>Ga0315289_10001794_pt1 | contig 33378 bp, 19 predicted proteins | sample YL17G11_40_MG_FD_203452 | JGI IMG/M metagenome (GOLD analysis project Ga0315289, IMG submission 203452) | Sediment microbial communities from Yellowstone Lake, YNP, Wyoming, USA - YL17G11_40 | ecosystem: Environmental > Aquatic > Freshwater > Lake > Sediment | place: USA: Wyoming | collected... | reverse complement strand
CCCGTGACCCGGTTGAGCAGGCCGTAGCTTGATTCGTAGCCAAAGGTCGTGACTCCTTCAGGTTGAGTACGAGTTTGGAGTTTACCATTGATCGGATCGTAGGCATATGTGACGGCCAGCGGGCTTGTGCCGGTGTCGGGTAGGCTGAGCTGCGTCAAGGATCGATCGAGGTCATAGGTGTAGCTGGTCGATGAGGACGCTAGTGCTGAGATGGTTGGAGGGCTATAGGATTGCAGCAGGCTGACAGGGCTGTAGCTGAATTCGTGATCGTTTGTGGTGTCGTGTCCTGGGGGCAAGACGGCAGTGACGTTGCCGAGGCCGTCGTAGCGCAGGGCAGTGGTGGTGCCTCCGTAGGTGGTGCTGACGGCGCGGCCAAGGGCGTCGCGGGTGAAGGTGGTGACTTGACCTAGTGGATCGGTGACGGAGGCAAGTTCACCGGCTCCGGGCTGGCCCATGGGGATATAGGCGTAGCGGTAGGATCTGCAGTTGGTCAGGTCGATGTCACAGGCTGGACCCTGAGCGAGCTGGCTGATGCGGCCGCTGGAGTCGTAGCTGATAAACATCGGGTAAAGGCCTGGGCCTTGGGCTTTGGTCGTGCGACCTTTGGCGTCGTAGGTTTGTGAGGCGGTGTAGCCGGTCGGCGTTTGCGAGGTGACGATGCGGTTTACGGTGTCAGTGGTGGTCAGATAAGTGTTGTTGTTGACGACGCGACTCTCGACGAGCTGAGTGACGGAAAAGGGATCGAGGGGGTCGGCGACGGTCGCGGTCTTGGTGCGCTTGATACTGGTCAGGAGGCCGGGCTCCACCCGCACCTTCGTCTGGCTTTCGTAGCGGCCGTAGGCGCCAAAGCGAGGATCGTCGCTGTAGGTGCTTTGGTGCGAGACGCCTTGAACGAAGACCCCTTTAAAGTCTTGTTCGTAGTTGACCTCTGTGGTGGTTAGGTCAGGATTGGTGATGTAGACGTCCGTATTGGAACCGCCGAAGCTTCTAGAATCATATGAAGTGACTCGGCCAAGAGCCGAGGTAAAGTTTGACACCTGTTCTTGGGGGTCTAGCACTTGGCGATTCAATTCTGGGTTGAAGCTCAGCTTGGAGACAGCACCGAGCGGATCCGTTGCAGTCGACAGGAGGCCTGAGCTATCAAATTGGTAGTGGCTAGTCTGGCCGTTGAGATCTTGGAAGCTACTGAGCAGGCCGGATCCGCCGGCGTTGGCGCTCGGGACGTAGGTCATTCGGGCTGATTGCTGTAGCGGATTTTTCAGCGAGCTCAGGTAGCCGTCGGCGTCGATACTTAGTTCGGTGCGGGCGCCAAAAGGAGCGACGATAGCGAGGGCTTGCCCTGAGCCGTCGCGTTCGATGGTGGTGACCAGGCCGTTTAGGTCGATGACCGAGGTGAGCAGGCCGTTGGTATACGCAAAGGTGTAGCGAGCCACTCCGGTTAGGGTGTCGAGGGTCTTCAGGTGGCGGCCGGTTGCATCAAAGATGTAGATTTCTGAGCCGTCGCTGGAGATGTCACCTAGATTCGGCTGGGTGCGCCAGATCTCCGTTCCGGTATTGATGAGGATATTGCCTCGGCTGTCGGTGGCAAAGGAGTCGCCAAAGACCTGAACCTGGGTTGCGGAGCTTAGGTTGGCGGCGAGATTTAGCGCTTTTGACGATGAGAATTGGGTGATATATGGGCCGACCTTGATCTCAAGGAGGTCCTGGCTTGAGACACTCATGACCGAGAGTTCAGACGTGAAATACGGTCTTTCATCCTTGCCGACCACCACTGCTCCCAAACCAGTTAGGCAAACCTCGTCGCGCCGGTGGGGATCGTTGGAGGTAAACACGCAGTAAGGTGTGGTTGGGTACTGACCCACATAGGCGTCGATCAGACCATCATTGGTGATGCGTCGGACCTGGCTGGTGTAGCCATCGGTCACGTACAAGGTACCGTCGCTGGCCGATGCAATGCCCAGCGGATGCATATGGTGGCCTGGAGCGCTGGTCCGTCATTGCCGCTATCGTCGACGCTGTAAGGGTTGCCCAAAATATCGGCGGTGCCAAGGCCAGCGATCGTCGAGATAGTGCCGCTGGTTGATACCTTGCGAATGGTCGACGTGGTGGCGATAAAATAGTTGCCGGATTTGTCGACGTTGATACCTTTGACAGGTCCTCTGATCAGGGCGCTCGTAGCTGGGCCACCGTCGCCGTCTTGTAGGGTCGTTTGGCTGGTTGATTCGCCGGGTGATGGTTTGCGACCGGCGACGGTCTTGATCAAGCCGGTTAGGGGATCGATGCGGCGCAGCATGGTCCATTCTTCGTCAATTCTGACGAAGATGCATTCGGTAAAGTAAACGGCTCCGTCTGAGCTCACATCGATGTACTGATCATGGATACACGAGCCGATCGAGATCGTTTTTGGATCGACATCGTCGGTACCGCTTTCTCCGGTGCCAATGCCAGCGATGATGGATTGTTGGCCGCTGGGGGTGACCTTTGCGAGCACAGGACTTGAAGAGTTTCCTCGTAGAAACAGGTACATCGAATCATCGGGACCAACGGCCAGGCGACTTCCTGTCAAACCTCCAACTGTGAGTGGATATTTATAATCAACCGGAAGCTGATAGTTTGAGTAGTATGACTCATCGCCGATGAGTTTAGTCATGACTAAATTGCTGGCATAGCCACGGCGCAGAGTGCCATCGCCAAAATAGATGATGTTGTGCTCGATATCCTTGACATGCTGCGGGCTAAACCACCAGCCGCCCATTTTGAATCGACTTGGATCGAGCAAGGTGTTGGCTCCGATCAGTCCGTTCCAGCGGAGCACGTTGGTCGTCGAGGCGGCTTCGCGGCTAATGCCGGAGTCGGACCCTGCGACCTCACCCCAGCTCGACCCAAGACTGGGCGCAACGCTGCTAGTAAAGCTGCTTGCGGTGCGAGCGGCGCTGCTAGAAGTAAACTCAATCAATGAACTGAGGTAGCTTGCACTGTCGACGTGCTGGGTAATGGTCACCTCGGCCGTACTGCCACCGATGACCTTACGACCAAATTGGTCGAGACCGTTCCATATAAATTGATAGGTCTCTTGCTCGCGCGGCGAGTGGTCAATCGTGGCCTTGTAGCGACTGCCTTCGACGTCGACCTGGACGTCGACGCTCAACACAGCTGGATCAGTGCCATCTGCGGCGATCGAATGAAGCGAACCAATGGGTATGCTGAGCTCGTTGGCTTTGCGGTAGCCTGGCATGCGGTCGCTCTGGTAGCTGAGCTTGAAGGGAGTGCCGGCGACCGCGAGGACCTCATTTAAGGTGTGTGTCGGCACATTGATCGTTGAATGGGAGCATTGGTTGCACACAGGGTCTCTGCCAGCATCGTGGCGTGGTTCACCGCGGTTGCGCGAGTCTGGCAAAAAGGGTGCGCTAAACGGAGCTGTTCCAGGCCAGTTGAAATCCCACGTCGTAAAATGCGGGATGGGGACGCGCCAAAACTGTTGACCCACCGTAAAAGTACTAGCGAGCGTCGTCAGTTCTGCCGGCGTAAATTCCAGCAGATCCAGCTGGCTTGCCGATGCTGGCTGGTTGTTTGCGCTCAGGCCAATGACCGCCTGGCCGGCCCTGATGTCGATGATCTGGACGACCACCCCATCGGTACTGCCCTTCCATAGATGGTCGTGCAGATCGAAGTAGCCTGAAGGCACCAAGGTGCCGACCGGAAACTTAAGAAAGTTATCGACGTAGGCGTAGATGGTGCGAGAAAACTCGACCGTCTGGTCATCGTTCGCTTCATCGATCTTGAAGGCGGTCGCGTAGGTATACTTGGATGTCGGTGGCAGCCGAGCAGGCATGGCGAGGGGGCCGTTTGGACCGACGGTAAATTCGCTAGCACTCAAAGTGATGCTTGAAAGGCCACTTTGAGCAACGCTGCCATCGGCATTTTTGATGGTCACAAAGGTGCTGTTAGGCACCAGCAGCGAGACCCGCCTTGGGCCGTCGGCGTCGGTCATGACGCTGCTTTGGGCCACTGAAACGCCGCTGTCACTGCCACCAATGGTAAGGACGGTCTTTTTGACGTCTAACGGTCTCATGATGAGGTCATCCATCCAGACAAACTGCCCCTTCGGAACGTCCACCATGCGTTGGCCTTCGATAAAGCCGGGCTTGCGGACGACGACCGCATAGCCCATGCCGCCATTAGCCGCCAGGTAGAAGTCACCACACGCAGACGTGGTGGTCGCGCCAAAACCAGGATAGTCAGGTAAGGACACCACTGCGCCGATGACTGGCGTACCATCAAAATTGAGCACCCGGCCGCGGATCATACCCGTGCTTGCCGGGTCCAAAAGGGTCGTCAGGCCAGATTGGTCCGGAAGTAAAAACTTGATCTTGTCGTAAAACGACACCAGCGACCCACCTGCCGGCGTGCCCAAGGCAGGGGCGCTTGGTACATTGGACCTCAGACAGTTTTGAAAAGCCGCTTCGTCAAAGACCACGGTCGTCGAGATACCTCCACCGCCATCACCAGAACCCCCGCCATTGCCGTTGGGATTATTGTAGGCTATCGAGAATATGGCTGAGGCGAGGTTGTTGTTTCCGGCCTGATCGGGAACCGTGCTAGCCTTGACTTGGGCAGTCACCGTTGCGGCAAACGGCACCAAACTTACTTGATAGGAGGCTCCACTGCCGCTCACGTCTCCAACACTGGCTCCGGTCACGGCGAGACCTGCTTTGGAAAAGCCGCTTACTGGCTCGCTAAAGGTGATGTCTAGAGGTATCGGCGAGGTCGTCGTTGGGCTATCAAGCCTAGACGTGATGATGGCCGAAGGTGGAATATTGTCGAAGGTGTAGGTGACACGGTCGCTTCCGCTATTACCAAAACTGTCGGTGGCGGTCAGCTGCAACTCATAAGAACCTGCGACACTTGCGGTCACCGTGGTGGTCAGCGAGGTAGCAGCCGAAAAGGTCACGGTGCCTGGGCCCGAGATCTTAGTCCACAAGACCGTGATGGCACTCGCATCGATGGCCGATCCTTGTAGCGAAATGGGAGCCGATGCAAGGACGTCGTCACCTGCCAAAACCACTGGCGAAGTGGCATCCTTCGCTACTTTCACGTCGGCTGTACTAACGTTACCTGCCAAATCGGTGACAATCAGACGTGCAGTGTAGACGCCATCAATCGGGATAAACACGGTCGGAGTAAGTGAATTGCCATTGATAAAAGTCAGGAGCGAGGAGCCGCCGACGCTTTGCCACTGATAGCTCAATGGTCCTAAACCAATGGCTGTGGCGGTGAGTTGAACCGAACTCAGACGGGTATAGATCGCGCCTGGAGTTGAGACGACTGGTGGAGTCGTCGACCAAGTTAGATTGGTGGAGGCACTCCCTTGATTGCCGGCCTGATCGGTCGCCACAATGCGCAGTACAAAGGTGCCATTTGCAGCTGCGGTGATGGTCGGCGATAGCGCTTTTGCATCTGAAAAAGTAAGGCCAGCGGCCGGTGTTGCAGTCCACTGATAGGTGAGGGCCAAAGTGCTGGTGACCGTGGCCGGGATGACTAGAGGTTTATTGGTGAAAAATTTGGGTGCAAGCGTCACGACGGGCTTGGCAGTCGCCCAGGTGAACCTGAAGCTGGTCGACGCTTTGACGCCAGAGGTCGTTGTGGCGGTCACCGTCACCTGATAAAGGCCGTCGAGGTCAGCGCTGATTTTGGTAGTGAGGCCGGTCGAAGGAGAAAAGGTGAGACGTCCGGGCCCAGCGGTTTGCGACCATTGCGTCGTGTAAGATGAGTTGCTGGTGATGGCAGCAGACACCTGCTTGGGGATGTTGGTCAGTACGTCGGCAATCGCTGCGATTTGAATAGACGTTGCTGATGGCATGGTCAAAAAGGCCTCGGCACCGTTCGAGACGCGCTTGGGGCGACTGGCGCTGACGGCACAAAGGCGAAACATCAACATTTCTAGGGGTTTTAGGCCGGTGACACGGTAGCTTGAGACCATGCCCAGGGATGTTGAGTCGACGCGCGGAAATTTGCGACGATCCTCGTCCTCGCCTTCATCGTCGTCATCGTGACTTTTGACGTCACGGTCTGCGCCGAGATAGAAGCGGCAGCTTTTCGGTAGCCGCAAGCTTTTCGACGAGACGTCGTGAAAGGTCAAAAGGATGTAGCCGCCAACGTCAGTGCCACCTGCCTTCCAACTGAGATCCGCTGTGGTTGCTGAGGCCGCAGTCGCCGTGAACGACGCCGGCGCAGTGGGCCGGTGCGACTGAGGCAGCAGGGTCTCAAGGAGGTCGCGCAAGGTGAGCGCCGAGGCGTTGTTGCTGAAAGACAGACCCAGTAACAAGACCAACAAAAGGCGCTTTAGCATACGCGTCGTTCCGATCGTGATAGAGGTCGAGTTGATGTCACCCTGCGAGCAATGACCAACGATCATGATGGAGGGCGTTTCGGCGGATGGTCGGCAGAACTTTTGAGGAAAACAAAAGGAGGTTGAATCCATCTGATTTCAATGGGGGTTTGGATTGCCGCTTAAGTCGAATTAACGTCCGAAAAATAATCGAAAAAGGAGTGCGTGGAGAAACGGTGGGGCGCAATACGGACAAGAGCCGTGTCCGCTAGGATCACGCGTCCGAGTAATGTGGCGTCTGTGCGTCGTCTCGCCGTGGCACTTCACATGGAAGTGCCCCTACTTGGCCTCCTCCCAAAGCTCCACAGCCCAATAATCAGCGCCAGCACCAACACCTGCGGCACCAACGTTTCATAGGTCGGGAAGAGCCCCAAGGTTTCAAAACGCAGCGCCGCCAGCGACGTCGTCACGCTCAGTGCTCCCGTCTCTTGCAACGCGTGCAGACCTTTGCCGGTGAGGATCACCGCGAGCAAGGCCATCACCACTGCGGAGAATGCGAATAGCTTGCGCACCGGGATCCGCGCGCTAAATCGCAGCAAGGCCCAGGACGCCAGGATGATCAGCGCCAGGGTCACGAACACGCCAAGCGTCAAAGCAGAACGCGCCTGTTCACCGCTGTCCAGCCAGATGGTCCGTAGGAATAGCACCGTCTCGAAGGCCTCGCGAAACACCGCCAGAAAGGCGATGCTGGCAAGGCCAAGAAAGCTGCGGTTTTGCACCGCAGCGCGAACTTTGACGCGCAGAAAGCGGTTCCAACGGCCGATTTCGGTGCGACTGTGCAGCCAGAAGCCGACGATGAGCAGCACGACGACCGCGAGCAGCGAGGTCACGGCTTCCATCATTTCCCGCTGCGCGCCGCTGATTTTGAGTAGATACCCTGAGAATACCCAGGTGATAAAGCCAAGGCCAAGCGCTGCCAGCCAGCCGCCATGGACCCACAGCGCCGCGCGCTTGGAGCCCGAGGCGCGGATGACGCCGAGCAAGGCCATAATCAAAAGGACCGCTTCAAAGCCTTCGCGTAACAGGATCGACGCAGCGGCCACGAAGGCGACGCCTGGTGATAGGTCGTTATGGGTGAGCAGCGCCTCAAGCACCGCGATCTGTTCGTACGCAGCAGCAACCGCCGCCTCGACTTGGGCTAACGGCGCCTTAGCTTCGATCGCTGCGCGTACGGCAGACATCTTGGCCTCGGCCGTCATCGAAGCATCGGGATTCGACGCCTTGATCCGCGGCTCGACCGGCTCGATACCTTCTAGGTAAGCCTGCAGGGCTTGGGTTTTGGCGGCGCCGAAGTCGCCGTCACGGTAGGCGGCAACCGCCGAGCTGAGCAGGGCCTTGGCATGTGCGAGAGCGGCTTGAGCATCGGTACCCGAGTCGGAGATCGTCGCAACGGGTGGCGTGTTGGCTTGCCACGGCGGCAGTTGGCGCCCAGGCAGTAAGGATAAGACATAGTACGAGACATGCCAGGCATCAGCATCGGACAGGGACGGAAAGCTCGGCATCGGCGTGCCTGGGATACCGATGCGTACGGTGTTAAACGCATGCAAGGGCGTGACGTTGTCCATCCTGGCACTGTCCAGAAAATTAGCTGGCGGCGGCGTTAGACCGGTAGCGCCAGGGCCGTCGCCACGCCCCTCGGCGCCGTGACAAACGGCGCAGTTTTGTTGATAGAGGAGCTTGCCGCGCGGCAAATCCGGCTGGGTGACTGGACCGATCTGCAGGTGGACCAGCTTGATCACCTGGTCTTGCAGGGTGTGGGCGAGCGTGGCGACGTCTTTTGGCTCGGCCTTGTTGCCGATGAGCGCAGCCAGTTGCTCGACGCCCGAGAGGAGCTCGGGGCTGGCCTGCAATTCAGGCAGCTGCCGACTCGTCTCGACGGCCGTGTGACTGAACTCAACTTGTTCGCTATACTCGCCAGGCGACAGCACTTGGCCTCCGGGACCAACGGCGCCAGGATAGTCTCGGGCCAGGTAATCGAGCAGATGCACCAGCAGCCGTGGTGATGGCCGGGATGTCGGGGACTCGGCGGCCGCAGCCGAGTGCGCTAGGTGCAGCGATAGCATCGATGATAGGACTAAGAGGCAAAGGGATTTGTGCATAAAGGTCTCATGCCAACACAAGCGGTGAAGGATGCCGGTGCGCGTCCCGGCGGGCAAGGTCATCCAGGGGGCGAGAATCCTTGAGAACGATTTTCAATATCATAACACAGGGGGCCTGTCTCGGCTTATTGGCCCTGGTGGTGTCGGGCTGCAACAGCCTCTACTACTTTCCGGATCAGGTCGATTACGTGCGGCCGGACAAGCTCAAGCTCAGCTACCAGGAGCACAACCTGGACGAAGCCGATGGGACTCGGCTCAACCTGTGGCATATCGCGCCTGTCGCTGGCAAGGACCGCCGGGCGGTGGTGGTGCATTTCCACGGCAATGCACAGAATATGAGCGCGCACTTCCTCTTCGTCGCCTGGTTGGCGAAAGCCGGGTATGACGTGGTGACCTTTGATTATCGTGGTTACGGGCGGTCAAGCGGTGTGCCTGAGCGCGCTGGACTGTTCCGGGATGGCCGCGCCGTACTCGACTGGGTCCGGCAAGCGCCCGAGTTGCGGGGCAAGGACGTGATCGTCTTTGGCCAAAGCCTCGGCGGAGCTGTGGCCACAGTGGTGGTGGCCGAGGCTCCTCCTGGCCAGGTCAAGGTCTTGGCCGTGGAGTCCACCTTTGCTTCTTACCGGGACCTAGCTCAGGCCAAACTTGCTGATGTTTGGCTGACTTGGCCCTTTCAGGTGCCCCTTTCCTATCTGATCAGCGATGAGAACAGCCCGGTGGCCTATGCGCCTCGGCTACGGCTGCCCTTTTTGTCCATCCACGGGACCGTCGATCCGGTCATTCCTTTGGCCGAGGGCAAGGCCCTCTACGATGCGGTCGGGTCCAAGGACAAAGAGTTCTGGTCGCTGCCGGGCGAGGGCCACACTCCTGCCTTTGCTGCCGAGGAAACCCAGTGGCAACAGCCATTTATCAAGTTCCTGTGCGGCCACGCCGGGCGCTGCTAGGGGGGCAAAAGCGTGGCGTCCTGGGCAGCCCCGGCTGGCTTTTGCCGCCGCCAGGGTCCGAGACGGCCTCGGGCGGCTGCCGGTTTAGGCGTATAGAACTTATTAATTTAGAACACTTAAGTGCGCCAGGGCCGCGGCGGTAAAAAAAAAGTGTGTAATAGAAGAATCATGGTCTTACTGTGCACGTAGTTTTTTGGTAATAGGTACGCCTGTTAAACGCAAACAGGGGATAAGGATCTATGAAAGCTGAAACTACAGAGCATGTTTTACGGCAAAAAATCGTTGGTCGCTTTCTGCGCGAAAAGCGCTCGAAGGCTGGCCTCACCCAATGGGACGTAGCGCATCACTTGAAGTACTCGACGGCGCAGTTCATCAGCAACTGGGAGCGTGGCGTCTCGTTGCCACCGCTCGAAGTGCTGCCGAAGCTGACGGCGTTGTTTGGCGTCGTAAACAGGGAATTCATCGACACCATGCACCACTACCAAGAGCAAGTCTTGAAGCTGGACAAAAAGCACTTGGTCGAAGCCTTTCGCGCTAGTCGTTAGTCGGTAGGCAACAGCTTGGACCCGAGCGCGTTGGTGAGTGGCGCGGTTAGCTAAGTAAGGCGACGAGATCGTCGCGACTTAGCGCACTGAAACCGGCACCCGCGTCATCAACCGCCGCTCTGGCTAAGCCGCGCTTAGCCTCCTGCAAGGCGAGGATCCGCTCCTCGACCGTCCCCAAAGCGACCAGGCGCTGAATCAGCACTGGTCGCTCTTGGCCGATGCGGTGCGCCCGGTCCGCCGCCTGGTCCTCAGCGGCAGGGTTCCACCACGGATCGGCGATGATGACGTGGTCGGCAGCCGTAAGATTTAATCCGACGCCCCCAGCCTTGAGCGACATGATGAGCACTTGCGGCCCATCTGGTTGTTGGAATGCGCTGACGATCGCACCGCGATCTGCGGTGGAGCCGTCGAGGCGCAGATAAGTGATGCTGGCTTCTTCAAGCGCTGGCTGCATGAGGTCTAGGAAGCTCGTCCACTGCGAGAACACCAGTGTCTTATGGCCGTTCTCGCCGCTAGCTTGCAACGTGGCAATCAGCAGCGCCAGCTTCGCCGAAGCTTCGCCGTGGACCCCTGGCAGAAGGTCAGGGTGGCATGCAGCCTGGCGCAAGCGAAGCAGCGCTTCGAGAGCGGCGAGCACCGATCCCCCTGCGGCGAGTTTGTCCAGCACATCCTGCCTGGTGGCGGCCAACACCATGTCGTAGCGAGCGCGCTCCGAAGGTGATAGCTCGGCGTATAGCACCGTCTCGGTACGTGCTGGTAAGTCGGCGGCGACGTCTTGCTTGAGCCGGCGCAGAAAGCACGGTTTAATCCGCCGCCGCAGCGCGCTCGCGCGTTGGGCATCACCGTCCATGATGGGCTTCGCGTAGTGCTCTTGAAAAAACCGTCGGTCGCCTAAAAGGCCGCGGTTTAGTAGATGCATCAGGCTCCAAAGGTCTTCGAGGCGGTTTTCAACCGGTGTTCCACTTAGTCCGACGCGAAAGGCAGCGTTGATGCGCGCAGCGGCAAGGGTGGCCAAGCTGTCAGGATTTTTTAGATTCTGGGCCTCGTCTAACACCAGCATATCCCATGTCTGGTCAGCCAGAAGGTCTTGGTCTAGGCGCAGCACGGCGTAGGTCGTTAAGACCACATCCGCTTGCGGATCTAGCTGCCGCGTTGGACCATGGTAAACGCAGCGCTTTAAATCCGGGCGAAATTTGTCGGCCTCTGCCCGCCAGTTAAACAGCACGCTGGTCGGTGCGACGACCAAGGTTCGTCCCTGACCACTTGGCGGCATCACGGCGAGGGCCTGGAGCGTTTTACCTAAACCCATGTCGTCCGCTAACAAGGCGCCAACGCCCAAGTCCTGGAGTGCGCTGAGCCAGTGCACGCCCTCTTCTTGATAGCCGCGTAGCGTCGCAAGGTGGAGCTTAGACCTTGCTCCTTGGGGGCTGGAGAGCGTTGCTTGCTGTAGTTTGCGACACAGTTGGCTCAGGCCATCTGGGAGGCTCTGGCCAAAACTCTCGCTGACTTCGGCGAGGAGCGGGAGGGCTGCGACCGGTAATGGTTTGGTGCCGTCGCCGCGAGCCGCCAGGAAGGCCAGCAGTCGCTCACCGTGTGTGGCGAGCCAAGTCGTGGGCAGAGGCGCCATGCCGCCACCGAGCAGCGGTACCAGGACGTCGCCACGACGCCAGGCTTGTAGGACTCGCGCCGGGTCCGCGTTTTTGGCCTCGCCACCAGCTTGTGCCGCATGAAAGCCGACGCTGCCGCCTTGGGCCTGGGACAGATGCGGCGACAGCTCGGGATAGACGGTAAAATAGGTCTTGCCATTGCCTGTCGTCGGCAAGGGATAGGCGGCTAGACGCTGGACAAAGCGCACTGCATCGGCGCTGTTTAACTGCACGAGTTGATCTACCTCAAGCTGCAGGCGACGCCTGAGCTCGTCTTGCAGTCGTGATTCCTCGCCTGGATCACGCCTTGGTACGCGGTCTCCAGAAAGGATCCATTGGCCGCTTTTAAGCCGCCCTACCGATGGCTGGCCATAGTGCAGCTGGGCTTCCACCGTCAGGCCATCCACCGCGGGCAAAACCTGGAGGTCGAGCTGGATATGCGCCCAGGCTGCGGTCTCCGTCGTCGGTAGGTTACGCGCGCGCGACGCGACGGGCATCAGCTGAAGGAGCGCTGGCAAGAGGTCGGAAGCCACACTGGCGAGTTCGCTGCGCGGGAAAAACCGGCCATCTCGGACCAGTTCACGCTGCGCCGGGGTCAACCCGGGGAGCACGACTGGCCGCAGCTCGGCGCCACAGAGTGCGACGCCATTAGCAAAGAGTTCGCTGATCGCCTCGTCCTGTTGGATCTTGACGCGTACCCCTGGTCCGTCGTCGACGGCCAGGGCGGCCAGGCCGACCGGATTGGGATTGAGACCGATGCTCTTGCCGTCCAGCTGCACATCGAGGCCATCGACCGCGAGGGCTTTGATCAGCGCTGGCCAGCGCGCTGCCGGCAACGCACCGCGGCGGTCGCTGGCCAGCGCTGATTCGACCTGCATATCCCCAGCGGTCGCGCTGACTGCGGGTCCCTTGACGCGGCCTGAGGTCAACGCCGTGAGCGCCGTGGTCAGCAAGGTCTCGGTCTGCGCATCTTTAATATAGCGTTCAAACTCTAGACCCTGAGCGCTGCGCCGCAGTCTATAGATCACCTTACCGCTGCCGAGCGCCGAACGCGGCAGCTCTTTGCCGGCCTCGCGAGCGCGCTTGAGCGCGATCACGGCGGCGACCACGTGCGCGCAGGGATCATCGTCGCCGCCGCAGGAGCAGTGCCAGTCGCCGTCGCCGATGGCCAAGGTGACGATGGGGCTGACGCCGCCGGATTTGTTGAGCACCCGCAGCTTTAATTCGCCGCCTTGCTCGCCGTCGCCGGTGACCGCATCCAGGCGTGCGAGTTCGACGCCCTTGGACCAAAGGGCGGGGCCAGCTTCTTCGCGAATGCGCTTAAAGAACGATTCCAATTCCATCAGCGGACTTCTAGCACAAACCTTGGATGACTTTCCAGCCGCTTGCTGCACTCTTGGTGACACCGTGGCAGATGTAGTCGGACCCGACGTCTAGCTGGGAACAGTGCCAGGACTCACCGTCGAGGACCAGAACGGCGCTACCGGTCATCCGTTCCATGGGCAGGTTTAAACCCTCACCACGGCACTTGGCGACGGCCTCCTTTTTCGTCCAAAAGGCGAGCAATTGTCGGTCTGGATGGGCGGCGGCGGCGACTTCTTGCAGCTGGGCGTGGTCTAGAGTCGCGGCTAGGTCGGCGATGGGCACGGCACGAAGGTGTTCCACGTCGATGCCGATCCGGGTGCCCTTGGCCATCGCACAGACGACGACGTCGCCCGAGTGCGAGATGTTAAAATTCAGGTCAAGATGCGGCAGGAAGGGCTTACCGTAGGTCGTATAGCGGAGCTTGTGTAAATCCCCAGCGCTGTGGCCAAACAGCTCGAGTCCCTGACGCAGCAGGAGGCGACCGACCAGTGATGCACGCTGGTCGGCGCCGCGTTTGCGCGCCAAGATCCGCTGCTGCTCAGGCAGCGGCAGCGAGTTCAGATCGGCGGCGAAGCGTGGCCCGGCCCAAGCTGCCGTCGAACTGTGTAGCACAAGCACCGAACCCTGTTCTTGGCGCGGACCGGGGGGCGTTACTAGATGTTGAGGCCGACGATTCAAAGGGCCACCACATAGGTCACGGAATAAACCGGGCTGGTTTCGTTCACGGTGGTGAATTGGACATAAACGGTGTGGATGCCGACGGTCGCAGGTAGTGCATAGCTGTTCACCGTCGCCGAAAAGGCCTGAATGGCCGTGGCCGAGGTCGGCGGAACATCGTTGCTCAGGCGCATGCCGGTGACGTTGGGCAAGGCGGTGAGGTTGAGCGTGGCCGAGGTCGCATCGACGGCATGAACGGAGGTGATCCCGTCGACAGTCGTGACACCAAGGGTGTTGTTTGGGAAGGCTAGTGAGATCGCCTGCATCGTCGTTGGAAAAGGTTGGTAGAAGACGTTCTGGCAGCGCGCGTTGCTGTAGGTACCGAGTGCGGTGTTGGAGAAGTTGACACAGATCATGTGCGCGCCAGTGCCGCTGAGAATCCAAGGATAGGTCGCTGCCGTGGGCTGCGACGGAACGGAGCGCGTCGCGGTCGGCTGGGTACAATTCGGGACCGAGGCGAGGCAGTCCCAGATCTGCATAAACGACTGGCCAACGCCGAAGTTTTGCGGCGTGGTGATGTTTAACTGCACATTCGGATTGGCTGAAGCAAGGATTGGAGTACCGCCCAGGTCACTGATGACCAGACCGCCGGAGTTGGGGTTGTCAGGCTCGATATTGACCGTTTGCTGGTAGACCGAGGATGCAGCTAAATTTGAATCCTGGAACTGCACATAGATCACCTGCGCCCCAGTGCCGTTGACATGGTAGTTGAAATTCGGCACCGGTGTCAGCCACGAGGTGGTCGGCAGAAGGGACGCCGTGACAAGGAGTAATGGCGATTCAAAGATGCGAAAGCCGATCGCATTTGGTGGCGCCTTCAGGTCGATATTGATCATGGGCGATCCCGTCGTCACCGGCCCGTTGATGGTGAACCCGCCAGATTCAGACGGAAAGGGAATGACATCGACCGTGTGTTTGTAGACTGGACTCACCGCCAGATCCAGAGTCCTAAACTGCAGGTACAGGGTCTTGCGGCCGATCGAGGTGAAGGTAAAAAAGCTTTCTGGCTGCACCGCAAGCCAGGTGTTGCGGGTAAATGGCGCGGTACTGTCGGTGACCGCCGGGAAGATGACGTTGACGTTACTGGTGATGTCGGCTTCCCACATCTGCATCTGATAGGCGTTGGGAATCAGGCTCATATTGATGGACATCTGCGCCAACCGACTTGGTAAGACATCGATGCCACCGTTAAGGGTGAAGATCGCGTTGCTGTCGGCGTTGGGAAAGATCTGGAAGGTCGCGGTTTGCTGATATGTTGGACCGATCGCCGAGTTGGCGTCCTCGAATTGCAGATAGATCGTGCGTAGTCCGAAGGCGGCGGCGACACCGGTGACGGCGTCGCGCGTCTGACTAAACACCCAGCTTGAAGTGGCCGCCGTGGCCTGCCAGGGTGCACCGCCTAGGTCCGCAGGCGATTCAGCCATGCGCATGCGATGAGCGGCGGCAGGGACATCGATATGCAGCACCGCAGTGCGGCTGTGGACGACGCCCGAACCATCTTCGATGACAAAGCCGGTGCTGTTCGCGTACTGATCGATGACCACGGCGAGTTGCTGCATCGGGCTGATGGTCTTTTGTGCGGCATCGGTGAATTGGTAATAAATGACGTTGCCGCCATCTTTGAAAAAGTCGAAGTCAAAGCTGGTGCCCAGCCGGTGCCACACGGCGTTGGCTAAATTACTGGCGTCGGCGGAGTAGCGGATGAAGGCTGCGGTGGTGCTGCCGATCTCGGCGAAGGTGCGCTGGTAGGGATGCCCTTGCGCGATGAGGTCGGCGATGGGCGTGACCTGACTCAAGACGATGATGCCGTAGACCCCGGTGGAGGGAAACAGCACCAATGGGCTGGTTAGCTTTTTGGTCTCGCCAGCCTTGAGGATCACCGCTTGCTGCGCTTGAGCTGACAGCGGTGCCGAGGCCGTGAGTGTGATCGTGCCCGCTGGCACATTGGTCAGTTGAAAGCTGCCATCGGCAGCGGTCGTTGCACTCGCGCGTCCGGCCGAGACGACGGTCGCGGCGGCTGGCCCAGGCTGTTTGCCGTCGATCACTTGCAGCAAGGTGCCGCTGATGCTGCCAGCTTGAGCGAGGGTCACCGGCGGTACGGTTTTGGTACCCCGGATGCTAAGGTCGATCGCGGTACTCACCGCCTGTTGGCTGGCGTCGTTGACGACGCTGAAGTAAAGGTAGAAGGAGTGGCGTGGGTTGGTGCTACCGCCGCTGATGCGCAGCAGTACGCCAGCATCAAGTTTGATGGAGTAGCTGCCGTCGGCAGCTGTGGTCGCCGCTGCGTTGGTGTCTGATTCAAGATAAACCGCGACATTGCCGACCGGTAAACCAGCGGCATTCATCACGCTACCGGTCAAAGTAAGCGCATCGGGCAGGGCCGTTAGCGTTGCCGGTGCGCTGGTCTTGAGGCAGCCGCCGAGTAGGGTCAGGCAGAGGACGATCAGCCGCAGCGATCTTGAATGTGAGCCATTGGATGACGAATGTAGGTACTGCATCATGGGCCTCGACTGGAACGTTCGCGTGTAACTTGGGTGGACCGAGCATCTTCAGGACAAATTCTGGCGATCCGTTAGCTACCTTTGCAACATCGATGCCGTCTTGATGCTTCGACGTCATATTATATAAATAATTGATTTTATTATAAAATATCTGCGACTAGGCGGCGTCACCTGGGCCCGTCATGCCTATGGTCCGTACTAGTGGTAGAATTTTTGACAGCCTGACTTGATGTCCAAGAGTGGTCTGTGCCGGGGTGAAAAACATGTTTAGATCAGTCGCCGTGGGCCTGCTTTTGTTAACTGCTTGCCAGTACTCTGAGCGCGGTAAGACCTGCGCGGTGGGTCCAGGCCTGCGGACCCGGCCCTACACCGGCGCAAATCTTAGCCCAAATCAGTTGGTGTTGACCTTTGACGGTGCACCCACCTCAACCATGGCGGCCATCGGCGACTACCTTTTTGCCAATGGGGTGCAGGGAGCCTTTTTCGTCGATGGGGCCAGCATCGTCGGTGGGCAGCAAAAGGCTGTGCTCGCCGGCTTAAAAGGTCATGCTCATTTGGTCGGCAACCGTGGCTACACCCAGGCTGACCTGGGTGCCGCCCATGACCTTGAGCGTGAGGTGCGCAAGACTGATCAGTTGATCTTACCCTATGTCACCGGCGATATGTTCTTGCTGCGACCAAATGGAAGCATTTCGGCGGATACCTCGACGCACTTAAGTAGCATGGGACTAAGCCGCTACGTCGGACCGATTGGCTGGGATGTCGGCGCAGGCACCTCGACTCTCGTCCACGATGACGATTGTTGGCGGCAGAGCCTGGGCGTTGCCGATTGCACGAACGGCTATCTGACCGCGATCCGAGCCCTCGGCAATGGCATTCTCAGACTACATGCCGATGACTTTCGCTCGGCGGATTTACTGCGCTTGCTGCTGCCACAGCTCAAAACCGAATTGTTTACATTTATCCGCCTAGACAGCGTCGCGGACATTCAGGACGCTTTATTGCAAAGCGGTGGTAAACCCGGAACCCAGGGCGGCGCTCCTGGCTGCAGTGAATACTGAGCGGCTAGGATCTCAGCTGATTTTTTTATACGTGCCCGGTTTGTCGACGTCCGCGATATACCATGCAGGAAAGCCCTGCGGGTCGCGCCCTAGCCTTGCCCCTGGCAGCGGTGGCTTGCTGGCGTCGAAGATGGGGCTTGGTTTTGCCGCATGGTTTGGACTCGGTGGGGGTGTCGGGATTGGTGCAGTGGATAGGTTTTGTCCGCCACGCGGCTGCACTGGGGGCAGTTTGCCGGCATCCTCCGCGGCCACGCGTAGCTTGCCTGGAAACGTCGCGTTGAGGGGCTTGCCACCAAGTAGCTCGAGTTGTTTGGTCATGATCTGCAATTGCATGCTGATGACCTCGTCGAGGCCGAGCGCGGTCCGCAGTGGTAGGTTAGCAGCGGCAGGGGGCGCCTCGTGGCTGGATGTCGCAGATCCTGGGGGAGACGAAGGTGCAACGTCAGCGGTCGGGTCGGCCTTTGGCGCTGGTGTCGGTGGCTGCGGTGTCGGCTCAGCAAGGGCGATTTGGTGCTCGAGAAAACGAGCGAGGCCAGCAATCGTCGCATAGTCGCCCAGCAGCTGGCGAAAGGTGATCTTGATGCCGTAGGCCTTCTGCAGGCGCAGGCTGAACTGGGTGAGGAACAAGGAGTCCAGTCCGAGCTGACTAAAGCTGACATCGAGGTCTTGGTCGCCTAAGCTAATGCCTGATGTCGCCCGCAAGTGTTCTGCCACTTCGACGGCGAAGCGCTGCTGCCGGTTCATCGCGGTCGGTTCTGGCGCAGCGGGCCGGGCCACGTTCTTGATCTCCTCGGCGGTTGGTATGGCGGTGACGGGCCAGTAGCGCCGCCTTTCAAAGGGGTACGTCGGCAAGGGGATTCGATGGGGTTTTTGCCGGCCGTTATAGATGGCGTCCGGGTTTAACTCCAAGCCGCTGCACCACAGCTCGCCGAGGGCACGAAGGAGGGCGGTACCTTCGCTTTTGCCAGCCGATGCACCTAGTGAGCTAATGCAGAGGGCTCGCTCGCTCGCCGCGACCTGTTGCCGGCATAGGTTGGTCAACACCTCACCTGGGCCGACTTCGAGGACGATGGTCCGTTCGAGTTCTTCGTGCTTTGCGAACAGTGTTTGTAGCGCTGTTGCAAACGTGACCGGAAGGCGCAGTTGGCGTGCCCAGTAGTCTGGCGAAGTGGCCTCGGCCGTACTCAGCAGTTGCCCGGTGAGCGTCGAAATGATCGGGATTTGCGGTGGGCTAAGTCGGACGCTTGCCACCGCCTGGAGCAGCCCCTCTGCAGCACCCTGCATCTGTGCGGTGTGAAAGGCATGCGAAGTGTGCAGCAGCTTGGCAGCAATGCCCTGCTGTGCCAGGCCGGCGGCGAAGGCGTGAACTTCAGCCAGGGGGCCTGCGACGACCTGGGTACTGGGACTGTTAAAAGCAGCAATCGCTAGTTTAGGCGGAAGCAAGGGGATTAACTCTCGCGCTGGCAGACGCACCGAAAGCATGGCCCCAGCGGGCATCTGTTGCATCAGTCGGCCGCGCTCCGCGACTAGGCACAGAGCCTCCTCCCAACTAAAGACTCCGGCGATGCAGGCCGCCGCGAACTCGCCGACACTGTGGCCAAGAAGGACTTGCGGCTTGACCCCGAGGCTTTGCCAGAGCTTTGCCAGGGCAAAGGAGATCGTGAACAATGCGGGCTGGGCTATCTCGGTTGGCGTCAACGGACCATCGCCGCCGCTTGTCGCCGGATCGAACATCAAGTGAATGAGGTCGATGTTGTAACGAATTTTTAACAGCGAAGCACAGGCGTCGACGGTCTGGCGGAAGCTCGGGAATTGCTCATAGAGGTCGTGGCCCATCATGGCATGTTGCGAGCCTTGGCCAGGAAAGAGCCACGCTAGGCGCAGGGATATGGGGTTGAGTTTGGCCCGCTTTGTGCCACTGGGACTGAGGATGTTTAGCGCAGCTTCGCGGGGCGACCCGGCGACGACATACCCGCGGTAAGCAAAGGGCTTGCGCCCGACCATCAGAGTGTAGGCGACGTCGTCTAGGCGTAGGTCGCCAGCCGCTGATTGGGGCTGGGTCAGGTCATTGCTAAGTTGCTGTGCTTGTTGCGCCAGTGCGGTCTCTGTCGGCGCGGAATAAATCAGGAGTTGAGGCGTGTTCGAGACCTCGCCGCGCGCTTCAGGGCGCGGGGCTTCTTCGACGATCAAGTGGGCATTGGTGCCACCGACGCCAAACGAGCTGACCCCCGCACGACGCGGTCCGTCGGCAGACTCCCATGCCGTGAGCCGCGTGTTGACGGTAAAGGGTGACGTGGCAAAGTCGATTTTCGGGTTGGGTGTTCTGAAGTGGATGGACGGTGGCAATTGACGCTTGTACAAACTGAGACATGTTTTGATCAAACCAGCAACTCCGGCTGCGGCGGTGAGGTGACCGACGTTGCTTTTGAGCGAGCCGATGGCACAATAGCCGCGCTTTGCCGTTGTTTGCCGGAATGCCTTGGTGAGAGCCGCAATCTCGATCGGATCGCCAAGTGGCGTCGCGGTGCCATGGGCCTCGACATAGGAGATGCTCGCTGCATCGACGCCAGCGTCGGCCAACGCTTGGGCGACGACCCTGGCTTGCCCCTCGACGCTTGGGGCGGTAAAACTCGCCTTATGGGCGCCGTCATTATTCAGGGCCGTGCCGATGATCACACCGTAGATGTGGTCGCCGTCTTGGATCGCATCGCTCAGGCGCTTCAGTAAGACGGCACCAACGCCATCGGAAAAGACCGTGCCACCAGCATCGGCGTCAAAAGTCCGGGTGCGGCCATCGGGCGATAGCATGCCGCCTTCTTGGTAGAAGTAGCCGCTCTTCAACGGTGAGGTGCTAGCGCTGCCGCCGGCGATGGCCATGTCACAGTCGCCCATGCGCAGGGCCTGTACGGCGGTATGCACTGCGACCAACGAGGTCGAGCATGCGGTCTGAACGGTGACGGCGGGTCCGCTTAAGTTTAGGCGGTGCATGATCCTAGTCGTCATGTAGTCCTTTTCGTTGGCGACCATGACCTGAAAGGCTCCGGCGCGGTCGATCAGACCAGGACTAAGCCGCACGACTTCTGGCAGGTAGGTGTTGGTGCCGCTGCCGGCGTAGACGCCGATGCGCTGGCTCGGTTGCTCGGCTTGGTAGCCGCCGTGTTCTAAGGCCTGCCACACGGTTTCAAGAAAATGACGATGCTGCGGATCGAGGACTTCGGCCTCGCGTTCACCGATGCCAAAAAACGCCGCGTCAAAGCAGTCGCCGTCTTTAAGGATGCCGCGAGCCGCGACGTAGTTCGGGCTTGCGGCGTCGGCTTTGCTGATGGCCGGGTCGAGGTCTTCGGGCGCAAAGTGGCTGATCGAATCGGTGCCGTTTGCGAGATTTTGCCAGAATTCATCCAGTCCATCGGCGCCTGGGCAACGCAGCGCCATACCGATGACGGCGATCTTCATGTCGGCTGAGTGGTGCGAGCCATGGCGTTGTTTGGCGGCTACGCGCAGCGGTCTGCCGTCGCCTGTTGCGGACCCTAATGGTGCACTGCGGTTCTGAGATGCCTGTGCTTCATACCACCCGGCGAGTCCCTCGATGGTTGGGTATTGGAACAGTTGCAATACCGGTATCACGAACCGTGTCTCGGCGCGCAAGCGATTGACCATGCGCACTGCCAGGAGCGAGTTACCACCAAGCTCAAAGAAATGACTGCTTGGGCTGATCTTAGCGCCGGGAAAAAATTCCTGCCAAAGCGTGACGAGCGCAAGGCGCAGGTTGTCCTCGCGGTGCGGCGCCTGGACGTCGGTAGGACTGGCAGCGCCGGGAGGCTTTGGTAAGGCCTTGCGATCGATCTTACCGCTCGGACTGAGCGGTAGGGCAGGAACTTCGAGGAAGTAATTCGGCAGCATATGCTGTGGCAAGCGTTCGGCGAGAAATGAGCGAAATTCGCCCAGGATCAGGCTGCGGCCGGGTTTTAACACATAGTGCACGACGATGCTTTGATCATCTGCGGGGCCGGTGTGGACGCTCGCGACGGCTGCGGCAATCGCCTCGTGGGCAGCCAAGGCCGCCTCAATATCACCAAGCTCAATGCGAAAGCCACGGATCTTCACCTGCTCATCGCTACGCCCCAAGTATTCGATAGCGCCACTGGGTGTGTAGCGACCGAGATCCCCGGTCTTGTACATCCGACCGCCAAAGCGATTGGAGAAGGGATTCGGCAGAAAACGCTCCGCGTTCAGCTCAGGACGATTCAAGTAGCCGCGGCTGACGCCAGCACCAGCGATGTAGAGCTCGCCGATCTCGCCAAGTGCGACGCGCTGCATCGCCGCATCCAGCAAGTAGATGTACGTATTGTGAATCGCCTTACCGATATAGATCTTATCGGGGTCAGTCACTTGATGGAAGGTGGCGATCACAGTGACTTCTGTTGGACCGTAGGCATTCCACAGCGAGCTGCCCAGACCAAGCAGCAGGCGCGCCAAATGTTTAGGTAAGACCTCGCCAGCGGCGATGATGCGCAACCGCGTCGATCCTTCCCATCCGGACTCGATGAGGATTCTCCAGGTCGACGGCGTCGCCAGCATATTGGTGATGCGGTGACGTGTGATCAGGTCGGCGACCATTCGCCCATCGAGCGAGGCCTCTTGCGGGGCAAGTACCAGGGTCGCACCGACCGCGAAGTTGAGAAAGAGATCCGGGATGCTGATATCGAAGGCCACGGTATTTGCCGACAGCGTCACTTCGTCTTCGCTAAAGGCACAGGTTTCTTGCATGCTGTAGAGAAAGTTGACGGCACAGCTGTGCGGTACCAAAACGCCCTTTGGCTTGCCGGTCGAGCCCGAGGTATAGATGACGTAAGCTAAGTCGCTGGGATTGGCGCTGAGGCCGCCTTGGCCTTGGCCTTGGCTGTGGCCCTGAACGGCGGTGAATGGCTGCATGGCGACGGCGGCTTTGACGGCGTGGATATCGATGATGGCGGCGCCGTGTGGCGGGAGCGAGCCGGCCCTTGCGGCGTTGGTGATCAGGTGGCTCATGTTGCTATCGCTCACCATGAGCCCCAGGCGCTCCCTCGGGTAGAGCGGATCGAGTGGGACATAGGCGCCACCGGCCTTGAGTACGGCGAAGATGGCGATGATCAGGTCAGCGCCGCGTTCTAAGCAGATGCCGACCAGACAGCCGGGCTTTACGCCGGACTGGCGCAGATAATGCGCAAGCTGATTTGCCGCGCCGTTAAAACCCAGATAGCTAAAGCTTTGGCCATCGCAGACCAAGGCGGTTTTGTGCGGTACGCGTTGGGCTTGGACTTCGAGTAAGCCGTGCAGAGTGTTGTCGGTCGGAAAGGCGGTATCGGTTTGATTGAAGCGATCAAGGAGTAACCCTAGCGAGGTCGCATCTGGACGCGCGGATTCGGAACTCATCGGATCCTCAAAGATGGACTGAGGCGACTGGGATGGCCAAGGCTTTGGCCGTCTGGAGGCGAAATGGGAATGCTTATAGCATAACAAAATCCGGCCCAGGCGGCGAGGCGGCAGGGCTTGGGCGACCGGTCGAGCGGACGCTTTTGACTAATGTTGGTCGCAATCTTGTCGCTCCAAGCAAAATCAATATAAAATGAGGTTTACCTAGGGGGATACCGCTTGCGTTGTTGGGACGGATGCTGGCCGAGGCGCACCCCGAACGGGTGTCTATCGATCTTGGTCTTGATGTCGTTCGCGTTCTGGTCGCGGCCAGTGGTGGCTGTTGACCAGGTCGATGTCGCCGCTGGGTACGAGGGAATCTCGGAGCAAGCGGCCAAGGTACCCGGCTTGAGCGATGAGCAAGCCGACCTAGGCAGCCTGCGCGCCCTGTGGCAGCGGCAGGTCCAGCACGGCCCTTGGCATTATTCCGTGGCTGCATCGGGGGAGGCTGGAGCATCGCAGCGCAGTTCCTCGCGGTTTGCCAACGTGACCCTTAGGCCACAGGTTAAGGCCGAGTTCAACCGGCAGATCCATCACCTAGAATTGACCGGTAGTTGGTCCTATGACCAACTGGGTTTGCTGCGGCGACCCTTGAGTGAGCAATCAGACAATGTCTTTTTGACTCCAGCGCAGCGTCAACGCCACCGTTACGGTGCAGTCGGTAGCGATCACTTTTTTGAGTTCGCGCCGCGGGTGAATGGCAGCCTCTACCTGTTTGCCAGCTATCTCGACCAAGGCTTGATCACCAAGAGCTACGGCGGTGGTGGCTATGTCGAGTACGTCGTCAACGAGGACTGGCGCGTGCGACTTGGGGCCACGGATCAGCTGTTCTTTTTCGACCGGGCAAGCATCCGCTCGCAAGGTCCAGACGTCAGCACGCTGCTCCAGGCGACTCCTACCTGCAGTCTGGAGCTAAAGGCCGCGTTGATCACCGTGACAGACGCCAGTGGCAGCAGCCATGGTGTCAACGGCAAGGCCGTGTTGCAAGACGAGCGCGGTGATTTTGGCGCACGGCTCGCTTGGGAGAAGGGTACTATGAGTCGAGAGGTGACGAGCGAACTCACCACTAGCGATACCTATAGTGTGGTGCTCCATGGCATGATAGACCGGCAAAATGGCTTAGAGTTCGCTGCTGACCAGCGTCTTGAAGAATGGGCCAAGGGCTTTCCCGGGACGACCCCGGCCGATTCCTTGAAGGCGGAACTGCGCTATATTTATCAGACGGGTGGTGCATCGTGGTGGCTGCCTGGACGTGGCGCTTGGAACACCGTCGCGGCCTACGCCTCAGAACAGCTGCGGACCAAAGCGGGCCAGAGTGCCGCGCGGCAAGTCATTCGTTTTAGTCTAGAGCGGGTATTGTGAAAGTTAACCGGGGAGAGGACCATGGCTAAGACCGTGCGCACAACCCTGACCATCGGGCGGTTAGCGGTCGATGTCTTGGATTTTTCCGGCGCGGTGCGTCGGATTGTCGACCTAGCGCGCGAACATCGTGCCGCCTACGTCGTCACTCCGAACGCTGATCACGTCGTCCGGGCGCAAACCGACGCCGAGTTTGTCGCTATTGCCCAAGGTGCCGACTTGTCCGTCGCCGACGGGATGCCCTTGGTCTGGGCCTCACGGTTTCTTGGTCAGCGCTTGCCACAGCGGGTCACCGGTGCCGATCTTTTGCCGGCGATCTGCGCCGAGGCCGCCAAACAACGGATGACCGTTTATTTATTTGGTGGGCTGCCCGGTGAGGCCGAATTGGCTAGTCAGCGCCTTGAGGCAAGTTGTCCCGGCTTGCTTGTGGTCGGATGTTACTGCCCGCCTTTTGGCTTTGAGCACAACCAGGAGTTGTGCCAACAAATCGTAAGCCAGATCAACGCCGTGCACCCAGATTTCGTCTTTGTCGGGGTTGGAAGTCCGAAGCAAGAATTGTGGATTGCGCGCTGGCGGAGTGAGTTGCGATGCGGTGTGTTGCTCGGTGTGGGCATCGCTATCGCCTTTGTCGCTGGGACCGTGCGCCGGGCGCCGCGGTGGATGCAGGTCACCGGTACAGAATGGCTGTTCCGTCTTGTCTCGGAGCCGCGACGCTTGCTGCGTCGCTACCTACACGATGTGACCTTTGTCGCCATCGTCTGGCGCCAGATGCGGCGCAAACACTAAGGACCAGTCCAAATGGCCAAGTTGCTTTTGGATGGGTCCTAAACCGCCTTTAGCCATAGACCGGTGCTGGGAGGTCCGCTAACCTGTGGTTAGGCTCAAATCAATTGATCAAATGACCAGAGGAAGCCGTTGGTGAAAGCTATCTTCTTGCTATGCCTGACCGCTGCCATTGCGGCGGCCGCGCGGCCTGCCATGGCGTGTAGCAAAGCCGAGCTGGACACCTTTGCCGCGGCGGCGCAGGCCTTAGACAGCAGCGCCGTTGCGACTGGTCAGCGCCTGGTGCGATGCGCCGGCCTTGGTGAGCCCGCCGTCCAATGGCTCGCCTTTTTGCTGGATAAGACCGGTCACCACGCCGAGAGTCTTAAGGTCGATGGTGTGCTGGTCCAGAAATCCGGGCGGGACGGAGTCATCGCTAGGGCTCGCGGCGGCAATGGCCAAGAGCTTCTGCATCTGGTCGACGAGCAGGATCCAGCCTATACGACGGCGGCCGATGCGCAGTTGGTGTTGGCTCGGGTGTTGACGCGCAAAGCGCAGTTTGGCCGCGGACGTGATGCCTATCAGATGTATCTGAAAGTGCGTCCGGACGATGATGCTGCCGAAACGGAACGCCTCTATTCCTACATTTGGGAGGGAACATGGAGCGAGGCCGAGGCACAGTTTTTGGCTGCCGAGCACTGGAGCGGTGATGCGGCATTCAAGTCCGCCTTGGCGCGTGGTCGTGCGCTGATTGCCAAACAGGCGCCAAAGGCGCAGACCATGTCGGGTGCTAACTCCAATGAAGAGGGGGGGCTTGGCGGCGAGTTTCGTGGAGCTTACGAACTCTATCGGACTCCCTCATACTACGATCGCCGCACCCTTGGCGTTGGTTACCGTGGTCTGCTTGATCTACGTTTAGCCACCCACACCATCAATGATCTTGGCTTGACCCAGACTAAGGCGAACGCCAGCGAAGTCTTGGCCGGGGCAACCCTTGGCCAGACGACGTCTTGGTACCTGGCCGCGCACGGCGGCTATTTTTCTCTCGGCAGCGATCACTACACCGGTGATCTCAGCGTCGGTGTACCGCTCGGTGGCGGGGTCATGGTCGAGGCGGGGACGTCCCAAGTGCCGCTTGCGCTGCAGATGCCACTCACGCCCGATGCGTCAGGCCTGATGCGTGATAGCGTTTACCTGCAGTTGCGTGTTCTGCGCTGGCTGCAGCTGCGCGGGGAGCTGCAAAAGGAACGCAACTACAAACCACACGAGGCGCACCTAGCGCTTGGGCGCCTGCCGCTGCGGCAGAAGGACGGCGATGAGCTTGCACTGGTCGCGGCGCTCCGTTTTGAAAGCTTTCCGCAGCCGATTGCCGATTATGATACGGACCTGCGTACCTTGACCACGGGAGCTGGATTTAGCCTCGATCGCCGCTTTGCCTCAGGATGGCGCCTTGCCAGCCAAGCGACTTACAGCTTCTCCTTTGTGACGCAGCGTGATCCATCGCGCCACACTAAACAAGTTGGTGTTTTTGATGCGAGCGCCGACGCGATCTTGCCACTGGATGAGTTGTTGCATGCGCTGATCAGCGCGCACTACGTCCGCGCCCAGAACGATGAATACGTGCAGCGCCACCATCTGAATTCTAGTGTCCTGATCGGCATCGGCTATGGTGATGCAGAACGCCATTGACAGGATGCCGACAGGGTCTTAATGTGCGCCTCATGATTCACCTGTCGTATCTCTTAGTTCTTGGCTCTGTGCTTATACTTGCGATGTCTTTGCTGTTTCGCCGGCAGGTGAGCCATTGGCGCTGGATGCAGACTCGTCGAGAGTTTTTGTCCCATTGGGGCCTGATGCCGGTGCATTGTCAGCAGCTATCTGTCGCACTGGCATGGCAGTTGCGCGAGTGGCCTTATCTCAGCACTAGGGAGTTGCAGCCGCTGCTGGAGCAGGTCGTCGATGAACGTTGGCAGTGTATGCAGCGCAGCGGTGGTGGCGATCTAACCGTGTTGCGCGATGATTTGGCCGGGCTGATGCATGCGTCGACTCGCGGCTATTAGGGCCCTTAGTACGCGCCTTCAGCAAGTGCAACGGTTTTGACGGTTTTAATCAGCAGCATGATATCGAGGCCGAGGCTCCATTGGTCGATATAGCTTAAGTCCATGCGCATCCACTCCTCGAAACTGACATGGCTGCGGCCACTGGTCTGCCAAATACATGTCAAACCCGGCGTTACGGATAGGCGGCGAAGCTGCCATGGCGCATATTTAACCACTTCTTTCGGCACCGGTGGACGTGGCCCAACTAAACTCATATCATTTAGGATGATATTGAATAGCTGGGGCAACTCGTCGAGACTGTAACGGCGCAACCAGCGACCGATCATGGTGATGCGGGGGTCGGCCCGCATCTTGAAAATCGGGCCGTCCTTCTCATTATGTTGTTCCAAGCTGGCCTTTAGGTCCTCGGCATTGTAGAGCATGCTGCGGAATTTATAGATCTTAAACGGCAACCCGCCGCGACCGATACGAGTTTGGCAAAACAGGACGGGTCCCCTACTGCTCAGCTTAATCGCTATGGCGATCAGGATCATGAGCGGAGCCGCTAGGATCAACATCGTCAAGGCCACCGCGAGGTCCATCAGGCGTTTGACCAAGCTGGGCAGCAGCGGACGCTGGACCACCTCAATATATTGCCTAAGCGAGGTTAAGGACTCGAGATCAGGGTCCAAGGAGGCTTTGATATTATTCAATTGTGAGTCGTTCATAGCATCCACATCAGGAGAAGAAGGAGCGTCCACAGGCACGTACCCATTCAAGCAAACGGCGAGCCAGCTCTCGTGGGTTCGCTGCGGTTCGTTGAATTTAGTTGCTCTTTTAAAGGGTTAGCGGCTCTGCTCAAGCCCCGCGCCAAGGCTCGCGGCTGCCATGGGCCCCGCCTAAGCTTTTGACAGGAGACGATGAAGTCATCTATAAGTGCCGTCATCTATCAGTGCCGTACCATCGCAGCAGCATCAGGGAAAGGCCGTGCGGATATGCCTGTGGGTCCCATCATTCACCTGAGCTTGACCTTGCTGATGGCGATCTTTGGCCTACGCCCCGAAACGGCGGCGGCGGCAGTCAGCGCAGGACATCACTACGTTCCGACCATTCCGCAAAATATGGACGACGTCGATGTCTTCCTGACGACGGCTGGGGTCGGTCACGAGGTCAATGATCGTTTTGGCCACACTGGAATCCGGGTGACTAACCGCCAGGAAGGCACCGATGTCGTCTTCAATTGGGGCCAGTTCTCCTTTGAGGACCCGACCTTTTTATGGAAGTTCTTTCGCGGTCAGCTCGACTACAGCATGGGGGTGCGGACGCTGCCGCATGATGTTTCGCTGTATCGCCGTATGGGGCGCCTGCTGCGCATGGAGCACCTGAATTTAAGCAGCAAGCAGAAACGCCTGCTACTCGAAAAGATCGCCTGGAACGCGGTGCCGGAGCATCGACTGTTTGCCTATCAGTATTGGTATAAAAACTGCTCGACTATTCCCCGGGACTATTTAAACGAGGCGCTAGGTGGGGCGGTCTTTGCTCGCTTTGGCAAGACACCGGCGCACAAGGTGTTTCGCGATTATGTTCGCGGTAACTTGGCCTATACACCGTTCGTGGTGCCGCTGTTGGATATTTTGATGAACAGCAACATCGATCGCCCGATCAGTGCCTGGGAGGACATGTTTCTTCCAGCCAATCTGCGTTTATGGTTGCTGCAGATGCCGGCCCAAGATGACGCGGGTCAGGAGATAGCAGGGGTGAAGCTGCTGAGCGATTCGACGGTGCTCAATGCGGCAGTTGAGGACTTCGTGCCGGCGTTCAGCGACTATGCGGTCGAAGTCCTGCCCTTGGTGCTGCCGCTTTGCCTAGCCCTTGGGCTGTTTCTCGTCCAGGTGACCAGGAAGGGCGTTTCCAGGTTGGTCTGGGCCTATCGCTTGCTCGGCGTCGCAACCCTGTACTGGGGACTCCTCGGGGGACTTTTGGGCTTCCTCTTGCTGACCGATTGGGCCTTCTCTGGCCATCCAGATGGCTGGCATAATGCAAATCTGCTGCTCTTTTGGCCCATCGATGCATTGTTTATTCCCCTCGGGTGGCGTTTGCTGCGGACAGGAGCCCCCTTGCTTGGATCTTTGCGTTGGCTGGATCTACGGCGTTTTTGTCTACTTCATGCGATCAGTCTCGGACTTTTGTGTGGCCTCACGGCGCTTAAGGTCTTGGAGCAGAATATCTGGCAGACTGTTGCCTGGTTTGGTCTGCCACTGCTGCTCTTGTTGGCACTCCTGGCTGCCTATGGTGCCGCGCCAGTGCCTCGGGCGCACCCGGTAGAAGCCTAGAATGACAACCCACAGGTGCCGCTTCTGGGGATGGACCAACAGCGCCCACGGCTCGGGTGCCGCCTCTGCCGCTTTAGCCAAGACTGGACCCAGCCGAAGAGCTGGACGCCGGCTCTGAATCCGCTGGTGGTGGTAAAGTCCTTGACCTTAAGGCCTGTGATGCAAGATCTTAGCAGCAACGTACGACTCGCCCTCGAAGCCTACCTGTATTGGGGGCAAGTCGCGGCCCAGTCCTTGATGCACAAGCAGGACGATGAATTTTTTGCGGCGATGACCGAGCGTGATGTGGCTTTCAAGGTGGTGCATAGCCTTGACGACCAGGCGCAGCGACATGGCCGGGTGGACCCGGTCCTTCATGAACTATGGCTTCAGATTGATCAAGTAAACAGAACCTTGCTAGGCCTGATGGTCGATTGGCAGGGAAGTCTCAGGCAACAACTTGGCGGCAGTCCAAAGCTGCGACTGATCAAGACAGCCTGAATTAAAGGATTATTGTTTAAGCTTATGCGTGCAGCTATATTTATCGACGGCGGCTACCTGCTCAAGCAGTTGCAAGACGCCAAGGTCAACCCGGACTATTCGCGGCTCGCCGAGTTTTTGCTGAGGCCGCTGCGTCGCAACACGCAACTGGATCTGATGCGATGCTATTTTTACTATTGCCCGCCATGGATGTCGGAGAAGCCAACCGAAGCCGAGCTGCGGCGCATGGCGGCGCACGAACGCTTTATGGCCGAAATACAAGAGGGCTGCGATCGCTGGCAGGTTCGCTTGGGTAAGCTGGAGCGGCGGCGCGAGGGCGACAAAGAGGTCTTTGCGCAAAAACGCGTCGATGTCCAACTCTCCGTCGATCTCGTCCAGCATACCGCTGCCGGACATATCCAGCATGCAGTGCTGATGGCTGGTGACAGCGACTTCATCCCGGCCATTGTCGCGGCTAAAGAATCCGGGACGACCCTGACGCTGTGGTGCGACCGCGATCGCTCGGTGCATCGGGACTTGCTTAAACTCGCGGACGAAGTCCACTACATCCGCTGGAAGGACTTCCCCTCACGTCCTTGGCCTGAGACCCGGGCGGAGGTGCAGCGTCCCGACCAGCGGCCCGAGTCCCGCACCGACTTGCCGCAGGACGGTCGCTTGGAGGCACGCCCTGAACCAAGGCCGGTGGAGAGGTCTCGCGAGACTCAGATGTCCGTCTCGCAGGACGCCCCAGCTGAGCTGCGCAGTCAGGTACAGGATCCTCGTCTTGAAGCCCGTCCTGACATTCGAGCAGAAGCTCGAACGGAAGGTCCGCAAGCGACCACACCCGATGGCGAAGTACCCAAGAAGAAGCGTGGTCGCCGCCGTGGCAGCGGTAAAGGCAGTGCGACAAAGCCCGTGGTCGACGACCTCCATGAAGCTGCCTTAGCTCCCGCTATCGCCGCCCATGCGCCGCCTGTCGCAGCTCCAGCGCAGCCGCAGACCTCGCCCCCAACCGTTGTGGCGAAGCCGAGGCATCGAGCGCCGCCGCGGTCTCCGGTGCAAAAAGCACCACATGTGCCACCACCCGCCCCGGTTGAGGTGGTCGAAGAGGTGGGCGACGACATCGGTAACCGCGCCGAAGAGCAGGCCTCCGCTGGTGCCAAGACCGGCCGCCGCCGTCGCGGTGGACGCGGCAGACGGCGCAAGGGACCGGCCGTCGGTACGCCCTCGGGGGACCCGTCTTAGGTTGAGCCGTCTTAGGTAGAGTCGTCTAGGTTGAGCCGTCCTAAACGGCGTCGATTCCGGTTGTCTGTCTGGGCGACAGGTCGTAGAATTTCGCTACCAACCGCCCTTTCGCTGACGGATCCCGCATGAAAATATCCAAGCTGCTTGGGACCGTTTTGGTCATCGCTGCCTTGATCGTCGTAGCCAGCTTGCGGCAGAGTCTGATGCACATGCCGAGGATCCGCGTTGGACCATTGCATAAGCTCGTCGCAGCTCGACCAGCCTTGCGGTTTTTCGCCCTTGGTGACACCGGGACCGGTGGCCCAGATCAGCAGCGGGTGGGGCATGCCATGAACGATCGCTGCAAGCAAATCGGCGACCTTGATGGCCTTTTGCTCCTAGGCGACAATGCCTATCCGACCGGCATGGAGTCCGTGCACGATATCCAGTGGCAGCAGAAGATTCTTGAGCCCTACAGTGGTGACTGCTTGGGCAAAGTGCCGATCTATGCGGTCCTCGGCAATCACGACTACAAAAGTAATCCATCCGCGCAGATCGAGTTCACCTTGCTGAATCCGCGCTGGTATATGCCCAATCGCTTCTACAGCGTGACCTTTGGTGATCTGATGAAGATCATCGCGCTCGACTCCAATATGGTCGACATCTGTCTAAATCCCGCCTTCTGTGGCATCGACTTTCTACGCGAGAGCCTGCAGGTCAAAGACACCAAGTGGACCGTCGTGATGGCCCACCATCCCCTTGAGAGTTCCAGTGATCATGGCTTCAACTACCGGGGTGGCATTGCTGGGATGCTTATGCGGTCTTATCTCTGTGACCGCGCGGACGTTTATCTTTCAGGCCATTCGCATCATCTCGAACACCTCAAGAGCAGCGACTGCCGGCTCGATATGTTTGTCTCTGGCGGCGGCGGCGGCGATATTTACCAGACCATTGGTGGGGTCACCGATTCCCGCTTTGCGCGCAGTCAATTCGGGTTTTTAGAGCTGAATGTTTCGGCAACAGAGTTGCTGTCGCGCTTTATCGGGGCTGATGGACAGGTCGTCTACGAGACGAGGAAGGAGCCAGCCGGTTAGCCTTTTGTCCTTAGCCATCATTAGACGGACAGCGCCAGGTCCTGTTTACTAGTCTGCTCCAGAAGCTCCCGTAACGTGTCGAGGTCTCGCGCCGGGGCAACCTTAAGTAGGTGCTTGTAGTTCGGGATGAGCTGGCGTTCTAGCTGCCTTAGGGTGACCACGGTTGCACGCTCCGCTAGGCCGCTTGGCATCCGGTTGAACAGGGTGACCAGGCGGCGTGTCAGTCCTATGCTCAGCGCCGAGCGATCCTCGGGAACCCCGCGACTGGCAATCACTAAGCGCACCAACTCCCTGCTGGCATGATGATGCGAGGCGCTGCCTTCAGCGATCACCGGCTCAAGGCTGCGGTGGTGGGCTAGAGAGACATAGGCGGACAAGGCGCGGACTTCGGCTTGGAGGGTGCGGTTGAGACGATGGATATAGTCGTCACTGCGAAAGGTCGTGGCCTGGCTTGGCGCATCTGCCAGGAGGCCTGACTTAAAGCCGATGGCACCGGTATAGCCACAACCCGCTGTTTGGAAGATGATCATACCAGCAATCCTCTTTGCCCTTGGGGAGGGGGCGCGAACGGGACTCACTATGCACCGAGTTATAACCTTTCGCCGAGGTCTTTGGTACAATTTTATGATTAGTATAATGATTTAAACGTATAGATCTATATCAACAGGTCATTGGCTGCTTAAAACCTCACTCCGGCGCCGATCCCTAGGATAGGTAGGACTTGGCGGTCCACCGGCTTGGTGGCATCGAGGGTTTGCTGGCGCAGGTCGCTTAGTTTTTTAGTCCGCATCTGCTCCAGTGCGGCATTTAGCTCGGCATCGCTACCAGCCGGGGTAACGATGGCGGCGTCGAGGCTGGCATTGTGCTTGACCCCCATGGGCTTAGCCGCGCCGAGGTTGAATGTGAAGTAGCCGAAGCTGCCGATATGCCAGAACCAGCCGATGCCGCTGCGTAGGAGAGTGGCTTCGGTAATGACGTCGGCGTGGGCTTTGAGCTGGATCTGCGAGGTAATGGTTGCTTTGCTGTCGCTGCAGGGATTGGGCGTCAGGATGGCACTGCCGCTGCAGATAAGCACGGGCGTTTGTGCATCGGCAACCAGGCGAATGCGGCGGTGCGACGCGCCCCCCATGATAAAAAATGAGCCGCCGAAGGGAAAAGCCAGGGCTTCGGCTCCGTACTGCTCGCCGTAGGTGAGCTGGCCATTGATGTTAAAAGCCGGATTGGCCAAGCCGACGTTGCTCTTCACGACGATCAGATCTGACGGCATCTCGACACGCACCGTGATGGGAATCGGTGGTGAGTAGAAGAGGTGCAGACCAACATAGTGACCAAAGGTCAGGTGGCTTTCGATGGTGAAGAGTTCTGGCAGGTTGGTGCTTAAGCCGAGCGAG
>Ga0315289_10001793_pt1 | contig 33381 bp, 14 predicted proteins | sample YL17G11_40_MG_FD_203452 | JGI IMG/M metagenome (GOLD analysis project Ga0315289, IMG submission 203452) | Sediment microbial communities from Yellowstone Lake, YNP, Wyoming, USA - YL17G11_40 | ecosystem: Environmental > Aquatic > Freshwater > Lake > Sediment | place: USA: Wyoming | collected... | reverse complement strand
CAGCCGCAGCAATAAGCAGCCAAGGTCTGCAAATCATGAATATGGATATCTGCATTGGCATGAGCATCCCTGACTTCCTGCGGATAAACTTTATACAGCCAATAATGCGCCGAGACTGCTGAAGCAACATGATTATTCAAACCCTGCAAAGAATAAGCCATATTGGAATTCTCTTTAACGCGCCAATCACTCTGGGCCAAATAACCCTCCATTAAGGCATCAGAATCAATCAATGATTTCAAATCCCTGATTTGGGCATGCTGTTCGCGGTATAAAATATAGGCCTTGGCCGTCTTGATCTGCTTATTTCTGATTAAGGCCTCTTCCACCATATCCTGAATTTCCTCAACCGCAGGAATACTTCTTTCATGAAATTTCTTATTAAGTTCTTTTTCCACCTGTGCCGCTAATTTCTTGGCTCTTTTTTTATTAGGATCGCCTACTGCTTCCATTGACTTGTAAATCGCCTTTTCAATTTTACTCAAATCATAATCAACAATCCGATCATCGCGTTTTTTAATTTTAGTAATCTTTCCCATTTATTTGAATGTTATTTATATTTATAATTTTAAACTTTCTTCCCCTTTTTACCCTTCTTACCCGTTTTACCCCTCATCCGAAGCTTTAGCGTAGGATGACCCTTTTTCAAAATCTCATTAATGGCTTTGGAAAAAGTTTCTAAATTATCAAAGGCTTGATAGACAGACGCAAAACGCAGATAAGCAACCGGGTCTTTTTTCTTTAATTCCTTGATAACGATTTCTCCGATTTCCTGGCTTTTTATTTCGTTTTGTTTCAAAGCCTGTATATTGCGCTCAATCTTATTGACTAAAATTCTAAAATTCTCATCATTTATTGGTCTTTTTTCAAAAGCTTTTTTCAGCCCCTGCTCTAATTTTTCGCGGGAATAGCTCTCTTTGCGGCCATCGCGCTTGATAACCATTAAATCCAGTAATTCCATTTGTTCATAAGTGCTAAATCTAAAGCCACATTTCAAGCATTCACGCCTGCGCCTGATAGTAATTTCATCAGAAGCAACACGTGAATCTATAACTTTGGTCTCTTTATAATTACAAACGGGACATTTCATATTTTTAAAGAAGCAAAAGCAAACTTGCAAAACAAGGTTATTTTGCTTTGATTACAATATTTAGTGTCTCCTATAGTAATTTTAATACTAGATGTTGTGCCTGTCAAATTATTTGGAATTTCTTGTTTTTTCTTTTAAATTCTTGATTTCCCGCAGTGTCGTAAAAATATTTGTGGATAACTTTTGGTATAAGTTTAAAGTTTCTGTAAAATATTTTGTTAATAATTTAAAAATCCCCAACTTTTGGCAAGGGATTTTTCAGTACTTTTTATATATTTGTAATTAGATTTGTAATTTTGTGGGCCTACATCATTTTTTTCCTGATAAAAGCTGGAATATCTAAATCTTCTCCTGACGATTCTTCGACTTTAGTAGTCGCAGCCATTTTATAGTCTTCTTTAACTTTCTTTTTCCCCTTATCTTCCTCTTTTTCATTTTCTTCCCTTAAAAATTGGCTGGGCTTATAGCTGGCCCTTTCTTTAGGTGTATAAACTTTGGCTTCTGCTTCGCGATTTTTTAAGGCCTTGGCTTCAAAGCCAGTAGCAATCACTGTAATTTTGATCTGGTCGTCTAATTCTTCATCAATAATTGAACCGAAAATAATTTTGGCATCACTATCCGCTGATTCAGTTATGACTCTGGCTGCTTCACTGACTTCGTGCATGCCTAAATCAGAACCACCGGAAACAATAAAGAGAACTCCCTTGGCTCCGTCCATGGACAATTCCAGCAAGGGACTGGAAATCGCAGCTTTGGCAGCGATCACGGCCCGGTTTTCACCGCTGGCCTGGCCAATGCCCATTAAAGCAGTGCCCTGATCTTTCATCACTGATTTAACATCAGCAAAATCAACATTGATTAATCCGGGGATGGTTACTAATTCTGAAATGCCCTGGATAGCTTGGCGCAAAACATCATCAACAATAGAAAAAGCCTCCAGTAAAGAAGTCTTCTTATCAATGATTTGCAAGAGGCGATCATTTTGAATGGTAATTATGGTATCAACTTTATCTGCGAATTTATCCCAAGAATTATCAGCAATCGCTTTTCTTTGCGCGCCTTCAAAAGAAAATGGCTTGGTAACCACTGCCACTGTTAAAGCACCGAGCTCCCTGGAAATCTCTGCAATAATTGGTCCTGAGCCGCTACCAGTGCCTCCGCCTAAACCACAAGTTATAAAAATCATATCCGCTCCCTTTAAAATATCCCTGATTTCATTTTGAGATTCTTCGGCTGCTTTGGCTCCTACCTCCGGATCCATGCCAGCGCCTAAACCGCGAGTGACTGATTTGCCAATGTGCAATTTTTTATTGGCCTGAGAATAATGCAAAGCCTGAACATCAGTATTAATGCTTATAAATTCCACTCCTTTAATTTTTGAGCTGATCATGCGATTGACTGCTGCACCGCCGCTACCGCCAATGCCAACCACTTTAATATTGGCAAAAGTTTCGATTTCTGGCTTAATTTCCATAGTTTTTGTAGGGTTTTATAGGAAAAAATAATTTTCCCTTTCTTTATATCTATATTGTAACAACCTTTACTTATCAGGGAAAGGGGATTTTTACACAGTCTTGGACACATTTTTTGTTCACCTGTCTTGGCCAGATTTGTCCGCATCTATAACTACGCGAAGTGTGTAATACAAGCCGAGGCCAGACCTAATTTTTCGAGTTTAGGGCATTAGGTTCTTAAACCACTTTTTCATTTTATTAGTCACCCCAGCCACGCTTTTAAAGCGCGAAAATCCTTTTCTTTGCCGATTAATAATATTACCCCATTTTACCAAACCGATGACTGTGGTAAATGAAAGATCATTAACTTTATCTATCACGCTGATAATGTCATAAGGGTAGCCCAAAGCTGCGGGCAGTCTCATTTTTCTCTTGCAGGCATCGATAATTTTGGGCAGTTTGACCCCAGAACCAGTTAAGATAATGCCTGCCGGCAAAGAGCCGCTTCTTTCAATCTTTTTTAATTCTATATCAACTTTATCTAAAATTTCTTCAACCCTGGCTTCAATAATTTCCGCTAAATATTTTTTGCTGATTAAGCCTTCTTCATTTTCATCAAATTCATGCAAATCAAATTCGTCTTTTTTTTCTAAACCCTTAGTGGCGGCCAGCCCGTATTTTAATTTAATTTTCTCAGCTACTTCTATTGAAGTCCTTAGGCCAATGGCAATGTCAGAAGTAATGTGTTCAGACCCCAGGGGCAAAATTGTGGTGTGCAATAAATCACCTTGTTCAAAGACTGCCAAGCTGGTGGTTGCCCCGCCAATATTCACCACTGCTACGCCTAATTCTTTTTGGCGGTTATTTAAAACTGCTTCGCTCGTGGCCAAAGGCGCTAAAACCAAATCTTCAATATCAATGCCGGTCTGGTAAATACACTTGGTTAAATTTTTTACCTGGCTGCTTAATCCCTCGATAATATAGGTTTCCACTTCCAAACGCACTCCGGTCATGCCTACCGGGTCTTTAATCCCGCTTTGGCCGTCAACTGTAAAGCTGCGGGGAATCACATGGATGATTTCATAATTGGGCGGTGTAGTCACTGTTTTAGCAGCTTCAATCGCCCTTTCCATATCTTCTTCCCTCACCTCCCCGTCAGTTTTGGAAACCGCAACCACCCCCTTGCTGATTTGGGAGGTTATATGGCCGCCGGAAATGCTCACCCAGGCAGATTCAATAGGTATGCCGATTAATTTTTCTGCCTTTTCTTTGGCTTTATTAATACTTTTTATTGCTTCCTCAATACTGGTAATCACGCCGCGATTTATGCCCTCGGCTTCCTGCTCAACCGCTCCAATGATGTGCAGTTTTTTTTGTCCGGCTTCATTAGTGGTATTTTGTCCGATTGCGATTTTAATCGAAGTTGAGCCAATATCCACACCGACAATTATTTCTTCATGTGCCATCTTGAAAAATAGTTAAATGTTAAAAGTAAAAAGTTTATAAAGTATTATCTGACACCCTGCAAACTTTCTAATTTCAACAATTTATAAAAAAATTAAGTAATTAAATAAGGCAGAAAAATTAAAAGACCAATAATTAAAGCCGTTAGCGCGGCAATAAAAACAGCGGCCGCAGTCATGTCTTTGATATCTTTGGCATAGGCATGGAGGCTGGGTTTTAGCAAATCAACAAAACGCTCTAAAATACTATTTAATAATTCCAAAATCAAGACAATGGCTATTATAATAAGTAAAATCATAAACTGCCAAACCATGATCTGGAGCCAGCTCGCCAGGGCTAAAACCAGGGCGGCCACAAGTAAATCTATGCGAAAATTTTGCTCTTCCCAAAAGGCCTTATTTAAACCGGCCAAGGCGTATTTAAAACTTTTAATCAATTTTTTAAATTTAATCATATTTTTGGCAAAATTCTTTTTTGTAAAGCTTCCATTTGGCGCCAGCCAGCGATTGTTTTGTCATCATAGCCCAAAAGGTGCAAAAAGCCATGGATGATAAGTAAAGCAAGCTCTTTTTTTTCTGACTGGCCAAATTTTTTGGCTTGTCTTTTTGTTTGCGGCCAGCAAATCACTATCTCTCCCAGGTATTTTTTCCCTTCTCTGGGCAAAATAAATCCCCTGCCTTCACTCTGACTAAAACTTAAGACATCAGTTACTTTGTCTTTGCCTCTGAATTTTTTATTTAAATTTTTAATTTTCTTGTCACCGACAATTAAAACAGTTAATTCAAAATTACTTTTGTGCTTTAATTCTTTTATCGCGCTCTTTAATATTTTATTTAGCAAAGGCAAGTTAAGGGGTAGGCGATTTTTTACTTCTTTAAATAAATGGCAATTCATAACTAGGGGTTGGTATTGGTATTTGTCTCAAGTGTAGCAGCAGGGCTCTGCTCTATCAGGTTGAAACTGTTTTTTATCATGGCAAATGTTGTCAAAAAATTTACCCTGCTTTTATTGCCAATATTATAGGAAATGACATAAATCTTGCCGGGGTTATTTTGATCCATTAAATAATAGTTTAATTTGTCAGCGCTGATTAAAAGGTCGTATCCTTTAGCAGTCGTTTCTCGTTTAAGCTGGTTTAAATCAACATTAGGTGACTGGCCCACATACCAATTGACTAAATCTAAATTCTGAAGATTATCTTCCACTAAAATCTCCATATACTCGCCGGTCGCTGATTGAAAAATCACCTCGCTCAAACTCTGGTCTGTCGGCTTGGCCAGCCAAGCTGCCGGATATAAGACTTCATAATTAAAAATCGTATTCGTATATTTATTGACCAAGCCGGAAACATCCAAAAGCGCGCCGCTAGCTGCTTTGGGATTATACCCTCCGGCAACTTCCAGACCGTCTAAATAACCATCTTCATCTGTATCTGGTTTTCTTCTTTCGGTATTATAGATATTTTCTTCTTCATCAGTTAAGCCGTCATTATCAGCATCAGGGCTGCTGGTATAATTTAACGCTGGCATAGTAACTGGGACATTAATATTAGCGTTTAAATTTTCATTGGCATTAAGATTTAGATTGGCATTTAAATTTTCGTTCAGATTCAAATTAGCATTGACATTCTCATTAGCATTAAGATTCAGATTCTCATTAAGATTCACATTAACATTTTCATTTAAATTAGCTGGCGCCTCATTGATTAAATTAATATTTTCATTCAGATTAAGGGGCGGCTGATTAAAATTTGCGGCTGGCCCTGGTAAAGCTGCCGGCTGCTTAGGCATTAAATATAAATAATAATAGGCGCCTAAAGTAGCTCCGGATGTCGCAATTAAAATAATGACTAAAATTAAAAAAAATCTGCCTAGTCCGCCTTTTTTTATTGCTAAATATTTATGGAATTTGGCTGGCATGACATGAATTTCATAGGGCTCAACTTTAGCTTTGGGCTCAATTTTTTGCTCTCTTATCTCAGGCATATAGCATAATAAAATTTAAAAACTAAAATCTTTAATTATAAAAATTTTGGCCAGTGGTTATTTGAATTTTGAGATAGAAAAATTTATTCTTGCGGTAAAGCAGCTTCCAATTTGCCCGGACCATTGGGATTATAGCCATTTTTTACTTCTGTGCCGTCAGTATAGCCATCGCCGTCTGTATCAGGATTTAAGGGGTTGGTATTATAAATTTCAATTTCTTCCTTATCAAATAAGCCGTCATTATCAGTATCAACATTCAAAGGATTAGTGCCTAAGGCCTGCTCCTGATCGTCAGTCAAGCCGTCATTATCGCTATCAACAGCCGGCGCCTGATTAAGGTTTTCGTTCAGATTAGCATTTAAATTTTCATTGAGATTCAGTCCCGCGTTAAGATTTTCATTTAAATTCAAATTTTCATTCAAGTTTTCATTAAATCCCATGTTTAAATTTTCATTAGCGACGACATTCAAATTCTGATTGGCGTTTAGGTTTGGGGCAGCATTGACATTGGCATTTGTCATTGGCTGAAAAATAGTGAGATAAGCCAAGACCCCGCCAGCAATTAGCAAAATCACAATAATCACAACTAAGATGACCAAAAGAACTTTTTTGGCTGCCCGGCGTTTAGGCGGCAGCGGCGGTGTTAATGGCCTTTCCCCCATAGTGCCGGCTGGTCCCCCAGTATTTATCCCGCCGAAAATATCTTCTGGCTCAGCCGGCGCTGCTTGCGGCAGGGGCCGGCCCGGCATTTGGCCTGCTGGCTGCCCAGCATTGGGCTTGGGCCATTGTTGGGAAGGCATGGTTGGTTTATCAAACATAAATTTATAATTTATTTATTAATAGAATATGATTATTCTTCAATGGTGAAAGTAACGCTATCCGTAACAGCAGCAGTTGTCGCCCCAGTCAGAAATAGTTTGGCTGTTAAGCTATAAGTATCAGCTTCATCGCTAATCTGCCAATAGCAATAATTAACACCCTGAGCTATGCAGATTTGCTTTTCTGGGTCTGGCCCGTCATCATCTAGCCAAAATTCAATATGATCAATTGTGCTTGTAGCGGGAGTAAAAGCCATAGCGCTTATTTCCTTAAAACTATTTCTTTTTAAAACTGACTCTTCTGTTGGCTTAATCATCGCAACAAAGGGGGCGATTGAATATCCTTGATGAAGAACATAAAATGCGATAGCATCAGAATCTGCCAGAATAAAATTAGGACTAGCGCCCGTATAAGCCATGGCAGTTACCTTAAAAGCTGGCGCAGAACCCCAAGCTGTTAATATACAAGTATAACCGCCACAAGCGCTTCGCAATGATCCATTGACATAATATGCAATTTTAGTAAAATTCTGGTCACTGATTATGGCTACTGTTCTCACAGTTACATCGATTGGCCCGATAAAAGCGCTAATTACTTCCCCATTGTATGGTGAAGTAATTTCTATCCTTGGTACATTTGCTGCTGGGCCAGTAGCAACTGTACCAGTTATGGTGGCGGCAATAATGTACGCGCCTGGTGTTTCAGTATTCTGCGAAGTTCCGCCGCAACTTACAGCATAAGGTTCATTACACTCTGGTATTCTAATTTCCTCGCAATTATAAGAGCCATTAGCCGCCACTTCGGTGCAGGTTACTGGTCCTCCCCAAGTCGGAGTATTATAACCGGCAATACTGTTAATACTAAGCGTTGATTGACCGGTGTGCCCTTGAATTGATATATTGGCAGCGCCAAACGGATAAAGGTTACCTGGTGAAGCATATTGTGAAGAAATATATTCTAATTTGAATGTATAATTGCCTGGCATAAATTTATGGGTAAATGTATGATGGTCGGGTCTAATTATATGTTTATCTGGATCACTAGGGCTATTGATCGGTTGATAAAAATTATCTTCCTGATCAAACAGTTTATAATGGGCAACATATATATCATCCGTGTTACCCGGCCAAATTGAATTAACCGTAAAAGTAATGGGCGCGCAGCCATTATCCTGCGTGCCATCAGCGTCATTATCAATCCCATCTTCGCAGATTTCCGGCGTAACTGCTATCTCTACATCTTTGGTAAATTTCTGGTTTGCATTCCAGAAAGCAGTGCCTTCAGCCGTGAAGGTGTAAACGCCCGGCAGTGCCTCTCGCCAGACATAAGTAAAGGTGGTGTAAGGCGTGGAAGTATTACTGAATATTTCTGCTTCACTCCAGGTCTGTACAGTAATGGGAGTGCCTGAATATATCGTCTGGTCTGGCAGTTCACTGGGCGTAAATTTTAGGACTAAATTGGATAATTGCAGCCGTTGCACAGCTGGGACAACATGTATCTCTATAGCAATATCCTGCCCTGGACCAAAACTTTCTCTAAATTGTGTGCCGTCCGCTTTTCTGGCCACTATATTCAGAAAATCATCAGGCAAATCAACAATGACTGTAATTGGGACTGACTCTGCTGTCCCGGCATGATCATCAGTGGCAATGGCCTTGAGATTATAGGTCCCTGGCCCAACACGTTCCCAGATGCAGCTTTGGCTAAAACTCGGGGCCAGCACAGTTGCTTCCATCACACAGCTGGGTATTTTTTTATAAAACAGCTCTGTTTCCAGTTTTTGCCAAATTTCAATTTTTGCAATCATGCCATCTTGATCTGCGGCATGGGCAGTAATATTAACATATGGCTCTGTCTTGGTCTCATTGCTAAGCGGGGTATCAATCGCCACAACATTAGGCGGAGCATTTAAGCGAACTGTCACCTCTACAGAATTTGAAAGGGCAGTGGCGCCATTATCATCAATTGCTCTGGCATAAATATGATAAGTGCCTAAATACATATCAGTCCAATCAAGCGTGTAAGGCGCGCTAATATCAGTCCCCAAATAATAAAGATCGCTGGAAGTCCCTTCAGTATAATAAAAATCAATGGCTGTGATTTGTCCGTCCGGGTCATAAGCGCTGGCATTAATCGTTAATATAGTGGGATAAATATAATAACCCAGAGCAGTCGGCTGCTGGGTAACCCAGATGTCAGTTACCACTGGCGCAGCATTAGAAATTAAAGTACTGCTCGCCCAAAACCCGCTGAAAACACTGCCGATCCAGGCAGTATTATCCGGACGAAAATTGCTGACGCAGTCATTGCCTTCAATATGATAGCCGGCTGCGCAGGAAACTGCCCGCTGGTCAAAATTCGTACTGCTTAATATTTCGGCCAAAGTGCAAAAACTGGTTACTGGCTGGGTAACCTCGGTTTGCGCCCAGAGATTAAAACCCAAAAATAAGGTGCTGCAAAAAATCACCAAAAAAAGATAAATTTTTAATCCTCGGGCATATTTTTTTCTCATAGCTGTCATATCTAATTATGTTATTTGCTTTGGGGATCAAAAGGATCAGTGCCATTGACCCTTTCTATCATATCCAGCACGCCGTCATTATCGCTGTCAGCCGGCAGATCAGCGATTTCTTTCTGGCAATTGGCTTTTTCAACTGGGCTCTGGATTTTTGCGCATAATTCGGGATTTTTCTGCGCCAAGGCCTGATTACGATAAATTATGTCTTGGCAAAAGGTCTGGTCTGCCCCGCTTAACTTTTTGCATAAATTCAGGTCACTCTGACTGCTAAAAATTTCCCGCAAACATTGATTTTTTAAAACTGTTTGCAGCGCCAGGCAGGGTTGCCAGTCATTGCTTTTAACAGCTTGCCGGTATTTGGCAAAATCCAGGCAATCTTTCTTCAATGTCTCGTTCTGAATCAACTGGCATAAATCTTTATCACCATAAAAAGTAGCGACTGTATTTAAACAATTATCTTTTTCTTCCCCGCTTAATTTATCGCACTGGCCGGGATTTCTCTCTTTAACTGCGCTGTCGAGAATTTTTGAGGCCTCATAAAAGCCATAGGGCTGGGATGGAACAAGAGGAATTTTGCTGGCAGGCTTATTTTTTAAAAACAGAAACAAGCCGATTGCCAGCGCCAACAGGCCTATAAACAAACTGATAATAATAATTATTTTCTTTGCCATAATTTATGATTTATATGCTTTATGGGATAATTGATAAATTTGACAAAACAGGCGTTACATCCCTGACCCGAGAACGAATAATGACTTTTATCTGCAAATATTGGCCCTTTCTCGTTTCATCCAGATTAGTATAACTATTCCACGCATCTGCGGATATAAAATCTTCATAATTAATATTAGTCAAATCATTATTAGCTCTAACAGAAACTTCAATGCTTTGCCTGTCCGGGTCAGAAAGGGTTGGTGTCCAGGCCAGATCGCCCCAGTGCATATCAGGCGTTAAGCCGTTTAAAGTAATCTGCCAGACTCCTGACCTTATAAGCATGGCCCTGTTTAAGCCCGTCATATCACTGTAACTGTATGGTAAAACACCATAACCAACTACTTCATTGGTAACAGGATAAATTCTGGTTATTTCCAACGGGGTCGCCGGTGACGGAAAAACCGTAACATTGCCTGTTAAAAAATTGACAGACCAAACTTGGCCAAAAGAATCACCCACAATGCCAATTGGCTGATAGCCATAGTTTGTTCCCACGCTAGTACTTTTAACTTCATAACCCAATAATGGATTATCCAAATTTGTTATCTTAATCACTTTATGGTTGAAATCAAAAGCGACCCAGACATTGCCAGCTGAATCAATTGTTACGCCCCGGGACCGGCCATAATTAGGATCTAATCCAGCTAAGTGGAAATTAAAAGCACTAATTGTGGCTGGGTTGGAACTAGTATCAATTTTCCACACCCCATTGCAGGTATTAGCCACCCAGACATTATCCTGCAAATCAACCGTTATGCCATAAGGACTCCAAACTGTCCGATACCAGTACGCGCCATTCCAAGCTGCTTCACAATATAGATTATTGCCATCAGGCAAATAAGTACCAGCTGGAGTGGCAATGTCTTTTAAAGTATATTGATCTACAGTAGCAGAAAATCTCTCAAGCTTTTGGATTCTGCTAGGTATGCCGTAAACATAACCCCTGTTAGAGACCCAGATATTGTCTTTGCTGTCAACTGCCAGGCCATAAGGATAACCGCCAACAGCAAATTTATTAGTACCTAAAATAAAATTATAAGAAGCCGGGCAATCAGCACTGCTTTCAATATTGGCTGGCAATCTGACAACAGTCCCTTCCGTAGAATTGGCCACCCAGACCCTGCCCTGACTATCAATTGCTAAGCCCCTTGGCCCGTTTGTAGTACTGCCCGCCACTGTTGCTGTATTGCAGGTAGCCACCACATTGCCATCAATATTTATTTTCGTAACAGTACCGCTACCACGATTGCCTACCCAGACATCGCCAGTTTCCACATTGACTGCTGTACGAGAAGGATTAGTGCCCACTTGTATAATGGCAACAATATCCCCTTTGTATTCGGTCGTATTAGTATAGCCATCACTCGTAAGTTGTTTGCCAGTATAGGTCCTAATTTTAGAAATTTTATTATAGTCATAACTGGCAGCACATTGTGCGCTTCCGCAATATTGAGAATCAGCCACATAGAGATAGGGGGTGGTCATCAGCCGGTCAACTTTAAAAGTCGTGCCTCCTGAAACTGCTGTTGTGTCGCCTGTATCATCATTATCAGCGCAAAAAATGCCGTCAGCGCTGACTGCCTCCACCAGAGTATTACTGAATGATGCCCCCCTAACTAAACTGCAGGAAATTGTACTTATTGTCTTGACTGCCCACTGGCAGCTATTATCGCAGCTGTCCTCATTTACTCTATTGCCATCATCGCAAACTTCGCCAAACTCTGACTGCAAAAAGCCGTCTCCGCAATAGCCGCTCTCTGCTCTAAATTGGCATTTATTAATAATCATATCGCATTCGTATTTTTTAAAAGTCGAACTTTCTCCGGGATTTGTGGCTATACCGCGCAAGCCGTCGCATTGTTCTCTGAGCTCGTCATTAATCATCAATTGCAGGAGATTATCACCGCAATAACCGCCAGTGTAAATACATTCTTCAGCGCAGGCATATTGTTTTGATACTGAACTGTCAGCCGTTGTTAAAGCCACATTGGCTGTGCCATCGCATTGTTCACCTTCGTTTAAAACGTCATTGCCGCATAAGACATTGGTTGGCGGCAAAAATTCCTCTCCGGGCAAAGTATATGGCTCACAAGTGGCCGCAGCGCTGATAACCGAACAATCATTACTCTCGCTGCAGTAGCGATGATAAACAGTTTTTAATTCGCCGCCACTCACGCTTAAGCCATTAGCCAGATTAACTGTCTGGTCTGAAGTGGCCCTTTTTTCGATAATCTGGGGGTTGCGCTCAACAATGCATAGAGCATTTAATCTGACTTTTGGGCCAAAAACCGGAGTATCCACCTCGCCATTTAATAAGTTAATTGATCTTTTATAATCTCTGGCTGGTTCGCCCGGTGGAGTGGCATTGACATCAGTCCAGTAATCCGGCTCTTTAAAATCGCTGATTGTCCAGAAAATGCCACTGCCAAAAGTCGGCAAATACCCCAAAGAATCTCTGATTAAATCTGAGCGGGCAAAACAATTTTCATTATTGCACCTGTATTTAACAATGCTTAATAATTCTTCCACTGTCGGCAAGCGAAAAGTTCCGGCTGGCTTTAAATTTTCACAAGCTGCCTTGGCCTCGCTCCAGCTGTAGCCAGGGCTCGGATCATCCTGCTCTTTCATGATCGATAAAGGATGCCTCAGCCAGATTAAGCCAGTGCATTCATCTTTGGCTGTTATTTCATTGGCATCAATAAATTTGGGGCATTCTTTCCCCCTGATAAAATCGCGCAAAACACCCGGGGTTTCTTCTACCCCGGCCAATAATAAAGTAACAGCAATAAAACTCAAGCTGACCAAAATGCTTAGCAGCAAAAACCATTTAGTTAAATTGTATTTTTTCCAAGACATTTATTTATAAATATAATCCGATTAAAGCTATTAAAAATTCTTATTTTATTTGGATAATTCAATTGTTGTAATTTGTTCATCTTTATTATTCTGGCTGGTTGTGATTTTTATTTTTGCCTGAACATCTTGAGCAATGCCATATTTTGTCTTTTCTTGTGCAGTCAATGGCCTTTCTTCAATAACAGGCGCTGGGATCTGTGTTGCGGATTTTTGCAAAGCTGGCGTCTTTTTCTGCATAACATTAAACCAGCCCAGTCCAGCTACTGCCAGGCCTAAAATTATTACAATTATTATAGCAATGATAATTTTTTTATTCATAGATTAAAGTGATGTTTTTGATTTATTATTTTACTGCTCAAAACAATATAAGTAGCGCGGCCAGTCACAAGGCGTAGTTAAACCATTACCCAAATTATTGAAAGTCCAATGGCTATCCATGTACTCTGTAGTTCCAGTAGCTCCTGTTAGTAAAGTAACTCCAACTGTAAAATTTTGACAAGTATTTTGAGAATTAGCATAATTGCTAGTCCCACTAGTAGTCGTATTTGTCCAAGTATATCCAACGCTTAAAGTTGTATTGTTAATAAACGTACTTATTCTATAGCCTAAAGTCGCATCTGTTAAATCATTCCAATTATCAGCTATTTTTATTCCACTGGTCAGATAATAAGGACTGGTTGAATGGGTAAAATTATGAGAAGGATCATCATTGGTAAGTCCGGAAGAGAGCCAAGCTTTAAACGTTCCTCCTGCCTCTACTGCATCAGCTTCTGTCTGACATTTTACATTGGCGCCGCCAGTACCGCCCAGATTACCGTTCCAGGTTCCAGAAGTCAAAAAAACTAACTTACCCGCGACACAGGTTCCACTCACTAAAACATATCCGTTATTGCATTGATACTCGCATTTGGTGGCAGTACAATAATTCACTGCTGTCCTGACTGTATTAGCGGGCAAGCCAGCATCATCGCCAGTGCATATCGCAGTATTAGACGGAATCGCGCCTGTACAACTAAAGGCTGGCAAAGTTGTTGCAAAGGTCATGGTTGATGAACTGCCTCCTGCATTATAAGAGAAAACTTGATAGTAATAAGTAGTGTTTGGTTGTAACCCGACATCTTGATAAGTGGTTGCATTAGCGCCTACAGTGCCAATTTCTGTAAACGGCCCAGCCGCACTCAGGCTTCTCTCTATCTTAAACCCATCTTCATTGCTGGAATTATCTACCCAGGATAAATTTATCTGTGTACTAGATATGGCTATTGCTGCTAAGCCTAACGGGGAGAAAGGTGCTGACGGTGCTGACGGGTTGACAGTAATACTAATTGCGGCCGAAGTGGTTGTTGCGCCATCATTATCAAATGCTTTGGCTGTTAAACTATAACTGCCCGCTGGCACAGTTGACCAAGCGATACTGTATGGTGAGATTGTATCTTGAACGATCAGGGTTGCGTCATGATAGAATTCCACTTTAGTAATAGTGCCATCACTATCAGCTGCAGTTGCATTTATTATAAAATCAGCAGGGGCAATAAATGTTGCGCCATCAGCCGGCGAGGTAATACTGACTGTCGGTGGATCATTTGCTGCTACGGTAACTGTCACGATATATGCCTGGGTTGAACCATTTGCGGCAGTGACAGTATATGTTACTGGATTGGTAAAATTTTTAGCTATACCAGAAGCCGGACTGACTGACGCTCCGCTAGAAATAGCAATGGTTGGAGTAAGCGCGGTCACGTTAGTGCCAGCAGGCACGGTTACTGCGATTGTATGAACGGTCTCATTGATAACAATAGTTTGTGGGATTACACCTACGAAAACAAAAGAAGTAATTGCTTTGGCAGAGCTAGGTGCTCCGGTAACTGTCAGATCAAAAATTGCTGTGCTTGGATCAGAATTTTGACAGTCAGCGGGATAATTTTTGCACAGGGGTTTTTTAAAGTCACAAGTATAAGTTAACCCTCCCTGTGTACATTTATCATAGGCCGGATGGTAAGGTGTGGTAACACTATTTACTGTAAGATATTGGGAATTGGCTGATTGGATGGCAATATAATTTATGCTAGTCTTATTTTCGTCATTACTAATATTATAATAATACACGACTCTCATCTGATAATTACCTGGCTCAAGAAAATTTAATTTTAAAGCTGTCATAGTAACTTGTCCCATATCTTGCTCTGCCCCGCCATCTTTACTTAAATATACTTTAAAGACAGTATCATTAAGAGAGCTAGTAATCCATATTGAAGGTGGATTTGGCAGAGGTGTGGGAGGTGGCGTAGGTGTGGGAGTTGGTGTAGGAGTAGGTGTAGGCGTGGGAGTAGGAGTTGGCGTGGGTGTGGGAGTAGGCGTTGGCGTGGGTGGGACGATGGCTGAAGCTCCTGTCTCATTACAATTGCAATAAGAATATTCAGCATTAAATGGCGACCAGATGCCAGTATCCAGCTCCCGACAGCTGCCGCCCCTGTCTACAAAACGATAAGCGCAGTAATCGGCTGCTTCAGCGCCAGGAATATTCTGATAACGGCAATTTTTTGCCGCATCCATGGAAATCATTAAACCATCTTCGGCAATAGATAATTCAGCCGTGGGAATATCAAAATAATCACTTTCCTTGTCAATATTTGTGCCGACTGATTTGCAGTCTAATCTTTGTCTGCTCTGGCAGGTTTGCTGGCAGGACTTATTGGCCTGGCTAAATAAAACGCAATTATCAGTGCGGAAAGTGCAGCTGCGCGGATCACAATGGACATAGCCGCTGTCATAGCCAAAATCAGCAACGCATTGCTTGGTTATTGGCTGTTCAATTAGCCAGCCGTCTTTACCGACAAAAAATTCGCATTCTTCACCTGGTTCTATATTGCCGTTGCCGCATTTAATATCATTCAAACAATGGACTTTAAAGCCCTCGCTAACAGGGTATTCCTCAATACTGCCGTATTTGAAATTTAAAGCCAAGGCGTTTTGACATTCTGATGTTTCAATTGTGCCATTGTCATCGGCATCATCGCCTTTAACACAGGTGCTGGACCAGTATAGATAATTATCATCAGCGCAGGGAGCGCATTTATTCTGGTCATAATCGCATTGGCGCGGGCAGAGACCCAAAATTTCTTTATCTGAAAAGAATAAACCGATATTGGTCTGCCTGACTAAAGAATATAATTCACTGATATTTGGCAATTTATTTGTTTCTGCACAGCCGACTTCATTGGCCTCTTCATATGTCCATCTTGATCTATTAGCATTATCACTGTCTCGCCATAAAATATTAGTGCATTGATCCAAAATTAACTTTTTACCCTGGCTAGTAAAGATTGTTTTAAAATTGGGGCAAACCGTCAAATTTATGCCGTAAATAATGCACTCTGGGTCATTCGCATCACATGCGGGTTTAGTGGCTAAATTTTCCGGCGGCAAAGTGTATAAAGGCAAATTTGTCCTGACTTCCGGATGAAATTTTAAATAAGTAGATATTTCTGGTTCGCATTGTGACACTTTTTGATCGCAATAATATCCCAAAATGCAATCATCATTGCTTAAACAGCCAATGCTGCCTCTGGCACCTAAGCATTTTTTTTCAATATCGCCAAAATTCCTGATTGAGCAGGATAAATTTTCAGCGCAAATGCGGCAATCCCGATTAGTAAGACTGCATGGTTTACAGCTCCCGCCTGGGCACTCGCTATCTAGCTGGCACCCCCCGCCATCATAAATGCCGCCTGCGCAAAGCTGGGGCGGAGAATAAGCGCAAGAGCCGCTGATTTTAATATGCTGGCAATCTAAGGTACAACTGGGATCAGTCGTATAATCACAGATTTCATAAATATCAAGTGAATTGGGCGACTGGATAATGCCATCCCCGCAATAAGTACTTTTACAAACATCATTACAACTATTGCTCTGGCAGATGCCACTCTCACAATAACCGGTTTTGCCGCAATCAGCGTTTGCGCTGCAGCTCTGCCCGACCCGGTCATCGCAATTTTCTGCTGACCAGAAAGTGCCATTTTTGCCATTCTGGATAATACCATCGCCGCAATAACCGCCGTAGAATTGGCAAATCTTTCCGCTGATAGGATCATTGCCGCATTTATATTGGGCTAAGCCCTTATTATTTGGGTCCCGAGACGTTATTTTAATGTCATCGATATTAAAAATTGCATCCTCAGAAGTATCGAAGATCAACCGGAATTTATAAGCAGGATTAGGATAAATTAATATTTTTTCATCAGCTGGTAAACTATTATTTTGTTCATAATAATCCCAGCCGTTTTTCTGTAAATCTGTTTTTTTATCTAACTGCCAGAGCGTTTCATCATACCACTTTTCTTCATTGGTCGCATCGCCCAGCTGAACACTGATAGAATTTATCTGGCCAGCTGCTAATTTTGCGCGCAAACTTATTTTGTAATTCGCATTATAAGAAAAATTATTAAATTGCTTGAGCCAGGTATTTGCTTCTCCCCTCGTTTCTATTTTTAAACTGCTCTGGCCTTTAAACGCAGTCAGATCATCCAAAAAAGCCAAGCTTTCCGCGCCGCCAATAAACTGCCAGGGCAAGATGGCTTTTTCAAAGTTTGAATTCTCTACTAAATTCGCAGTTACTTCCGGACTGGTGGTGGCAAAACTTTTAATATCGCACTGCTCTCCGTATTCCAATTGGATAATGCCGTCTCCGCACCAGCCATTGTAAGTTTTACAGCTGCCGACATTTAATTCCGGAGAAAATATTTGCACATTATAGATAACCGGATTGATATCCAAAATTTTATGGGCTGGATCGCCCAGATTAACATTTTTAAAATCAGCTACAGCAGTCGGCAATTCTAAATTTGTATAATCTAAAACAAAGTGATCACCTAAAAAATGCAGATAAAGAGTATGTTCTCTTGCTTCTAAACTGCCTAAAGTTAATATTGCTGATTGCTTATTTGTTTCATTAGTAGCAGGTACTACTAAGTAGCCGATTCTGTTACCCGGATTACTTTCATTTTGATAATCCTCATCTAGATATACGCTATAAATCATGCTCCTTAATAAGCTGTATTTTTGCGGGTTATAAGTGGAAATATAAGTATATTCCGGAATAATTAAGCCGCCATTCTCATCCAGATGGTGCAAATTGGGGATTTGGGCTTTTTTCAATTCAAATAAATAATTAATTTGCTCATTGGTCAGCTTGCTTATATCATCCCCTAAATTGCTGGTCACTATTTTCAGGGAATAAGAGCCGGCCTTGGCTGGCGTAAACTTATAACTGGCATTAAATCCGCCCAGGGCTAATAAATTATTAGTTTCAAATTTACTCACCCAGCCGCTATCAGTCAAGCCCAAGCAGGAACTATAAGTAAAGCCCGCTGGATCATAAGGAGCATATTCAAAACACTGAGTACCGTTATAACTAATGGGTTTGCCTCCGACTTTGCCAGAACACATATATTGTGATTTTTCACTAATGCCGCCTGAACCTTTTTGGTCTGGCCTTTTTATGGGCGCAGCCGCGCTGCCCTGATCACACTGTTCTTTTTGTAAGCCTTGGACATATTCATCACCGCAATAACCACCGCAATCAATATCTCCAATCTCGATTGTATACGGCAACGGCGTACTTTCTAAGCCTCCGAGCTTACATTGATCATTGCAAGTATATGCAATTTTATCTTCACTGTACCAATCTTGATCGCCCCAGCGCATATCGCACCAGCTTTTGCCTTCTTCCAAAGGCACGTTGGGATCACAGGCCTCGCCGCATTGATTCTGGATAAAGCCGTCACCGCAGGACTTGCGCCAGGTGCCAAGATAACAATAGACATTTTTATACTGGGGATTTGCGCATTCACTATCATCTAAAGTACCGTCGCTATTAGTATCTTCACAGGCAGCTAAACAACTGCCTGGATTATAACAGTCGTTAGTTATGTCATCATCATTATTATTGTAATAACATTGCCCCGGCAGACAGGCATCAGCTTCCTGATATTCTAAACGATAATTAAGCTGTTTTCTTTTGCCTTCATCAAAAGATGTATATTGGTAGACAAAAGCGCCATCATAAATTTCGGGTTTGACAGGTTGATCTATACAGGCAGTGCCACCCAGGTTAAAAGCGCCATTTAAATATGACATCTGATCACAGCCCGTATAAGTATTAAAATAAAATTGCGAATTTATAGGATCCCAGCAAGTATTTGCTTCATAAGGCGCTGGACAAATGCTGCAATATTGGTTTTCCACACATTGTCCTTGTTCGGGACAGCCACTGACCGGAGAATTTTGAGCATCGCGCAAGCAGATATTAACACAGCCAGCTTTTTCTATGGGATCTTCTGAATTGCAATCATAGGTGCCCCGATTTGAAGTCGCCATTACATTAAAAGGGTCGTTGGGCAGGGCGCTGCCCAAGGCATTGCCCAAAGTCGCCTGCCAGGAAGGCCAAACTGAAAGGCTGTGATTTTTCACAAAAGTTCCTGCTTCCAAAACTGGATATTTGCCATAAGCATAATAATACTGTTCCAGTAAATTTTCTATAAAGTTTATATCTATCTTCCTTTGCAAATCTCTTAATAACTTTGCCCTCAGCTCAGCAGTAATATTAGTATTAAATTTCCAATTATCAAGCATTTGGTTGAAAATATTCACAGTGTCGGGCGATGCGGTTTGATTATAAGCGATTACATAAATATTTGTATACAAAGTTTTGTATTCTTTAGTTGTATTATCGGGCAAGACCACGGTATCAACTTTTAAATTGGTGGCATTAACATAAACAGTCCGATCGTCTCTAAGCGCTTGATAGCCGTCGACTTGAGTCATATCATAAGTTGTTGAGGCATTAACAACATTTTCCTGATACCAGGCAGTCACTTCCTTTTGCTGATTATTGGTATAAATTCTAATGCCAATAACATCATCCGCGGGCTTGATAGTATTTATGCCCACGCCATAAATAATTGGATTAGTATCTAGCTTTTTATCTTTATCCAAATCAGCATTTACAAAATCGCCTAAATAATCCGGCAGTTCGGGAAGATTATTAAAATCAAAATAAAAATCGCTCAAAAAATGCAGATCGATTTCGTGATCGCCTGGCACCAGATTACCAATTTTTATTTTCCCTTCCTGAATTTGAGTCGGATCAGTATTTTTTATAAAAATAAAACCTTTGGCTTGCCCGTCAACATAAACGCTGAAAACCATACTACGATACAATTGATATAATTGGCTTTCAGTCGTGGAAACAAATGATAAATCTGCCTGAGTAATATTTTCGCCCAAATAAAACAGCAGGCTTTCAACACTATTATTCGCACTTTGACTGAGTATATAGTCAATTTGCTGACGAGTTAATCTGGCAAAATTATCCTGCTCATTTGAAGCACTGATTTTAAAAATATAATCCCCTTGTTCGTCAACTCTTAATTTATAGCTAAATTTTGATTTGAGAGTGGTAATTATATTTCTATTATCAGCTGATTTTTTAATATTTGCATTTTCAGTATAGGCAGGCAAGCCAGAACAAGCTAAATAATCATTTGCGGTTTGACAAAGGGAATTAACTGAATCACAATAACCCTCGCATTCTACTCCTAATTTTTGAATTAGATTGCCGCTTTCTTCATAAGAAGAAATGGGGAATAAATATTCTCTTTTTAATTCATCTTCTCCTAAAACATTGATTTCCTGGGCATGGCCCAGCAAAGGCAATAGCAAAACCAACAGTAAAAACAATAAATACTGTCTTGGGAATTGAAAGCTGACTTTCTTGAAATAAAAATTCATTATGGTCTTCTTTAAAATCTTATAGCTTTTTCTGCACCTGCGTCATATTGTTTTAAATCATCAAACATAATATACCCTCCGGCATTATTATCATATATTCTAATTATAGCAATTTTCCCCAGATAACTGCTAACATTGAAGGTTCTTTGCCTCATTAAATTAGTATTATCACCAGTGTCCTGCATGCGCACATAATATTTGCCAGTTGATTGATCTTTTATTTCTAAAGTGACTGCTGTTACGCTTGCTGGCAAATCTGTTAATAATGGCTGCTCATAAGCAATGTCTAAATTGTTTATATCAGGATTAACCTTTTCAACCGGCCAAGGGTTTTGTGAACCGCCAATTTTATATTTCAATTCTGTGCCTTCAATAATGAAATCTTGCGACTGCAGAACACCTAAGGTAGTATTGCCCATAATATAGGTTTGCCCGCTGATTTTGCCGTAAGCAGTATTTATTATCCAGCCTTCGGACAGCAAATTGCTTCGGATCGGCTGATAACGGAAAATATCGCCACTGATATTAAACCAGTTACTAATATTGCCGTATTCAAAATCCATATTATCAATTTTTATTCTGCTTTCGATGGGCGGAAGAATGATTTTAGCGGCCGGCAAATCATCGCTAATATCGCCTGGCCTGCCTGCATCGCGGCAATAATATGTCTTGGAATTATATGATTGAATGATCAAACCACTTTGCAATGACGGCCAGGGATTTTCACACATTAAAATATAGATGGCAAAATCGCGCTGGGCCGGCACTGAATAGCTGCCAACAGCTTGCGCTTCTATTACCAAAGAAGCAGTAGCTTCTTTAATGGGCTTGGCTGTGGCAAAAGTTTGGCCAGTGGCATTTTTAACCTTATAATCATCGACAGAAGCATCATCTTGGTTATTATAAATTTCAATCACCCTTTTGGGATCAAATTGATCGCTCTTGGACCATTGAAAATTTGCCTTTAAAGTAAATCCGCCTTCATATTTAGCGACTGCCTCATAAAAATGCTGATTGCCTTCAGTTGCTGAATCCTGATCAGTATCATAATCAAAATTACAATCATTTTTACCAGCGCAAATAAATAAATCATCATCGCGAAATTCTGATTCTCTCAAATTGGGATCAGTAAAGGCCTGGCGATAAACTTTAATATCAATCCATTGGACATCGCATAAACCGCTTTGTTCATCACCTATTTCACCAAGTGTTTTAAATTCAAAAGTATAATTAGGACTGCCATCTGCAACGGGTGAATTAATATTATCTAAAAGACCACCGGCTAAACTTGTAATACCAGTTTCTCCTCCCAAAACGCTGACTCTATATGACTGGCCGGGATCAAACAAATATTTAGTAACAATTTGCACAATCGTCTTATTGTTAGTATTACTGATGACTAGTGAAAATTCATCATCAGGCAAAGGCGTACAGTCGGTCAATTGCGCCAAAGCCGGACGCTCAGCTTTAAATAATCTGGCTAAAATATTTTTAGTATAAGCATAAGCTTTGGCTAAAACACCTTTGGCCCTGCTCACCGGTGTTAAGGTGCCGCTTTCGCAGCTTTCGATTTTAATATTTTTAGTCACAATCTCATTTTCTGTTTTTTCAATAGTCGAAGGATTTAAGTAAGTATTAAAATATATATCTATAATGCCATTGCGGCAGAATGCTTCTTCTCCGTGTGCAGGTGAAGTACCTTCAACCATTGGCTGAATTGGTTCTGGCCCCAAACAACTGTCCTCATTAAAAGTACAGTCGGTATTACAACTTAATTCTCCGCCAATATAGCCAATATCAGCACATTCTTTATCATTTAAATTATCGCCATCGCAGTCTTCATTGCCATCTATAGCGTCATTGCCGCATAATGAAGCCGGCTCGCAATCTGTTTCATCCTCGTCACAGATCCATAATTCGCAAAATTCATTGCAAATATAAACGCAATCCGGCCGCTCGTCAGGACAATCTGTTTGAGGAATATTTATGCCATCACAAGCCTCGCCGCTATCAATCTCCTGATTGCCGCAAGCGCCAAAAGTGACTGTGAAATTTGCGGGATTGCTGAATATGCCCTTATAAACACTCACATTATCAGTCGCAGTTCCTAAAGTAGTTCCTGCGCCAGCCGCATTATCTGGCACTGCAAAACAAATATCCTCATTATTCCAGCCATTGATTGGGCAGTCTGCTCGAGTTTGATTATCAATAAATTGAGTTACTTGAAAGGAATTTGTCGCATCAATACTTAAATCAGGATCCCATTCTTGATTATTATTAAAGTCAACAAATTGTTCAATTTTGGCAATAACATCATAAACTCCATCATTTCCTAAATCTATAAACGGCTCATAAAATGGCTCAGCAGTGGGTTTAAAGTCAACGTAATCTTGCGCCTCAGGCGTGTCCCCAAAACCCTGTCCTATAATTTTTACGCTAATGCCGCGATTGCCATAATTGGGATATAATTTGCAGATATTCGGATTCTGATTGATATTAACATCAAAATTAGGGCTGACTGGCGGATCAGCAGCCAAATTTTCCACTATATCTTCGGTCGTATCTGCTAAACCAAAATTTGTGACTAATTTTATCGGCCCGTCAATCGCGTCATTAGCATCATAACCCTCCGGCGGACAAGTGCCATCATTCGGACAATCTAAATTAGGCGGAGTATTTTTATCTGGCACCTCCACAATCACCTGGTCTAACTTTAAATTATAATCAGGCGAACATTGCCAAGGATTGCCACATTCTGGCTGATTTAAAGACAAAGCTTGTTTTGAAAAATCATAAGATAGAGGTATTGACTCATTAGCTATGCCCCAGAAATAAACCTGGCCCGGATCACAGCCAAAATAACAACCGCTTAAAGTCACCCAAGAGCCAACTGCGCCGCTAAGCGGTGAAAATTTCTTAATATAAGGGGTGCAAATGCCATTTAGACATCTACTAGTACCTAGTCCGCAAGCCAAGCAATCATCATCTGTTTTACAAGCGCCTGCTAAAGGACAGGCCTCATATTTATAGATATTATTATTAGCACCCATAACTCCTAGCTGAAAATCACCAACCCAAAATACCCTATTTTGCCAATCATACTGGCCATTTAGCTCAGTACTCGGGATTTTATGAGTTACTGGCCAGTTATCCAAATAACTTTCATTCTGCCAATCAATAACCACAACTTTTCTGCCGCCATAGGGCAATAAATAAAGATAATGACTGTCAGCCATTAGGCCATAGCCAGAATAAACATTTAATTCATCGGGCAATGAAACCTCAAACTTTTTCACTATTTTCCAATTATTTTGCGGATCAAAAATTTTAACTTTGAATTTTTTGATCAATGTCCCCAAATCTGGCATTTCCGCACCGACATTAAAGATATAATTGCCATTTGAAGTTAGCATTATTTGTAGGCTTGTATTGTTTGGCTCAATGCCATAAAGATCATAAACATTTTCACTAATTGCCTGGGGACTTAAACTATAAGTATTATTACTCTCATTAAATATTATCTTCATGATTTCTGGTTTGCCGCTGCTATAAATCGCGTAGCCAGCATACAAATTGCCATCACTATGGGAAGTCATTGAATAATAAGGATAATTAGTCCCGGAATATATTTTATAAATCCTACCCAGTGTTGTGCCATTATAACCAGTACCAATTTTATAAATATTGCCAGGTGAACCATAATAAACAGAATCCCAGGCCTTGGTATATAAATATGTACCATCTGCAGCAACCACTGCCACATTAGCTAAATCTGAAGGACCATTATCATCAAATGGCTTAATGGGAAATCCGCCTACTAAACCAGTATCTTTACCAACTAAACCGCAATTTAATTTATTAACAGAGAAACTTAGAGGATTACTTTGAATGTCTTCATATAAAATATCATAACCTTGTCCGGTATTTATATCACTGCCAGGGCACCAGGAACCAATATGAAAACCAGCGCAAACCATGCCTGTTTCTATTTTCTTGGTTACTACTACATCCCCGCTTACAGCACTGGCCGGAATATTGCCTTCGAGTGAAGTATTAGCCCAAAGACTAATATTAGCTGGGGCATTATTAGAAAAAACCAATTTACTATTGCCATTATCATTAGTATTGCCAAATCTATCACCTTTGGCATATACTTTTTCTCCATTCACGCCAGAAGCTATTATTTTATTGCCCTTTGTATCTTGCGTATAAATTTCACATAAACCCGCTCCCAATGGCCTATTATTTACTTGAAAGTAAGCATTATTGCTTTTTAAATTATTTGCTGTTGTCAGATATACCTCGCCGCTTTCTGCCCCATCTGGCACAACCACAATGATTTGCTTGTCTGTCCAAGTATTAGTGCAAGGCAAAGGCGGTAAATTAGGATCTGTTTCCTTATTATTGTAGAAATATACATGACCTCTGACATCGCCAAAATTATAACCTCTGATTGTTACCCATTGTTTTAACGGCCCATTATTTGGCGTAATAGAAGTAATGACCGGCGGCAAATAAAAGGTCAACTCATTGCTTTCTAAAAATTGCTCCTGCTCAATTTCTCCTGAGGCCTGATTTTCCACCGCGTAAAACTCTTTATTATAGCAGCTGGAATCACTGCATTTTGGATCGCGAGTATCAGCAAAGGCATCACAGCCGCTAGTCTGGCCCACATCACAGGGCGAATATTCGCCAAAAGGAGAAGTGGAATCATTATATGGTTCAGAATAAGGATCGATAGAAACTGTAATCGGAATATCTATTCTGCCTATGTCGCTAAAAGGATTTATAATGCTCAATGCCTTATTCGCCCACAATCTAATATTATTATCAAGCAGAATATTATCAGGGGTGGCAATTTTAAAATGGACAAAACTGCCGACTCCATAAGTTTTATTTTGAAAATTAGTTTTATTAGAATCACCTAAATTATCCGCAGAAATATTTATCCCAGTCCCGGCTAAGCCAAATTCTGGATTAAGACTGCATAAAAACGGGTAAACATTATTGCTGTATTTAAATCTCTCTGCGCTCTTTGCTTCGCCAAAATCCGTCTTAACATAAACATAAGAATTGTCTTTAGCGCCGATACGGCTACTAATCTCTGCCTCGCTTAATGCCCGGTTATAAATCGCTATCTGATCTAAAGAACCAGAGAAATTTGCCTGATTAGAGGCGGCGTTATTAATACAATCTTGGGGCGAATTAGGATCATTCGGATCTACCCGCTGCAAATATCCGCCAATGCAAGCGCTTTGATGATGCCAATACTGGGCTAATCTGGGTTCATTCTCAAGCACAGGAGAGGCAACTTTATTATCATTTAAATAAAGTTTTAGGTTTTTACCATCAAAAACAGCAGCAAAATAATTCCAGTCATTTACCTTAATTTTATCTGTTGATATATCTCTGGATCTATAATTAATTGTTTGCTCGTTTTCATCTGCTACTGGGGTGACTAAACAAAAATATTGACAATTATTATAAAAACCTGACGCCTGGCTACACCCACAGAATGTCCCAATTCTCCAGCCATAAACTTGCCCTGTATCTATAATTATATTGCGACGTTTTGCATCTGAAACTTTAAACCAGCCTTCTGCCGTAAATTCATTATTGAAAGTTAAAGAAGGAATATCATTAATTCTGATGACATTATTGTCGTTAAAATTAAGGGCTTTGCCATATTTACCCTCATTGATTCTAAAAGGAATATTAGGATCTTTAATCACAATATTTTGAAAATTATTGGCTGAAGAATCTTTTAGCTGACTGCCCTCTTCATCAAAATTAAGCAATAAAGACTGGCCCTTACTTATACCATAATGCTGCCAGACCTCTGCTTCGCTTAAAACCCGATTATAAATAGCAAAAGCATCAATTGTACCCTTAAATAAGTTATTAAAATTTTTATTATTAATAACTCCTTTGCGCGCACCAAGCAAAATATCAGTTCTATCTGGCACATCAGCAATAAAGCCTTTATCGCTTTGAGTTGTGTATCTGAAATAATAAGGTAAAACACCACCCGATGCTACGGCATAATAATATTTTACCCCATTAATATAAACACTATATTTATTCCCATCAAAAGTGTAGACTAAATGATTCCATTGCTCGAATCTGACTGGCCCGCTAAGTGTTACATTGCTATATAACGCGCTCCCATCTAATGCGCTGTCTTGATAAGGTATTTTTATTTGTAAATTTGAGGTTTTTTTAATCTCCGTGCCCTGCTCTATTATTTGTGCGGCAGAAAAGGTTAAATTTAAGGTAAAATTATCTTCTAAATTGCCTGAAACAAGAGGTGCGTTCATCTTAGCAACACTAAATAAGGGTGAATATACTCCTAATCTGTACTCTGGCTTAAACCAAAGTTCTATACTGCCCGTTTTTAAGTTCTCTAGATTATTTGGTAATTTTAAATAATCTTTAAGGCCGTCAAAATACATTGCCTGACCAAATTGATCATTTATTCTCTGGGGCTGGCCTTTAATTTCAGCGTCATAACCATTAATCTGGTCTTTAACTAAAGCCGTCCCTTTATCCTCAAAATTATAAAATAAAATCATGCCATCTTTAGCACTCGGGGTTGGCAACTCATAGGTTTTCTTGCCTTCAGGCATAAGCATTTGTGATTTGGGCACTGTAACTTTGATTGTCTTGTCTGTCCAAGCATTATCACAGTCAGCCAAAGAGGCTGTGGCATCATCAAATAAAACCTGGCTTGATCCTTGGATATCGCCAAAATTCTTGCCTGTAATTGTTACATAAGTATTTACTTCAGGCCTGACCAAGCCATTATTGGGATATATCTGCGTAATTTCGGGTAATTTTAAATCTATTACCAGACGATTATTATCGTCTTTTTTATATCTTGCCGGATCATCAGGAAAAACTTCTGCCCCGACAAAAGTTAATCCTTGTTTCTCTGGCGTGGCCACTTGAAGATAATCTATATTGTTATCACATTTTGGTGCTGGCAAACTGCAAGGCTTGGGAAAAACATCCTTAAGCGTAATTTTAGCTATCCCATATTTAGTTTTTAATTCTTGAGCTGCCTCTCTCGTATTGTCGCTGTAAATCTTATACCAATTCCAATTATAAGCATTAGCATTTAAAATATTACAGTTATTAGCCAGGGGAAAAGCATTATATTCTTGCGCTTGGGTTTTTAATTTAATTAACGCCTCTGACGGCTCAACAACCACTTTATCAATTTCGCAAACCTGGTCGGAATTTCTTGTCTTAAAATTCCAAACATAATCTCCGCCCGGAATATTATCATAGTTACCGTCTAATTCAATTCCCGGTTCTGAATCTGATTTAATGCCGTAATGTCCGCTTTTCAATGTTACCTGATACCAAGTATTTATCTTTAAGTTAGTACCTGGCTGGAAAGTAAAGCCAGTCACTTTATTATCACCATTTTTTATTGCCACAATGTCACCGGTAAGGGGTGTCGTAAGATTACAATTTGCCGAATTAAATTCCTGCTCAGTGCCGCAATCAACTACTTTAATATTAGAAATTGCTAGAGTAATAAAATTGATGGGCTGATTAAATTTAGCTGCCAGCCAAATATTAATACAATTATCCAGTGAATTTTTCCAGGGTGAAGGGCTTTGCGTCGTCTCTGTGCAATCGCTTGATTCAATTACTTGCGGCGGCGGCAAGGTAACAGGCATTTTGCCTGTTTTAAATGTCCAGTTATACAAACAAATTGGCGGATACATTATTTTACATTCAGCTTGGGTTTTACAGACGCCGTCTCGCAAATCACAGCAAGATAATGGATCCTGGCATAAATTAGCAGTCGTGCGGCAATCACCAACATTAAATTGAATTTTATTACTCAATTTCCCTTCACTATTGATTAAATGCACCGGCCCCTTCACTGCTCCGGTCGGTACTGTCATAGCATTATCTCCAATGACCCCTGAACCAACCTGGCCATTATTCCAATAGCTGCTCAAATTAGCATCAATGACTAATTTACTCTGCCAGAAATTTACTTTTGCCTCACCGCTCAAATTGCCAAAATTTTCACCATATAAAGTAATGCCTTTGGTTCCAACTGGCCCTTGATCAGGCGCGATCCGACAAATACCCGGACTTGGCGTACCAACAGTAACTGTGAAATCTGCCTGATTACTGATCGAACCATTTTCAGTTCTGACAACTATTTTTGAAGGCGCAACTGACAAGCTAGGCACTTTAACAATAATATAATTATCGTGCCAATATTGATCTTTACATTGCTCTGGGAAACTTATATCAGCAACCGCCCAATCTTGCACCTGAGTATTACCATTATCAAATAAAACAGCACTTTGTACGCCTAAGCTGCCAAAATTACTGCCAAAAATCGTCACATATTGCCCGATCGGTCCTTGAACAGGATCAATATAATCAATAGTTGGTTTTATCGCGGATATTAAAATTTCAAAACTATAAGGGTTGCTATATTCCTGATCGATTTGCACTTGGACTGGTAAGATGCCAGGGGCTAAATTTGGCACAAGCGCATCGCTTATTCTAATATTTTGCCAAGCCCATTCTGCGCCTTTGCCAAATTCTTCTTTGCCAATCAAGGCCTTGTCTTTTTGACTATCATATGTACCGTAATTATTACCAAAGATAGAAAGAGGGCTATTATATTCACCGCTTAAAGCAGATAGACCGCAAATCCCTGGACGGACTTTGTCATTGACATCGAAAATTCCCTTCCAGCCATCATTATCACTTGTTGTATCTTCCTCATTATCTGCATTTATAATTTTTATCGGGCCGTCAACTGCTCTATCTGGCACTGCCACTATTATTTGGTTGTCTTTCCAAATATCTCCCACATTACAAAATAATTGAATATATCTTTGCCCTATAGTATCATCATTCGTTATGTTCTCATCGCCTAAAAAAATCACCTGCCCTATTAAACTGCCAAACCCACGGCCCCAAATTGTAAGGTAATTGCCTGGCGCTCCATTAGCGGGCTGCAAATCAGTTATGACCGGCAAATACTGGCAAGTACATGAAGGTGTGGCAGTTGTTGAACAGTATAATCCTTGACCGCATTTATTATTATTTGGGCTGCAAACAGGGTCTCCAACATTCTGATTACAATCTGTACCGACGCCGGCTGGCTGACAAGTGCAGTTACTCGCGGGATCGCAAAATAATCCGGTCTGGCACGGTCCTAATTCACAGCTGGGAGTAGTATTATTTAAGTCACAGCTTTGTCCCTGCCCCGGTAAACAATAATTTGCATCAGCGCATTCTTTGCCAAAATATCCATTATAACAGCAGCCGCTGCCGCAATCAGTATTTGTGCTACAGGTTACTATAAAATAGTAGCCATTACTATCCTGATTATTGACTCTGACAAAAACATCGCCTCGGACCGAACCTGGGGGCACAGAACTTATTAAATGATCGTCTGCCCATGTGCTTACACTGGCATTTTTATTGCTGTTAAATCTTAAAGTGCTATCATTTTGGGCTGCGCCAAAATTTATACCATAAGCATCAACGCCAGTATTTTCATTGCCTTGATTCGGCACAAGGCAAGCCAGCCCAGGACCGGGTTGGCCAGAAATTAAAATAAATCTGTCATTTGGATTCAGGCTTGGTCCTGTTGGCTTGGCATCACTACTGCCATTTGCATTTCTCACAATTACTTGAAAATTATTTAAACCAGTAGCATCATAAGGCAATGTGTCTGGCACTTTAACGACAATCTGGTTATTATTCCAAGAAGGATTGTTATTGCAGAGAACAATTGTTGCTGGGTATTCTGTTTTTGTCTCACTTTTATAAAAGACAACATTGCTATTTGAAGCATTGTAATCTAAAAACTTACCGCCCTCAATCGTAACATATGACCCTTTAGCGCCTGAATTGTCTGGAGAATTAGGAGGGTGACTGCCCGATATTTTACAAATATAAGGATCATCCAGTGTTGGATAAGGATCATTACAGCCATAGCCAATTCCATCGGTAACTGGCGGCACATTAACATTATAATTACCCCCGCCACCCGTAGCTTCTATTAAGCTATTAATAACAAAACTGGCAATGGCATAAGCAGTCAGCATGATAATTAAGCCAATAAACGCTCCAATCAAAACCTCTTTGGCTTTTTTGATTTTTTCCGGATCGCCAGCTGAGGTTAAAAATAATACTCCGCTGATAATGATAATCACAACTGACACAATGCCCAATAAGCCAAAAGCAATTCTAATTAACTTAGCAATAGTAATCCTGATATCTTCAGTGCCCAAGCCAAGCGGCGTGGCCAGCTGATTCAACCCTGGCTCAATTGTTGCTGCCCAAAGATTATTGCAAAACAAAAACACTCCCAGAAAAATTATAAGGGCCACTAGGATCTTTTTTTGTTTATTGAATGCTTTCATTATTATATTATTTTATGGCGCTGCTGGAGGCTGCTGACAAGAAGGATACCGGCCAGACCAGGGCGTACCCTGTTCATACTCTCCTGGTTTGCCTCCGACCACTGAATTTTTAACACAGCCAGGGCCGGCACAGGGTTGGTAACAATTTTGTGTTATATCCTTGACTCCAGAACCGACAATAATCCCATAATCCATTTCTTCGGCCAGCGCAACATGATTGATATAAGCCATTGTATATTCTTGCGGAGGAGTTCCAATAGTTAAATTTTCACTTAAGATTATGTAACCGCGCGGACTATAATTTTCTACGGTTGGCTGATCAAGTGTAATATGGTGTTGTTCTGTGCAAGCATTATTATTGGGACAATTTTCCGGTGGTATGCCGTTGGTACAAATAAACCTTTGCTGATTATTATCTACGCAATAACCATTTACAAAATCGCATTTATTTGGCTGGCAATCACTATCAGCGCTGCATTCGCAATATCCCTCATTATAATTACGATCTGATTTAAGCGTTGTCGCCATCATTATTTTATTAAAAGGTATGGAAAAATATTGGGTCGGATCAACATCTTGTTTCCCTGCTTCTGGAATATAATTAAGAGCAATTTCTGGGGGAATTAAATCTATGACATCATTGGTCTGAAAACCCCAGGTAAGATCGTCTCCAAAATTAGCCACCACTGGATTATTTAAATTATAAGGTTCAAAGGTGCTTTGAGCTTGAGGCCCTTTGGCTGTGCCATCCTTATTGCCATCCAAAGAATTATCCGCCATATCAACTATGCCTGTATAAGGAAAAAGAGCTGTTGGTTTATTTGCTTCTAATAAAGTAGCAGCTTTTACCAGCACATCAATCGCTGCGTTTGCTGGCAAACAATAGATATTGCCGCCGCAAGTATTTTTACCGCACAGATCATTGGTCACAAACTCAACTGTTTTATATTGATTGCCATAACTAAATTCACCGGCAATAAAATCAGTTCCTTTTTTAACCGTTATTAAATCGTAGCTATTATCCATTAGCACTGCTCCAACCGTTCCTCCAGTAGACAATTCAACTTTACCGCTAATCGTCATGGGATTAATTGGTTCATTAAAATTTATTTGGATCACCATATTGCGCGGTACTGTCACAGATGGTTTAGGAATGACTGATTCAACTTGAGGCGGAGTTAAATCAATTCTGGTCGAAACCTCAAAACTCCACTTATAGCCGCCGAAAGCGCCAAAAGCATTCTTGCCATCTGATTTTTTAATCTGATTAGTCAGCTCAACCGTGTAATTCACTGGCTGGTCAGGACTGCCTAATAAATTTATTGGCCTAAAAACATAGGTTTTAAAATCATCTGTTTTATAGGCCTTAGCAGTTATAGAGACTTTAGATACATCTGCGGTTGGATAAATCTTAACGCTATCATTATTGGCGTAATCCACGCCATCAATATTATTAATGATACTTGTAGCCATCATTGGCACCTTAAAAGTAACGACAATGACAGTATTGCGCGGCACATCAATGGCATTTCTGGCAGGGTAATGATTCTCAATTATGCCATTACCTAAAGCTCCTCCCTCACCACCATAATCAAAGGGTGCGCCTGGACCACCCACGCCGGTTGCTTCAAGCAGAGCTCTGATGATAAAACTGGCAATTGCATAGGAAAGTAAAATAATAATCAAGCCAATAACCGCATTAGTTAATACTTTCTTAGCTTTTAATACCTTATCTGCTTCCCCAGCTGAACTCATATAAAGCCAACCGCCATAAATGATAATAACAACGGTGACAATGCCTAATAAGCCAAGGGCTATTCTGATTAATTTTGCGATAGTAATGCGGATATCCTCCGTGCTTAAACCTAAAGGCGAGGCAAGCACATTTAAACCTGGCTCAATATTGGTAGCGGCTAAAGCTATTTGTGCAGCCAATAAAAAAACTGCCAAAATCAAAATTACAAACAAAATTGGTTTGGCAGCTTGACTGACAAATTTTCTTGTCTTTTGCCCCTGGCCTTTAGCCAAGAGAAACTTTTTTAGCATGGGTTTTTATTTAATTTGTATTTTTATTTATTTATTTCTTCCTCCACTATCTTTTTCACCAAATTGCCATCAGCTTGGTCTTTTAATTCTTTCATCACCACACCCATTAACTTGCCGATGTTTGCTTCCTGCGTCTCCTTGATAATCGCCTGCACGCTTTTTCTAATGCTTACTTCGTCTAATTGCTCTGGCAAATATTTTTCTAAAATAATTATTTCTTGCTTTTCTTTAG
>Ga0315289_10001792_pt1 | contig 33384 bp, 47 predicted proteins | sample YL17G11_40_MG_FD_203452 | JGI IMG/M metagenome (GOLD analysis project Ga0315289, IMG submission 203452) | Sediment microbial communities from Yellowstone Lake, YNP, Wyoming, USA - YL17G11_40 | ecosystem: Environmental > Aquatic > Freshwater > Lake > Sediment | place: USA: Wyoming | collected... | reverse complement strand
CGTCGGCACCTTCCTCGTTCAGGAGTTTCTCTAGGTCCTCTTCCGAGAGGTCCGCGATGTCAACTACCTTGGGTGTCTTGGGTGGTTTGGCCTTTGGTGCTTCCGCCTTTGGCTTGGCCTTTGGGGCGGCGGGAGCAGTACCTTCTCCGAAAAGTCCTACTTTGGCCTGCGTCTCGGCGGCAGCACCTTCTTGCGTTCGTCCTGCGCCCACTTCGCCATTCGCAAGACTCTCGCCTTGCCCTCCGCGCTCAGCGGTTCGTATGGCGTCGCGGACGGCCTCGTAGTTTTCTTGGGCAACATCTTTTGCCTCTTTCCCAGCGGCAACGTCTCTCGCCGCCACTTGTAGTATATCCTGAAGCGGTCCCTTTTGGTAACGCAATTTGTCGAAATAGAACTCGGCGATCTTGGCGTCGGCAGAAATCGCCTTGTTCGCCTCGGTGTCGATTACATTGCCGGCGCGGGTCAACTCTTCTGCCCGCGCCTCGCTGGCATTGAACCCAAATGTCTTCGCCTCACGCCGGATTACTTTCCGCAGGGCATCTGCGACCTGCGCCTTCTCGATGGCAAGATTTCGCTCATATTCCTCGACACCCCAAAGGACACCTTGTTTCTCTGTCGTCCTGTCCGCACCGCCCACCTCTGAGACGATCTCACGCAGGAGACTTGGCGGAATCGTTCTGCCGTTCGTTAGTTTCTTCTTAATGAGTTGCCATGCCGCCATCTGATCGCTCGACTTCTCAAGTCGCGAACCGATCTCGACAGCGATGTTCTCGGACACTTCTCCATGTGTAACCATGCCCCACAACTGTTCGCAAAGTCGGGACAGAGCCATGCCTTTGGCAGCAACACCTTCTTTGACCGATACGCCGTGATTGTTCAGGTTCGCCAGCGTTATCCCGGTTTCCCTGAACAGGGCGGCAGCATCTTCGGCGGTTCCATTGCCGCGCATGATGTTTTGGATTCCGCCCCAGGCCCGCGCCTCCTTGGCATCAGCAAAGGCTTCTTGCACAATGTGGTTGACTTCGATACTGCCCTTGCCAAGTGTTCGCGCCCGCTCAAGTCGTTGGTGGCCGTCCACGACCACGACTTTGCCGGTTTCCGGGTCGGTCCAGACAAACATCGGTTCCGCCGCCGCCGGATTCCATTTAAGGACGCCCGTCAAACTACCGGTAACGCCGCGCTCGCCCGCGCCGCGTTTATACTGAATCTTGGGATGAACTCCGATCTCTGTCGGGTTCACTGTCTCTCGCGTGAACGGCGGGGATTTGAACGGGTCGAATGGTTCGGCACCGCGCTTTACTTGTGGTGCAGCCGCTTCGCCGCCGCGCTGTGGTTCTTGGACTGGCCGATGTAGGTTCTCGCCGCCCGCGACTTGGCCTCCTTCAGCGGCAGGCCCTGGCGCACGAACTGGTCTCTCATGTGTTCGTACTTCTTCGGCATGGGTGATCTCCTTCTTCCCGATCGCCTTATCATATTCCTGGCCTGCCGTCGCCTTGTCAAAATCCATCTTGGCAACCTGGCCCGATTCGACCTTCTTGTCGATGTTGTTCTCATTGCGGATCGTGACGTGACTCGGTATCTCTTCCGGCCTTGCCGCAGACCAGATGTTTGCCCATGTGTGAACAACGGTGTGCGGCTTCCCTTGGTACTCCACCTTGTCGCCGATCCGCAAGTCCTCCCGCTCCTGGTTGATATACTCTTCACGGGTCAGTTCCGCCGCGGGTCTACGGGCTGTGCGCGTCGGGGTGTACTTGGCTTGTTGGGCCTCCACGCGCCTTTGCTTGATTTCCTGTCTCCTCTGAAGACGGTGATCAGCAACAGTCAACTCCGGTTTTGGTGCCTCGGGCTCGATCCGGCCAGTCTTGCGGAGGTTGCGCTGCTCCCTCTCCTTGGCTCTGGTCGCCTTGATCCTTCCGTATACGTTCAACGATTCCGTCAGTTCCGGGATAACGGTTTGGACAGCACGGGGATCATTTGCCTCGATTGCGGCCTGGAGTCTGCCCAAGAGTTCACTGTTAGCCTTTCCGAAGGCAGAACCGGGATTACTGGCGCCCACCTTGTCCGCGAGTTCGTACACTGGTTGCAGGATGGCATCGACTCGTTGACCAATTTCAAGTTGTTGAAGATTGTCTTGCCGCAGATCGAGTTCTCGCTGGACCCGTCCCCGTTTTCTTACCTCGATTTCGGCGGCAACCTTGGTTCGCTCTTCGGCGTTCTGTTGGCGGATGAGGATTTCTTCGCCGACCTTGCGCTGTTGGGCTTCGATTGCGCGCAAATCTCGGGTCTCAATCTCCCGGTCTGCTGCTTGTCGCTCGGCCCACGTCTTGGCTTCCCGCTCTGCCTGGATGCCTGCCGCCCGCTCCCTGGTAGGTGCCGCTCTCTCCCACCACGCCTGATATTCAGTTTCACGCCTCTCGGCCTCCGGGGCAATTTCCTCTTCCGCCTGAACCGCCAGATTGGCCCGACGTTCGTATTCTTTGACCCGATATTCGTAGTTCGCTTTCCGCCCCGCGATCCGTTTGGCTTCAGGGATTTGGAAGGCCCCCGACACCATGCCAATAGCGCCCGGAAAACCTAGGACCATCGCCTCTACAAATATCTGCTCCCAGCCCGGCCAGAGAGCCTCCAGGATAGGGACTTCATCAAGACTCGTCGCCGACCGGATGATACGTTCAACTCCTTCCTCGCCGATTTCGCCAACCAGACCGTCGTACTTCATCATCCTGAGAAACTCCGCAGTCGTTGTTCCTTTGGGCAGAGCCGCCATGAGTTTCTCAGCCAATTTGCCGACATACTTCTTTGCGCCTGGTATCGTGGATAAAGCCACTCCACCAACCTTCTTGAGTCCGCCAGTGACGATCTCACCAGTTTCTTCAGAGAAGTAACTGACAAACGTACTCGCAATCGCCTTGCCGAACGCCTTCAAGAATGGCTCACCGCCCAAGGTGACGAGTTTGCCGGTCTCGTCGAATCCTATCTCCCCGTACATTCTTTGGATGGTTTCCTCGGTCGTCTTGGCCAAGCCTATCGTTGCCCCGCGCACGCCGGCACGCACGGCGAGTTTTGCCATGTATGCCGTAGAGGTGATGAGGTGTTTGGCTACAAGTGTTTCGCCGTACTTCTTCAGGAGTTTGCGGGCCGCGATCTTAACCGGCAACGCGGCGGTTTCGGCAAGACCGGCAGTGATGACAAACTCAAGGGCGTAGGGAGTCAAGTCAATAGCACCGCTGGCAACCTGTGCCATCCAGTCGTCGCCGGCTTTATCATCGGCCAGTTTAACTATGAAATCACCAAGGACCTTCTGAGAGGCTTTCGTAGCGCTTTCCCAGCGCATGGTGAAGTCTTCCGCATACCTGGTCGGATCATCAAACAGGACATCGGGAGAGAGTGCTTGCCCAATAGAGCCAAGTCCAATAGCCGGAAGTTGACCTTCAAGCCAAGGAGCCTTACTCTTGACCCACTCCCGCTGTTTGACGGGATCGTAGATGTTGTAGGTAACGAAGTCCCGATTCATCTCATCCACGTCGGCAGCCAGAAACAGATGATGCGTGTCAACCATTTCTTCGACTGTGGAAGCGACCGGAATCAAGGACAGAGGATTGGCCGTGAACTTCTTTTCGATGCGTTCCAGGGGACCTATCTTTCCAGGAGAAGGCGGCGGGCCAGGTTCAAAGGACTCGGTGAGAAGCGGTCTATCCCTGCCAGTCCGAATATCGGTCAGACTGCGAGTATCCGCCGCGGCCACGCGCATGCGGTCAAGAATACTGGGCGGGCGAAGCGAGAGCGGCTGTCTCCCAAGTATTAAGGGAGCATATTCTGCGACGGTTCGCTTGTTGGTTGAATCGGTGTAGACCGGCTCCTTGGCCGGATAAGGTGGTAAGACAGGAGGCGTTCGCACTGGCCGGGTAGCCATTTCCCCGACTTGGCGAGCGTACATGCCCGTGATTGCGGCATTCTGTTCCGCCTCCTGCTCTCGTGTGCCGATGCGAATATCCGAATAGTCCGGTTCGGGTTCTTCTGCCGCCTTGCGAAGTCTTTCGAGTATGCCGCTTTGAAGACTCATTCAAGCAGGTCCTTATCTTTCATAAACCGGGCAAACATCTTGAACACGTCTGGCGGCAACCTGTCGAGCGCGGGTTCCATTTCCTTGAACATCTTGCGGGCTATGCCCCTGTTCCTTACTGTCGTCGCGTCAGCATCCTTTTCGCGGGTTCCGCCAGTTCGCTTGGTAAGTTCACCCATGAAGTCTTGTACAAGCCGGTTGGCGTGGTTGCCATTGATCTTGTCCACCTGGACCACGAGAGAGTCGATCTCTTCTTGGGCCTGGGTTCTCTGCAAGTCGTTAACTGCATCCTGGGAAAGATAGCGCCTGGCCTCTTCGAGTTTGGACAACAGACTATTCCGTTGCTTGTTCGTCTCGTGGTGGTCGCCATACCATGTCTTAGCGAACTTCACCTCGTTGGGATTGACGGCAGGACCGGCGGGCGGGGTGGTTGCCGGCACTGCTGGCGGGGCCTGTGGGGCTGTCGTGGCGCTCGGAGCCGCCGGGACGCCGCCGGGGGCCGGTGGCGGGGCCTGTCCCTGCCCGGCAGTTATCTCGCCGGCGATGTCGGCAGAGACCGTAGGTGCCGCCGCCCCAGTTTCTGCTTCTACGGGCGTTACAAGCAAGCCGCGATACTCGTTGCTGATCTCGTCGCGCTGTTCTTGTAGGTCCGCCAAGTCTGCAACGATCTGTGCCGCCCGGTCGGGATCCTCGTCCTGAGCTTTCTTGAGTTCATCCCGCAGGTCCTTCATCTGGACGTCAATATCCTTCCGTTCATCGAGAAGAGCCGTCGTTCGACCCTTCCGTTCCTCTTTGACGACGGCAACCTTCTGGGCCCGTAGCTCTCTGCCGATAGCGGCGTCTTCGTTTCGCTTCGTTGCCTCGACGGCGTTCCTTTTCCTCTCGAAATAGTCCTGATGGTCCTTGCGAAACTCCTCGACGAGTTTGACGGCATCTGATGCCCGACTTCCGGCCTTTTTGCCATAGTCGATCAGTTTGGTGAGCCGATCTACCAGTTTCACGTCATCGGGATTCGTCCTGTCCAGGAAGAAGGGTTCCCCGCCCGGATCAATACTGCCAAGGTAGCGCATGGCCTTTTGTTGCTGCCTACCCTCATCACGTTCGGCCATGATGTCATCCGCCTGGATTCGGAGTTGCATCCCGGCTTCCGGCTTGGTGCCAAGTTGGACCCTTGCTCTCAGATAGGGCGGAACCGGAATGCCTTGGCGGTCCATCTCGCCGATGTAGGAATTGACCTGTTCGCTGGTGCCGGTATTCGATAGGTCCGTCAGCGTCTTTGTCCATCCCTGCACTTCGGCGGGACTGATAACTCGCGGCGCGGGTTTGGCCGCTGGCGCAAATGTGGAACTGGGCAGATTTGGCAAGATGTTCTTCTCGTAATTCGCGATCACCCGTTGCTGCCGACCGGCCTCGTAGTCTGGCTTCTGCCGAGATTCACCGAATTGGCTGGGATTGCTTGTACCAAATCGCTCGCCTTGGCCGGTCTCAAGAATGCGAGCGGCGGGTCTGGACATTTCCATCGTCTGACTTCCGCCTGAGAGGATGCCCGTTCCCGGTACCAGTGGTTCTGCCTTCGGCAACCCGCTCCTGATGCGAAGTTCATCCAGTTCTTCCTGGCTTCGTTTTTTTATCCCTGTCAGTGGCATGAGCTAACCTTTCTGGCCTGCTAAATTGCCGCACGGGCGCCCATCTTCCAGTTAGTTCCCAACTTGAAGCACTCGTCGCCACAGTAGCGGTTTATTGCAGTCCAGGTCGTGCGAGCGTTGCTGTCGTCGAAAAGGCCGCCGTAGTTGTTTATCGTCGTCATCGCCCTGGCCTGCGGGCCTTCGGTGCAGTCCACGGTTGCGCCGGGGAAGATGCTCGTCGTGGTGATGGTGCCGGTCGTGTTGTTGTAGAACCGCCCGCCCTGGCAGAGGAGCGTCGTTCCCGCCCCGCTCCGCTGGTAGACCGTAGGGGTCCCATTGATGGTCAAGGCGGTATAGGTGCAGTCGATATAGACCGTGCCCGTACCCCTGATGGCCAGGGCCGTTATCGTGGCCATGCCGGAGCCGAGTACCACGGTTCCGCCGCCGTCGATGTTGACGTTCGTGAAGGTCGCCGTCTGCCCGGCCAGAGCCGCGACACCCACGGATTCCCCGCTGTCCAGGTCGATATTCAGGTTGGCGACGGTGTCGGCGCTGGTCAGGGCGAGGCCAAACTGCCCCTTGCCCGGACTTGCCGCCGCCGCGGTCACGTTACACGTCGCCGTGCCGTTGGCGTCCAAGTCGATGTAGGACTGGCCGGTGCCCGCCAGATTGAGCGTGGTGGCTCCGATCGGCAGGGGCAGGGGCTTGCCATCCGTTGAACTGCCGACCGTGCCGGTGTACCCCGGCATGATCGTGACCGTGACCAAGGCAGGGACGGCCCGCGTCGCTGTTCCGCCAGAGGTGTATGCCTTGCCGCTAGTATCCACCGGGACCGTCATCGCTGCGTCGGTGTAAGGCGTAAGGACAAGGCCCGTGATGGAAACCCAGTAGCTATTTCCGTTGAGTATATCGCCGACGGTTCCGACGATTGCGGCGATTGCGACATACGCCCCAGTCATCAGGCCCAACGTGTCCACCACGGTGATCGTGCCGGTCGTGCCGATGGATACCGCGTTAATGGTCACGGCCGCCGTGGTTACTCCCGCTATCGCATGATCGTTGCCAGCCGGAACGATGATGGAGTCACCGGCTACGGGGGTAACGCCCGACTGCCAGTTGGCTGGCAGGTCAACGCCCGTACTGCCGCTGCCGTCCCAAATATGTGTGTCAGCCATGATTTACTCCTTGCCTTTTCCGGTCGGATCGCCTATAATCAGGATTGAACATGAAGATAGTGCGAATCATCCTTTGGACCGTTCTCGTCGGAATCTCTTCCGTTCTCGCTCTGTGCGTCGGCCAGTACGCCGTATGGGGCATCCAGATCGCCATCGGCTGGATTCAGTGCGGCCAGATCAACTACTGAGCACAGCCGTCCGCAATCGCACTTCCCACCCGTGACCACTGGCTCTCCCGTCTCGACATAATCCTGAACATAAAAGGCGGGGGATTCTACGCCATTTGCCCGCTCCATCTCAGCCGTCAGCGACCTGAGTTTGTTGTAGGCATCACACGCGACTCGGCAGTTGTCCGCTATCTTTGCGAGTTGTTGACGCACCGCGTCAGCGTGTCCGTCCGGTCCATCTTCATCTAGCGTCAGTGTCGCGGCCGTAACGGCGGCGCACTGGGCTTTGAGGGTTCGCCTCATGTACTTGACGACGGGTATAAATCTCTCTATGACCATACGCCGCCTCCCCATGCCGGTATCGGGACAGCCGCAGGCTCAGGCATTCCCCACGGGGAAATCCAGTTCCAGGCAAAACCATCCCACTCGCCCCATCCGATGCACCGACGGCCATCGTCGTAGTAGTACCATAGGCCGCAAGGCGAAGAAGAATAATACTCCCCGCCGGTTGCCGGCGATAAACCCTCTCCCACGAGAACCCCGACGACTACGGGGGCCGAGCCGACATTGCACGAAAAACGCACGAAAGACAGGATCGTACTCGTCGTCCAACTTCGCTCGTTCAGGTCCACGGTCGAGCGGTCGTTCTTGATGTAGACCGTGACGTGCGCCGCCGAGGCGTATTCTGTCCCGTCCTTGTTGCAAGGGTGAAGCGCGATGGTCGCCACGGGCGTTGCGCCTGGGGCCTCGGTCACCTTGCCCCACTCGACAAGCGGCTCCGCCAGCATGTAGCCTTCATCGTAGGGCCTTGCCCGCGGCAGGGGTATCACCACTTCAGACTGCGCCAGGGCCGCCTGTGGCTCAGGCTGGTCGTCATTCGTCGGCGGTTCAATAGGGTCCGGCAAAAGCTGCGTATCGCCGAAGCCGATGTCAGGCCGCTGCGAATCCGTGATGCGCAGGTATTCCCTTATGCCGTTCACGGCGTCGATGACCGTCTTGAGGATGTCGCTGTCGCCTTTCAGGTCCACGAAATCATCCCGTCGAGTTTAGACCACGACTTGAGGCGGTACGGAGCACGAGTCCCAACAGCCGTATCCGAGGGCATGCCAGCCGTCGTGCATATCTTGTTCGTCCAGTCGTAGACCGTGCGGAACTCTTTGGGTTCCACAAGTTTGCCGCCCTCGTCCAGCAAAGGCATCCTGAATGGCATCTTCGTCTGCCGGATGACTTCGATCTTGTTATGCCCGGCCAACGGGTCATACAGCATCGAGTAGTCCGCGTACCAGAGCGCCCCCACCCGCCAGAAGCGGGTAGCGTTGGGCGCGAGCATCCGACACGTCTCAGCAGCCACGCCAAGATTCGTCAGGGCGCCCTGGTTGAGGGTGTTGATGTAATCGAGCAGCACGGCCGGGTTGAGAGTCGCATAGGCGGTCTCGATGACTATGATCGCCTTCTGCTTGAGCGCCGTCACATCGCCCTTCGTGACGATGTACCTTGACGGCGCGAAACCCTTTTCGTAGCAGTCACCTTGGATTTGCTTGCCGCTCGCCTTTTGCTCCCACATCAGCTCTTCTTGGGCCGTCAGGCCGCGCAAGCTCACCCTGGCCACGTTCGGCTGCCGGTAGTCTGTCCATCCGGCCGTCTTGTAGTGCGCCCGAGTGAAGATCAGGCCGGGGATCGTGTCCTTGTCCTGCTCGATCTGGTCGCAGACTCGCCCGAGCAACCCGCCCTCGACCTGGCCGTCAAGGTTGGTGAAGGGGGATATTCGCGGCACAGGTATCCCGCTGCCGGTCCTGGTGGTCGAGACAAAAAGCCGCTCGCCGGTCGCTACCGTGCCTTGGTTGAACTCGCGGCGACTGCCCTTGAGTTCCGGGCCGGTCGTACCCGCGACGTAGGGTTCCGGCTCAATGGCCGTGATATGCAGTTCGGTGTTGCCCTTGTTCTGGACGATCTGGGCGGAGGCCACCCGCACGCCGATGCCGGTCATGCCGGTCACGCCGAGTTTGGTGATGGTCGAGAGGTCCGTACCACGGGCCGGCATGTTCGCAAGGCGGGCGCCGACTCCTATATTGGAGAAGACAAAGGAATGGGCGCGCCCGTAGAGCAGTTCTTTCGACTGCCTGCGTGCGAGGTCCTCGCTGTCGTGCCAACTTCCCATAAGCTCGACTCCTGCCGGAGATCGGCCTACGGTCAAGCTGCGGTGTCCGGGCCGAGACTGTAGAAGTAAGTCCCGTTGTGGTACAGGATGCAGAAATCGCCTTCGGCCAACGTGACGGTCTGGGCCTTGCTCGCGGCGACGCCAACGATAGTCGCTGCGGCCGTGGCATAGATGAACCATACCCGGCCCTTGAGCGGCGTCACCGCCGCAGTTGGCAGAGTGAGCGCCCAGTTGCCAAGACTGATGACTGAGTTCAAGAGTAGTTCCTTGACTGTCACCGTCTTGGCCGCCGTCGTCACCAGTTCGCGGCCCTTCAGTGCCTCGGCAAGGTTTTCCATGATGTTGTGTGCTGGCATTGTTCAGTCCTTTGTTTGGTGTTTATATCCTGTTGCAGCCAACGCCGCATCTAACAGGTGTCGTACTACCTTTTCGGCCGCGCCGTCGCGGCACCGTTGTTTGGCCTCAAGCCATCCCGGCGTACCAGACAGTTGCAGGATCGCGCCGGTAAGGCCGATGCCATTATCCGTCGCCCAGTCGGCAACAAGTTGCTCCCAGGTCGGCGGCATGGCTACTTCTTCGGCGGCGGGGTCGTCGCCAGGAGCACCTTGCGAGCCTTCACGCTGGTGTAGATCGAAATGCCGACCAGCACGAGCGCCACCACGGCCCCGGCGGCGGTTTGGACGTTGGCCTCTTGCGTCGCCGCATCCCATCCGAGTTTGCCCGCGACGGCCCCGGCCAGCAGCCGGAAGGCGGCGGTAACGATCCAGAGTATTGTCTGTTTGTCCATGCGAATCATCCTCAGTAAGAGTTTCCACGCGACCAGGGCGTTAAAACCCGACCGCCGCGAGGGCGACTCCCAGCAGCACCTTCAGCACCGCCAGCACGGCGCTTTTCTGGAGAGCCACCCTGTCCGCGTTCTTGGCGCTGGCCTCGTCCCACTTGGCGTTCAACTTGTCCCATTCCGCGATCAGGTCCGTGTCGGGCATCTTCGCCAGCAGCGCCCGCCAAGCCGCGCCTTCGTCGCCCTTGATGAGCATCATCAGCCAGTCGCAGAACTCCTGGGCCGTCATCGCCGCCAGGGCGGGTCCGTACTGAAGGACCAGCGGCTTGAACATCTCCGGCGTCTTGGCGAGCAATCCGTCAAGCGTTATCGTCAATGCCATCGCTCGTTACTCCTTGCTTTGTCGGTAGACCTTGCAAATATCCTGTATCAGCGTTTCTTCAAACGCTCTCCGCGTCTTACCGCCCCGGACTGTGCGATACTCCGCAAACGCCAAATGCAATATCTCGTGCAGGGCGTAATCACAAGGCACGCGGCCCGGTCCATAAGCCGCGATGTTGCCGGATTTGGCGGGTTGGATCGACCAGGAACATCCCGCCTGTTGTTCGCCGTGCACCGTGCGCGCACCCATCTTCCGTGACTGGAAACTGACCTTCCATCCCGCCAAACAGCGGAAACACTTTTTAAGCCATCGAACTTCTTTGGCTATTCGTGATTTCTGTTGCGTGTCAGTCAAACTCCACTTCCTTCACGGGAGGCAGCAGATTCAGCAGCGACAAGGGCGCGCCCGACATCGGCAGAGGCGGCATCGGAGCGGCCGGCGCGGGCAGCAGCGGCGTCGGTATAGCGCCCACGTTCGGCAGGTTGGGATCAGCCTTTACATTATTCCGCCCGCACTGGAAGGCGTACCAGGTATGCGCCTGCTTCGTCAGCGCAGCCGCCGCCAACTCCGGCGAGAGCGTACCCGCGTTTGCCCGGCGGGCTGTCTCGATGGACAGGTCAGCAGTGGTGTCCAGTAGCAGAGAATACTCCCGTGACAGCAGCACGCCGGAGCATCCCGGCAGCAGCATCAGCCCCACGAGGGCCAGCATCAGTATCATTCGCTTCATGTTCAGTCTCCTCTATCTCGTTGGTTCAGGCACGTCGTTCTTTGCGGGCTTTCCAAAATCACAAGCCCGAATGTCATCAATGTGCAGACAGTTGCCGATGGTCACGCACTCGGCATTGGGACTTGGTGGAGTCAGCCGCCCGTTGCAAACATCGCCAGAAGTCAGGTCGTGCAGGATGCCGCCCGTACCTGTCTCCAAGTTCACAACTCTGTCGCCCTGCTTTGCTTCGCGTCCGTTCTTGTAATGCATGTTCGGTCTCCTTACGGTTTTGACACCACTTTGTTCTGTCGCACAGCTTCTTTGATTTCCCGCAGGTCCTCTGCGATTCTGTCGAGCTTGACCTCGGTGCTGGCCCGGAATTGCTCATTCGCCCGGACCCGCGCCTCAAGCAGGCTCGCGCTGACCTGCTGGTTCCACCAGAACGTGCCGAGCAGTGCCGCAATCAGCCCAAGGATCGACAGCGCCAGCGCCAGGTGTTTTCTGCCGCAATCACTCACCTTTAGCACCATCGTTCGTTTCTCATTCTGGGCCCCTGGCCCGGTTCACACTCCCGCCCCGCACAGCGCCAGGCTGCCCGGGACCGCGTACTTGTCGAAGTCCACGAGGTTGTTCACCGCGTTGTTGTGCCCGTCATCAGTCATGTTGTGGCAATGCACCCTCGTAGCCGGGTCGGCGTAGTCGATGTGCCCCGTGCCCATGCCCTCGATGTGCACCACATCATGCGCGGTGGTGGACAGGATGATGGGCGCGGCGCTTCCGCACTGGATCGTCCCGCTGCACTGGACATACGACGAACCCATGCTCCAGGTGCACTGGGTATTGTCGGCGTGACCCTTCTCCACGCCCGCGAGGCATACACAGCCGTTGGTGACCAGGCCACCGCCGCCCGTGCCGGACCCGTATCCCAGCTTCAACTTTCCCGTCGCCGTGCCGGACTTGACGAGCTTCAGGGCGTAGCCGGCGGTCATGCTCAGTATCGTCTTTTTGCCGTTCGTGGCATTGTACACCCGCAACTCGGGCGCGGTGATATTCCCTGTCCAGTTCTGCGTTATATCCCCAGACGCGTAGATATACAAATAGCCCGTGCTGGTGCCCGTGACTGTCAGGTTACCCACAGGGTCTTTGGTGGCGGAGGCATAAACTTGGCAATTCCCCGTCGTGACCGTGATCGCACCGGTCCATGCAGTAAGCCAGCCGGCAGCCACCGCTGCAATTGCCAAGGTCCATGCCCCCTGTGCAATCGTCCCCGCTCCAGCTAACGCCGCACAGTTGCAGGACGCCGACAGAGACACGGTTACGCCAGTGTCCACCGTCAGAAGAACGGCCCCTGTAGCAAAAGTAGCCACCGCCGTCGTCGCGGTAAACGTCAGATTGAACGTTCCTACGGGCACACTACCCTTGGTGTACCCGCCGGCCCCGACCGTAACCGTCGGCGTGGCCGTGTACGTCAGGACAATCCCCGTCGAGTCGAACGTGTAGCACCTTAGACTTCCCGTTATCGTCGTGTCTACGTTGATGTCGATGTGTATCCCGGTGGATACCCCGCCGCCGGTCGTGTCGCCAAGCGTCAGCACCGACGCGGCGGTGTCCACGGTCAGGTCGTTGCCGCTGGCGTTGTGCTCGGCGTTCACGTGCGTGATGCTCGTCGCGGATGCCCCGGTGATGTTGCCGAGGACATCCAGCCTCCCATTCGCCCAGTCTATCGTGCCCGTGCCGGTGATTGCCGTAGTGTCCACAGTAAACTGCAAAACTCCCGCAGCCGCACAACCCAATGTCCCGGTTCCGCTAAGCACAATCCCGGCATTGGCAGACAAGGTTAGAGCATCTGCATCCGACAACGGCCCCAAAATACCACCAGCAGCAACTGTCAGCACTCCCGCAACCGCTACGCTGGTCTCAAGTTTAACCGCGTGCCCAACAGTCACAGTATCCTGAGCAGGATCAGGAACCGTCGCGGGATTCCAGGTATCCGCGTCGTTCCAGTGTCCTGCTACTGCACTTGTATGTGGTGTATCAGCCATCTCAACCTACCTCTGGCTCCACGACTGGCTCCGGCCTCTGCCCGGCAGCCACGCGCACGCTGATGATCCCGACCTTGCCGGGCTCCACCATCAGCGACAGGCTCGTCAGAGGCAGCACCCTGCCATCCGGCATCCGCACGCTCACCGCAAACACCCCGCTCTGCGTGGTCAGTATCTCCGACCACTCGCGCGGCTTCTGGGTCACTGCCCTCGTCGCCGGGTCCGCAAAAGCCGCTGCCCTGGCGTTGGCGTCCCACGCCTTCGCCACCGGCAGAGCCTCAAGCTTCGGATCAACAATACGCTGTTCGGCCATCTCTGCTCTCCTTACAGTGTCACGTCACGGTAGGTAACAACGCCGTCAGCCGCGCACGTCACGCTCTTGATCTGCAACTTGGTGTTTGTCGCGCACTTGAAGATCGGATAGGCCGAATCCCGTGCCATGCCACCGTTGGCTCCGACCGGCATGATGCCCGTCCTGTTCGTCGGCGTCGAGTCGAGGAACTGGTAGGTCCCGGCGATATTCGCGTGGAGTTCGTAGCCGTATACCCACAACTGATGCCCGGCTCCGGGCGCGGCAACAAGGTCTTGCGCGGCGGCATTGGCGTCCAGGTCCACGACCACGGATGTCATAGCGCGCCCCAAGGTGGCGATTTGCATACTTTCCATCCCGATGGCCCCCGCCGTGATAACCAGCGTCGAGGTCTCGCCAGTCGCGCAGACGACGTGGAACCACGGAACGCCGGAAATGACGCTACTCTTGCCGGGCAGTATCTCCACGCCGCCCAGGGCCTCGATCACCGCCGCCGTGCCCGCGAAACTCGTCACGTTGCCTTCCTGGATCGTGTCCGGGTCGTGAAGGACGAAGATGCTATACCTCGCGCCCGAGTTCGTAAGGGTGTAGACGCCGCCGGATTCCGGCAACCGTTTGACAACCGGAGTCGCCGTTACCGCCACGTCAGCCAATGTCTTCAATTTCATCGTATGCTCCTAATGAATGTCGAGTCCCGTCTGCCAGAGCATCGGGTCCATTCTCTGTTGCCTGTCGTTGTCGGAGTTGTCCCGATTGGTGCCGAGGTTCCTCGGATGCTGGCGGAGGTCCGTCATCTGGGCCCGCGCCAGTAATCGCATCGCCTTGACCGCCTCCGAGCCGTCCGTCCTGCCCTGTTCGCCTTCCCAGATCATGTACGCGCACGCCATGACCGCCGGGCTGTAGCGCATCCCGCCCACGGGATAGTCGCCGTCCGCCGACAGGGCCGCCGGGTTACGAAGGTACTGGTAATACAGGGTCGTCAGAGTCGATGGTGTGGGCCAGACCATCAGTTCCCATCGCTGGCCGGTCGCCGCCGTCAACTCCACCGCCTGCAACGAACAGAGAGTCGGGATCGCACCCGACGCACTTGCCGCCCGTTTGACGCGGATAACATCTGCCGGAACCCAGCGCAGAGGCGGATATCCCGTATCCGGCCCAAACGAGAATAGACCTTCCGGTTCCGCGAAGTCGTCGGGAAGGGTGTAGTTGCCGTCCTCGGTGATCGTGAAGGTGTCCCCGGACTTCTCGCCCGAGGCGTCGCCGCCCAGTAGCACGGTCGTAGAATCGACGTAACCCACAATCGTGTAACTCGTGCCTGAATCGGTGAAAACGAACTCGCGGCCAACCATCGAGGCGGTAAACTTCGCCACGGTCGAGTCCACGGTCGTTGTCGGGCTGGAGTAGACGCCCTGAGTAACCACTGTGCCCGTGACAACCACGGGCGAGAGCACAAGAACCGCCTCCGGGTGTAAGAAACTCCAATCGTGGTACGCCACGAAGAATGAGTAACCCTCATTGACGATCCGCTTGCACTCGGTAAGGTCCGCCCCCGTGGGCGAACGATTGCCGTAGAGTTTCGCCCCGATGTTGGCGTACATCTGTGCGAATGTCAGGCTGAGGGTCGATTCCACGTTATTCTTTCCTTGCTACTCGTAAACATCGGCCCGGCCCCCAAAGAGGAGGCCCATCCGTAAGCCCCGGAGAATGGGGGCCGGGCACGTTCGTTCAACTGCAGTTATCGAAGCTGGGCGATGCGGACCCAGTCGATGTTGGCGACGGCATCGCCGCCGCCCTTGTTCGTGAGGGCCATGTACCAGGCCATTTCCTCGCCGTCGGGGAAATCGGTCGCGGTAAGGGCAACGGAATCCGCAAGAACGACGCCGTCCTTGTAGAAGTAAACCGTCGTTCCATCGCAGTAAATACCGAGGTTGACGTAGGTATCCGCAACAATGGTGACGGCATCGGCCTTGATGGTCACCGGCGAAGTGCCGCCGCCGGACGTGTTGAAGACGGTGTCGAACGTATCACCGTCGGCGGCCAGGTGGTGGAAGCCCACGTAATCCTTGTCCGTCATTGCATCGTCGGCTCCAATCACGCCGACTGTAACGCAAAGACCCTCTTCGCCGAGCCCGACGAAGACGCCCTGAAGGTCATCGGTGAGCACCGGCAATTTGACACGCGCCTCCATCCAGAGCTTCTTGCCCGTCTCGAAGACGAAATGGCCGGCCACGTTCTTGCCGGGGCCGGTAAGGCAGACCGTCTCGTTGTCAGTCGTGCAACTAAGACACGCGACGCCATACGGCTCGTCCGTCTCCTGCGTAACGGTGCTGCCCGCCGTGGCGCCGGTAAACGCGACCACGCCATTCTGCTGAATGGAGGCCACGGCCGCAATGTTGGCCGCCTGCGTGAAGTCGAGGAAGTCGCTCTCGAAGGTGACTCCGAGGCCGGGGTTGGCCTTGATCTCTTCCCACGGGCAGGTCTGCCAGATTGCCGGCGAGATGTTGCGGACGGTGCTGCTGGGCACAGTCCACTTCTGCCGGTCATAGGCGGGGGCAATCCCCATGAGCTTGGCAAGAACCAGGCCGTTCACGGTGCTGCGGTCCACCGTCTGGAGCGCCATGGCGATCACCATGCCCTGACCGAGGCCGCCGGCAATGTAACTGCCGGGCTTCACCGTCAGGAGTGTCTGGTCAATCGTGCAGTTCTGGTCGGTGAAGACCTGGCAGACCGAACCCGGCAGGTAGATACTTTGGCCATTGGGTCCCGCTGGATAGACGCTTTTGCCGCTGGCCACGACGCCCATGAAGTTGTGGAGCTTGCCCGTCGCGGGTTTCTCCGCCCGGTGCCACCTGTCGGCCTGGACCGCCTCCGCCGTGCCGTAGTCACTATTCGCGCACAGGAGGTAGCCGGGTTTGAGAGCGTCGCTGCCTTCGTAGTAGCAGTTCGATATTGCTACGCCCGCCGGACCCGGCGACATTCGATGCTGTTGTACTGGTGCAATGTTCATAATTCACTGCCTTTCCGCCCGAATGCTGCCTTGGGCGATAAGTTTTCATGCCGCGCCGCCAACTTAGGCGACGTAGCTCAACACGGCGCCGACCTTCTGCCGGTCGCCTACGATCGTCTGGTACTCCAGGAACGTGTGGGTCGTGACCAGATTGGGCTGGAACGCATTGCTCGGGAACGACTGCTCCTTGAAGACCTTCCCCTCGCGGACGGCGAAGTGGAAGTGCGCCCAGTTGATGAGGTACGTTGGGTAATAGCCCCGCGCGGAGTCGTAGGTGTCCAGTGCGGGTTCCCAGGTGACGGGGATCGACAGCACCGTGGCCTTGCCGGCAAACCGGGCAAGGGTGAAACCCACCTGGTCGTTCTGCTGACGCAGGCGGCGCTCCATCGACTGAATAGTCGTCTCGTTGCTGTTGATCGTGATGTTGTTGAACGGCGGGGTGTTGTAGTCCAGAACCGTCGGGGGACTGACGAACTGGAGGTGCCGCCACGCCTTGGAGATCCGCTCCTCGGCCGTGTCGGTGTATTCGCCGCCGCTGTCCGGCCACTGGGCGTTCCAGTTGCGGAACCGGGCATAGGTGTCATCGTTCCACCCGGAAGTCACGACAAATGTTCCGGGATCGATTCCGGCAACGTCGGTGAATCCGAGGGAACCCGTGGCTTCCGTGCCGTCAGAGGAGACCAGGGGAAGCCCGCCCTGGAAGGCGCCGGCCACATCGACCCCGAGGGTCCCCGTCGCCGCAACCTGAACGGTATTGATCGGAACCATCCAGTGCGCGACATCCAACGGCCGCGTCATGCTGGTTCCGTCCGGGGTTGCCCAGAAGTCGTCCAGGATGAGCAGGGCCATATCCATCTGACTGGCAGCCCTGCGCGGCTTGAGGAAGCCGGCGAGTTTGTGAACGAGTTGGGGACCCCGGCACACGTCGATCTCGTGTTCGCTGACCGTCCAGTTGACGTTCGCCAACCGCCAGGGCACGTTACCCTGTTTCAGCACGTTGACGATGGAGGGCGAGTACGTCTGGTCGTACAGCACGAACGAGGCCGTACCGGACTCCTTGTAGACCACGTCGAACTTGCACGTGTCGCCGCCCTGGACCTTGATCGAGTCCGATCCGGTGATCTTGTTGAGAATGGTCATGTCGCGCGGGGCGTCTTTCCGCATGAGGTATGAGAACGCCTCGCCTTCGCCGCCCACCCCCACGAGGGGATATGCGGCGTTTACTTCGAGAACTACATCGGCATAGTCGCTCGGCGAGAAGCCGGCTGGTTGTACTGCCATGATTCAACTCCCGGCCGTCAGGCGGGCATCAGTCCCTTCTTCTTCAGGTTCGACTCGGCCCGGGCAACCAGCCGTTCCTCTTCCGTCAGGGCAGGAACCCCGCCGGAGGAGCCACGCGGGCGCATAATGCCCATCCGAGACTGTCGCTGAAGGTCGGTACTGATGCGGTCCTGTTCGGCCCGTTTGATTGTTTCTGGGTTGGGAGCCGGGAGCAGCCGCTTCTGGGCCTGCCGGAGCGTAATCGACTTCTTGGCGAAGGCGGCGCCACGAAGATGTATCGCTACATCCTCCTTGAACTTCTTCTGCGCCAGCATTGCCGACGAGTTGTCGTCAAGGTCCAAGTGGTTGCCATCCGCGTCAAAGAAATCCGGGTACGCCGCCGGGTCCAGGCCGGTGAAGAACTGATCCCACTGATTCGACTCCCGCTCTTCGAGCAGGTCACTCAGGATGCCTTGGAGGTTTTCCATTCGCTCCTGAACGGCCTGACTCCACTGGGTGACTTTCTCGGGGTCGATGTAGCCATAACCATCGAGAAACTCGCCCGCTTTGACGGCTTTCTGATGACTGGCCGGCACGGTTGCGGCTTCGTCGCCTTCAACCTTTTCGTCACCGTCCAGACCTTCATCCTCAGCCGTCACCGCGGCGACATCGACCTTTCCCGAATTGGCGGCCTTGATCGCCTCGTCCAACTCGCGCTTCTTCGCGCCGAGATCGCTGAACGTGCGGTCGTATTTGGTCGCCCAGTCATCCAGGGTCTTTGTCGCCTTGTTGCCAAGTGATTTCAGATCGGCCTCGTCGAGTCCCATCTGCTTGGCCATCTCCCGCTGGCGCTGGGTAAGTTTCGGGGTTTTAGCCTCCGCCTTCGCGGTGCCATCGGCCTCGACACGTTCACCAGGTTCGCGGGAACCATCATCGAGCAATCCTTTTGCCGCAAGGCGCTGCTCAGCCGCCTTAACCAAGTCCGCATTGACCGAATTGTCGGCAGTCCGTGTCACGGGCAGGGCTTTCGTCCCATCCGCGACCGCGGTTGTGCCGGCGTCGGCTTCGGTCGTTGCTGTCGAAACTTCTTCTGTCATCGCATATCTCCTGCGTCTCGCCCGCCGTCGGCCCGGTCGCTACTCGCGGCCCGGTCGGCAGGGACTATCCGCGCACTTCCTCAAAGTCGTACATGCCCCGCGCCTTCATGGCGGCCAACTTGGCCTGCCTGTCGCGGCACACGCATATCGCTGACTGGCCGTGTTTGGGGTTGGGGACGAACTTCACGCCCTCGACGCCCTTGTCGGCCATCAACTTGTTCATTTGGCCCATCTGCGAGAGAGAGACGCCCATCGAGACGCTTTCAATGTTCGTGGCGTCACGCTTGCGGGTCTTAGCCAGCACGTCAGGCGTCGGCACGTCCTCAACGTGCGTCAGGTGCCCGTCGTGCATGACGTACATGCCGCCCTTGGATCGTTTGCCCTTGCCGAAGCCGTGGGCTCGTGGCATATCGCAGTTGGTTGTCGATGCTCGCTTCATTTTCACTCTCGACCCCAAACAAAAGAGCCCGACACCCCTTAGCTAAGTGTCGGGCTCTTGAGTCTCGCAAACTCCCCGGCGGATCAGGCCGAGTCGTTGGGGTTATTCAGTTGTCTTACAAAAAGTCGGTTATGCGGGTTCCGCGTCGGGTTCCTTCGGCTTGGGTTCCGGCGCGACGTACTTCTCCAGCGCCTTTGGCGGGAACTTCGCACTCTGCACCTGGCCGGACGGAATGAACCACGCCACAACAACATCGCCGGCGGCATTGCTGATGACCGTCATCACCGGCCCCTTGCTCTTAAGCATCACCACGTCGCCGATAAGGAACTGTTCAGCGGCGCGGTTGCCGAGTTTGATTCCTTCACTCATGCCGGCACCTTCTTTCCCACCGGCTGGGCGTGGCCGCTGCTCGCCGCCTTCGCCTCATCGAGCGTGAAGTGCGGACCATCCCACACGTAATTTTCCCGTTCACTCCACGTCCGCTTCTGGCTGTCGAAGATGCACAGCTTCAGTTGACTCCCGGCCTTCTCGCCCGACACGACGTAGAAACCCGGCTCCTTGCCCGTCTTGCCGTGGAACATCCTGACGGGTATGAGAGTCTCGGCCATCTTCTTGACTTTCTTCGCGTACTCCGCCTCCTGTCTTGCCGCGATTTGAGGATTGTACGACAAGTGCGGCTCCGGCACGGTCATCCGCGTGCTGGACCTCGGGATGTACTTGTCCGCCTCCTTCGGTGTCATCATCCGCGTCTCGGCGTCGAAAACGTCGCTCCCGTTCTGGCCCGCGGCCTCGACTATCACCACGATACTTGGCATTTTACTGTGCTCCCTGCTGGGCAACCGTGGCAGGTTCGGCTTTTTGCCGGGCCACCCCCGGTTGCGATATGTTCACGCTCGTTCTGGGTCCACCGCCTTGGGCATTGCCGGGAACCGCCGCCGGCTGGCCCATCGTGAACCAGTCGTCGATTTCACGCAGTCCGCGCTTCTCGGCGAGTTTGCTCACAATGGCCTGCATGTTGGGCACGTTACCCTGACTGGCCATCAATGGAATGCCCGGAACGATGAACCGCTCGAACATCTCCGCATAGCGGTCGTACTCCTGATCCGGCGAGGCCGCTGCCGATACGTAGGCGTTCAACGAAAGGCCCAGGTCCGACCATGCCTGCGGGTTGCGGTCCTGCGGTCTGCTCTGCCGCTGGATCATCTCCTCGCCCACACGCTCCACACCCGGGAATACCCGCGCCTGGTCATTCCACATGTACCAGCCGAAATGCCGGATGATCCGCGTCATGAACAGCACCGTGGTCACAACCATGCGAGAAATCCGCTGGCTGGCTGTGGCGTACTTCATCTGGTCCTGGCCAAGCGTCTTGCTATTCGCCGCCAACCCGCCCAGAAGTTCCGGGTTCGGCCCATTGCGGTTCTGTTGATCCTGCATGAACTGGATCGCGTTGCCGATCTCGGCCACGTTCCCGCCGAAACTGAAGACCTGCCCGCTCTTGGGGTCTGTAACGGTGAAGATCTGCCCGTCACTGACGTCTCGCACCTTGCCCATTTCGGGGTCAGTCACAACCAGAACATCCTTCAGGTTGTCGATCCGCCGCATGTACTTTCGACCCATGCGGTTCAGGAACAAGTGCAGGTCGTGCATTTGTAGTCCGCAGCCAAGCGGCAAGGGATTGTCGGGCACGTAGTCATACCCGAGTATTTCGTAAGGCCCACCCTCGGTAAAGTCCGACCCGTCCACCTCGCGGATGATGCCAGCACCATTCTCCGGCCTGGGCGAGACCGTCACGACTACGCGCTCCTTCGGCAACCAGATATCCGCCCACTCGAATTGCGGAAACAAGTCCTCGAAGTCGCGGCCGCCGGGCGTCATCGTCTCGGCGCCCTCGCGCTTTGTGTCCTGGAACGTCGCCAGCCGGTCCAGAGCTTCCTTGTTCACATCAGGCACGTTGTAGGCGTCCTCGCGGTCAATCCGGTAGACATCGCCCTCGAAAGGCGCCGCCTCCCGCTCCTTGCACGGACCGAGGATGTAACTATCGGGACTGATCCGCTCGCCGAATGGAAGCCCCGGGTCCTGCCGCCAATCCGCGTAATCCGCCCGTCCCCGCGGCAGTGCCTCCAGCCCCACCTTGAGAATGCCAAAGCCGCACACCGCGTCCATACAAACGCCCAACATCTCGTCGACGAGGCGGGCATCCTCAATCACTCGCTCGATTGCAAGGGCGATCTCGCGGCCCGGTTGGCGAAGAACCGGGTCCCTGGTGTTGCAGTCCACGGCGATCTTGCCCGTGGCGATGGAAGGCAACAGTACCGTGATGAAGGAGTAGAGCGTGGCGAAGGGCCGATCCTTCCCATCATCAACGCCACTCCCGTACAAGGGACCGGCGAACTCCTTGAGGACCTTGATGCGGTTCTGCCGGAACTTGAGCATCCGTTCGTTCGACTGGCCAATGGCGTACGTCAACTTCGAGGCGAAAGAATCCCTGTCGGTTCTGATGCTTACTCCCGCTCGACGTGGTTCTGTCACTACTGGCATCAGTCTTCCTTCTGTCGTTTCGCCGCCTGCTCCTGTTCCACCATCCAGGCGTAACTGCCGGGCGGGGCGGTCTTCCTCTCCGCTTCCGGCCCACGCTGAATGTTCATGCACCGCCACAAGCCGGCGTGAGCTAGTGCCCGGTCGCCGTGGGCATCCCTGGCACCCTCAAGTTCTTCGACCAAATCCGCGGGGCCGACACCGCCGTTGGCGTAGTAGACGTATTGCTCCAACTCGCCAACCGTCGCCGTGTCATGCAGGATGATCGCCCGCCGGGCAAGACCGATGCGAAGTTCACCGAGCAGCAAGTGCTTACTCGCCCGATCGCTAGTCCAACCGATCCCGTGTTGGCCGGGTTGCCAAGGCAGTTTCGCATTTGCCTTACCCATCAGTCTCGACCACTGGAGTCGCCAGACCTCGCGGCCAAATAACAATCCATGACCGCCGTTGGTCTCCCAACCGAGCAGGCAGTCTTGTTGCCCGCCCAGCCAGCGGCAAGCGGCCACGCTGCATCGGGCCCACTCCTCCGGGCTGTGCACCGCCGAGACACCCAGACCAACAACCTCGCCGGTAGTCATGTCGCCCACAGCAAGCGTCGAATTGCTCGCCCCCGTGCCCAAGCCGATGTCCGCGAACGCGGCGAAGACTCGCCCATCCCGCTTGGCGGGCCGTCCATCATCGTCCAAGTCGCCCCACCAGGAGAACCAGCCAAGCCGTTCATCGCGCCACGGTTGCGACAGCAGATCGAGCCGCATCGCCCGGCCCTCTGCCGTGGCCTCGAGCCGGAACGCAATGGAACCCCGCCTCGTTGGCGTTACAAGCTGGCCACTCGCCCGCAGGTCGCGAAGCACATCCGCGTCGAAGAACATATCCCCGGACCCCAGATAGTCGATGTCCAGGTTTTCAGCCACATCCCGCTTGCTCACACGCCGAGCGCACTCGGAGTCATACCAAGGCGAGCGCATTTTGCCATCACAGACGAACGGGTAGCCGGCAGGCAGCGCAGCATCATCGAGACGCTCAACCGCCGTGTCCGTGGCCCTGTACAGGCCCCGGCCCTTCGTCGGGTGCCTCGACCAGTGCAACGTAAGGACCTTGATCCTGCCGCTGTGTCGGATCGCCCCGAACGCATTGCCGCGCAGGTTGCCGGCCTCGTCGAACTGGCCCATGCCCTTTGGTGTGCTGTTGAATAGCCGGCAGGTTGTAGCGTCGGATGTGCTCCGGTAGATCGAGTCGCCTTGGTCCACGGCCGCAAACTCGTCGAGCAGGATCACCCGGCGGCGCCCGCCGCGGGAGAGGTCCTGGTTGGTGGACGAGCCGTCTATCACCGAGCCGTTGTCGAGGTTTTCGACATGTAAGGCTTGACGGCGGAGTTTCGGCCGCATCCAGACGGGCAGGCGATCGCGGACGAAATCGCACTTCCACATGAGGGAGTCGGGATCCCCTCGCCGGTCGACCAGGTCCTCGACGCGCGAGGCCAGAGTCGCCGCGAACGCCGGCTCGAACAGCCAGAACCAGCTTATCGCCAGCAGGCACAGCCAGCTCGCACCCATGTCTCTGCTCTTGTCCATCAGCACGTCGTGACCTCGTGTGATCGCATCGTACAACTCTCGCAGTGCGTCTTCCTGAACCGGCCAGGCGACGAACGGCACGGCCCGCAGGCCTTCGATCAGGCCACCCGGCCTCGGCTCAAACACCCAGGCGAACGTATCGACCCACAGCACCAGACCGTCCGGCCCAGCACCGCAAGCACTAAGCCACTGGTGCTGGAGGCTCTTGTTTTTCGCAGCCGCCGTCAGTGCCCACCGGCGCCACGTCAGGTTCCGGGCCAGGTCGCGCGGACATTGCAGCAGCAGCGAGCTCGCACAACTCTGTGGGGTCGACTCCATGTGTCACCTCGACCTCGGCGGCAATCTCCTGCCGCTGCCGAGGGCAGTAGTCGTGGTCATTTCGCTCGAAGTAGAGCTTCTGGGCCCGAGGATCGCCCGGCGCATCCGTCGTTGCCGACATCAAAGTCGCGTGCTGGACCCGGCCAGACTGTAAGGCGAAAAAGCGATTGGCCTGGTTCTTCCACCAGTCCGCGAAATCGGAATTATCGAACCATAGGTAGTACGCCTGCTTGGAAATCCCCGCGGCTTGACACGCATCTTGCACCCGACAGCCATAATCCGCGTCTTGAAAAGCAGATAGGACACCTCTCTGATGTTCGCTCGGCTCAAAGGCAGTCAAGGCTTTCCCATCGCTCATAGCCTATTCATAGACCGCAGGTTTCCCAATGTCAAGGGTAATTTTTCCCAGTGGGCAAAATATATTCAGGTGGGTGAAAACACCCGAAATGCTGGCGGTCAGAATATATTTTCAGAATGTTGCGATTTCTCTTGACTTTGGCCGACCACTTTTGGTATCAGCAAAGGCTTGCCGCAAGCTTATCTGAACCAGCCCGGAAACCACGAATCTCACAGACTGCGGGCTTTTCCCGACAATTCCGGTTTTCGCGGCTCTCGACGTTGCCCCAGGATCGACGATCTGGCGAGGGACGGCCCCTGATACCCCCTGGCATGAGATCAAGGCGGGGCGCGGCCTGGTCGTGGCGTTCGTGCCGGTCGTGGCATTGTCGGCGCAGAGAAGCGGCCGGCTCCTGGTGGAACTCGGCCGCGGGTGCTACTTGGCTTTGTGGAGTTGCTGTCGGCTCGCCTTCATCAACCCATCATCAAACCGTATCGGGTCGCTGCTCTGACGAGCGAGCAATCTCTGCAACTCGTCCAGCCGCAAGTACTCAAACCCTCGCGTCTCCGCGAACGCCTGTTCCAGCGTCATTCGGCTCGCCAGCCGCATCCGTATCTGCTGGATGATGAGTTGTTTTCGACTCGTTACGCAGTGCATGTTTTCTCCTTCTTTGCCCTTCTGGCCTCTGCCGACTTGGCCTGGAGCTCGCGGGCCTGGTCGCTGGTGATCGTATTGCCGTTGCGGCGGCGGCGTTTGGCGATGATAGTGCCGGCCCAAGCCAGGATTATGGACTGGCGGATGTCGTATCGGCAGCGCGGGCATTTCATAACTCGCCCTCCTCGCCCGTCAGATACGGCGTCCAGTTTTCATTTGTTCGTGTGCGGCCCTGCCAGCCGCTTGCTCGGCGGCAGACGAAGACGCCCATGAAGGCCGAGCCAAAGACCTTCTCCCACTCGGCCAGTAGGGCATCCTGTTCCGCCGTTGGTGTGCCGTGGACGATCAAGACCAAGTGGTTTGGACCGTCTTTGCGGTAGACCAAGAAGTCGAATGCCTCGATGCCCGCGCCCGAGAAGATTGCCTTCTTCGCCTCATCGACAGCGACATAGGGCTCCTGCCGCTCGCGCAGGAGATATTCCAGCCCCGCCGCTCCAGTGCTGTCCACGGGGGCCAGCTTGCGGCGGGTTCGCTTAGACTTGGCCGCTGGTTCCGCCGGCGTGAACCGCACTTCCATCGTCTCGGCAAACGGCAGCCCGCCGATCAAGTCGAGTTGGCCTCTCATGGCTTCACCTCGCGGGCCAGGGCCAGGGCGGCGCGAAGTTGCGTTACCAGTTCCGGGAACATGCCCCGGCAGCCGTCGCGCGGTTCGTTGCCGGGCTGTACAAGGCGCTCGGCCCGTTCGCACGCCGCGACGAGTTTGTCGTGCGCGTTCACCGCCCGGACGATCAGCGCGGCGTTGGCCGCGCCGTCGCCATAGTACGCCTCGACAACCGCGATGTTACGCGCCCCAAAGGTGATTACTGGAAAGTAGGTCCTCTCGTCACTTTCGCCGTCGTGTTCCACCACCCACGGCCTCGCCGTCGCCTTGTCTTGCTCATTGCTCATTGCTCTCGTCTCCTGAAATGAAACACCCGGCGCAGGGCTGAAGGTGCAAGTTGCCATTGCTGGCGAAATGCTCCCTGCGCCGGGCTGTTGTTTTGGTTTCATCTTGCACCTTCGCCAAGACATACCTACAAGCGCCGTGCCAACTCCGCAGCAAAAACATAAGTGCGGCACTTCACTACACTTGCACCGTGCAGCATGTTTGCGGGTCGCCGGAATGTTTATAAAAAGCAACATCGCATGTTTACGAAAAGCGTCAGAACGGCTCCTCGCCCAGGTCGGGGCACACGGGTAGCTCCGGGCCGGGGCAGTCCGGCGGGGGACGGTGCGGCTGCGGTTTGCCCGCCATGAAGTCTGTGATTGCTTGGCGGATCGGCTTGCGCTCGTGATCGGGCTCGGGCCCGGACCGCTTGGGGGTCCCCTTGTACTCCTCTGCCGGCTGCTCGTCAGCAGCGTACTCTTGCGGGGGCAGGCCCTGCAACTTGTCAATGGAAGCCTGGATTAGTCGCCACAAGGGGCCTCGTCGGGTGCTGGCTGGCCGTAGCTCTGCCCGGCGGCGAATCATGGCGCCGTCGTCAAGCGGCCCTTGCAGCGAGCGTACCAACTGCCACGTGCCGCCATACGTGGCTTGGTTCAGAACCCTAAACTCTTCCATGCGCTCGAGGATAACATGCTCTGGAGGCATGTCATGGTCCGTCGGCCAGTACAGCGTCCTGAACTCGCCAAGAAACCCATCGTTCGCGCGACGGGCAATATATCGCGGTTCGCCTGCCACATTCGGAGTCGTGCTGGGTGGCGACTTGCAACTCACGCACTGGATGTACATGCCCGAGTGTCCGGCGTGCCTGGCATTGCTCCGGTTCCCGCGGGTGGTGCTCTTGTTGAGGATTTCCAGGAGCTGCGCCCGTTTGGGCGAGGTCCAGTCGGTCGTGTCGCGGAGGGTTTGCAGGGCCTGCCGAACTGCGCCGGGGTCGGCCAAGCGTTCGAGGAGTCGGGTCCAGGAGTCCCACTCGGCGTCATTGGGCGCCCAGCGGGTCCACATGGTTTTCATCCAGATCAGGATTTCAGCGGCGGCTGTCGAGTCCATTCTCAAGCTCCTGTTGTTCGCGGATACGCTTGGTGCGGGCCAGAGCCTCAGCCACAGTCATCGGGGGTTGTGGTGGTGGTGCCGGTGCTCCTGGCATCGTGCGGTTGCTGGCCACGTCCCCACCACGCTCCTGGGACCGTGCCAGCCAGCCGGTGATGAAGCGTCGCCACTGGCTCTTATGGGCCTTGGCAGGGTTGGCCTTCAGCCATTGGCACATCTGGGCAAGCTGTACGTCGAGGGTGCAGGCCGGGTACGCGGTTGCCCAGTCCTGGCGGTCTTGGGGTGTGATGTTCTGAAATCCACCAACAGTAGTCCAAGTAATCTTCGTTTCCGGCTCCGACGCTGGCTCTGCAGCGGTCGGAGCTAACGCTGTTTCTTCCTGTTCCTGTTCCTGTTCCTGTTCCTGTTCCTGTTCCTGTTCCTGTTCCTGTATGGATACCGTATGGCATACTGTATCGAGCACCAAAGCGATACTGTCTGGCAGGTGTATCCGGTTGGCTAGAAACTCTTGTGTCAGCGGTGTTTGTGTTACTTCGCCCAGATCGGTGAGCGCACCCTTCATCGCCTTCTCGTTGTCAGGCCGATTCCAAGCCCACCACGAGGGAATATAGAATACGCGCGAGGGTCCAAAATACCGCCAGGATAGGGTATGGCATACGGTATCAAGAAGCGCGAGGAACCGTTTCTGGGTCATGCCGCAATCCTCCGCGGCGAGGCCGGGTGACAGGACGTACAGGCCAATCCTGTTGGTTTGGGGGCCGCACAGGCAGTAGAGGGCGACGAGTTTCGCGGCGTCGGGCAACGTCAGCACCTTGTCGTCGCGCCAGAAGCAGGGGTAGATTTTCCTATATCGTGTCATTGGGCGTCCTTTCCCTCATCCACAAGAGTGCATAACGGCGGGCGGCCTGTGTATGCCTCGGCGCATGGCGAGCGCGTCGAGTAGTCTCAAATGTGCTGGTCTATAACTCACTCACCAATGCCCTTCGCCTTAGCTTCGCCCAGGCGTCTCGGTTCCAGACCTTCATGTAGGCCCGTTTCCATTCCACGCTCGTACACGGCTTGCCGGTAGCCCTGGCAGCTTCAAGCGGCGATCTGGTCGGCGGCGCGGGGATTCGTGGCCTGCCCTTCTTCTTCACCGCTTGCGCGCTTTCTGCGCGCTTTTCGGGCCGCTTTTGGGCCGCCGTCGCCAGCGGCGAGCCGGGCGGGGCCGGCTTGGCCGCTGTCGCCTGTCTAGTGGACTGGACGGCTTGGTGTTTTTCGAGCAGTTCGGACAGATCGCGGCGCACGAATGCCGTGGCGAGATCTCGCTTGCCGCACCCGCACTTGGGGCACGGGCCCGGGTCGCTCAAGCTGAAGCCGCAGTCGTGACAGATAGCGGGGGACTTGGCCGCTCCCTCGTAGGGCGCCCGCTCCTGCCGCGGGGTTTCGGCTTTGGTCTCGTCGAGTGCGACGGCGAGGAGCTTGCGTATCAGGTCGCGGTCTGTGGTCATAGATTCTTAACCTCATCACAAAATCCGCACCTGTCACACACCAGCTTCAACGCAAACCACTGGCCATCCCGCGACCAGATTGTAGCTACGCGCATCTTGCCGCCGAGGCGGTGAAGGCACTCTGGGCAATCGCAGTACACGTCGTGCAGTTGCAGCTTGGGTTTTGGGTCGGTGGTCATACTGGCTCTTTTCCGGCGTTCAGTTCCGCCAGCTTCAGCAGAATCTCCGCCCGGTCGTCTGGACGAATGTCTGCCCACCATCGTTGGGCATCTTCTTCTTTTGCGGCCGGCCTCCACGTCCCGTCCAGGACCAAAGAGCACACCAGCAGGCCGTCCCGGTAGAGTCCAAGGATTGCGCGGCTGGACTTGCGGGACTTTTGCCAGTCATAGATTACGGAGTCTGTGGTCATGGAAGTAACTCGAGCTGCTTCAGGTCCTTCGGCATGTGCCCGCCGTCGATAGCTTCCTTGATATGCGGCAAGATCATCTGGCTGGTGGTCAGGCCGTTGCCCCAGACCACCCAGGGCATGAACGCCTGCTCGAATGTCAGCACGCCGTCATCAATTCCGACGAGCAGTGCCTTGACCACCAGGCACAGCGACCGCCAGCGCCGCCGGACCTCTTTCTGCCACTCCGTGATGGCGGCGTCCGGCGTGCGGAGTCCGCCGCGGCCGGGGGTGTGAGTAAAGCGTTTCTCGCTGCGCGACGGTAGCGGCATCGCCATCTGCACGCGAAGCTCGCGGTAAACGAACCCGATCATGGCCTCACCAGACCGAGTCACGTAGCCGAACTCTTCCGCCCCGTATCGCATCAGCAACCGCTCGATCTCGGCCCGGCTGCGACCTTCGCTGACGTTGGTGTTGCTGGCGTATCTCATCATGGCGCCAGGCCCTCCACTATCTCATGCACGGCCGCAGGACCAGGCGTGAGGGCATCGATGGGCAGTTGCCAGATGCCGCGGCCTCCGCACCAGGGCAGCGGCTCGGGCAAAACACGAATGTTGCCAAGCACCAGGCCGAAGCGGTTAGGTCCGCACGGATACAACGCCGCCGGCGAATCGGCGCCGGTCAGCCAGCGGGCCTCTTTAACCATAGCGGTACAAACCACGCAGCCGAGTGGATCGGCCTTCAGGTCCGGCCAAAGCTCTTGCCAAACGCAAAACATTTTCCCCCTATATCCCGAAGCTATACGCAGAGACCAGTTATCGAAGTGCTTGCCCGCGTGAATCGCAATCCGGTGGCCGGCCAGGCGATAAAAACGATCATGCCGGCGCGTCTCGATGGTCTTGAGCCCGGCCGCGATCCACGTGGCCCACGGTTGCCAGAGCGTGATGGCCGGAATGGTCGGCTGTGGATAGATCGCGTCAAAGAGGCGTTTTTGCGGGTTCACGCTTCATCCTCCATCTTCTCGCCGGCCTCGCCGGCACATTCCCGCGCCGCCGCAGCGGTGGCGATTTCGTCCTGACGGGTAATGGTCAGCACCAGTCTGGGGTTGTCCCGGTCTATCCGCCGGATTACCGGGAGCCAAGTGACTCCCTCATCGTCGGCCAGCAGCCCCGCGTCAACAATACCATCCTCATAGGCTTTGAGACTGCCGATGAGGTTCATCTGGTCCCGCACCCGGTGCTGGGCATGGTAAAACGTGGCCTGGATTGTCGCGGCGAGCCATCGGGGCGTGGCGCCCGCAATGGCGTCGTAGGTTGCCCATCGTGCCCGGTCGCGGTGTATCCTCTTTGCTATATCAATCACCCAGTGGCAATCCCGCGCGTTTGGTGATAAGGATTTGGCCGGCAGGGGCAGAATCAGGGTGACGACCTCGCCGGTGGTCTGTGTGGGCTTGGGCTTGGCCTTGGCGGCGTCCTGGGCGGCGATTGCGGCGGCCAGGCCGCGGATCGGGTCAGTCGAGCGGATCATTGGGGGACCTCCACCTTCTCGAACTCAATCCGCGTCACCATCACGTCGGGCTGGCATTTCATGTGCTTGCAGAATAATGCCATGAACTCGGCTGTGGTCAATCGCGGGAATCCCTCCGCTATGACATCGACCCAACTGATGTTCCGCAGCTGTTCACGATCAACACGCTTAACCCGTATCACGCCAAGGACGACAGGGTGCTCGCCGCGTTTGAGTCCCCGGCTCTTGCGGACTGCGCGGAGCCGGTCGTTAGACCGTAGGAACTCCCAGCCCAGTCGCCGCGTGACGGTCTTGCTGCCGTCCAGGAATTGTTGCTCTGTCAGATTAAATGACATGTTTCTCATTGGCGGGTCTCCTCAAACAGCGGCATCCGAATCTTCGCCCGGTTTAGCCGCTGCCGCAGTTGCCCGGTTTCCTGGGGATGGCAGCGCCAGCAGAGCGTTTCGTAGTTGTCCGATCCGCACCCTCCGCCGCCCTCGGCGACGGCGTGCTTGTGGTGAGCCTCCCAGTGTGACCGCTCTAATCGCAGGCCGTTTTCTCGAAGGAACGCGCGGTAGGTGCTCAACAATCCCCGATAATCCCCCTGTACCCAGCCCCCCCACGGGCACAGGCTCTTGACCGCCTCGTCAAGAGCCTCTGCATCAAATCCGCAACGGGCGCAAATCCCCTTGTCTCGCTGAGAAACCAACCGGCGGGCCATTGCTGGCCACGCTTTGATCCCGGCCTCCTGTTTGCAGGCCATATTGCACCACGATTTTTTGCCCTTGGGCACGACCTTGCCACAGTTGCGGCAAATCCAGCCGCCAAGTGCTCTGTCGAACCGTTGGCGGGGCAGTATAGCGTACCGGCGGATTGTCACTGAGGGGCCTCCTCGATGTCCGCAGGGTCCAAGTATTCGATCTGGCGGCGCTTGCCGCGCATAAATGCAATCTCTGCCTGTACGCCCACAGACTCCTTCCACCCGTCGAGCTTCAGAACGATCAGCCCGCCGTAGCAGGCGTCCATGAAAGGCTTATTCTGCCGCTGCCAGAAGGCCAAGTCGCAGGCGTCAAGTCCGCCGATCAGGGCCAGGGGATGCGAGTGAACTATGGGGGAAAATACAGTCATCCCTCGATGGCAAATCAGGTATGCCGTCGCCTTCGCGGCCTGTTGATACCGCCGCTCTCGCACGGCGGGGTCGGGGTGAGAGTATGGTGAGGCCAGGAACGCAATCTCGCCTTTGGGCAGATCGTCTAGCATTTCTTCTCTCTTTCCTTCTCCTCCAGCAGCTTCACGGCCTCGCGGATGCCAGACTCGATGACCTGTAGTGTACTTTTGCCGACATAGGCGGCAAACCACACGGTGCGGGCAATATGCGCAATCTCGGCGTCTGTCAGTTTCGGTTTCATTTTATCTCCTTCAGTGCTGCTCGCACTCGCCACCAGTGGAACATTCCCAAATCGTCCTGCTGTTGATAATACTCCAGGGCCACCCCACAAGCCGGGCATGTTGTCGGCACTGCATCGTTGCTGCCGGCCTGCTCGGGGCGTATGAGCATCACGCCGCAATCAGGGCATCGAATCCCACTTACCGGTATCCCGGCCTGGAACATGCGAGCGAAGTCAGAATCCGGCATCATCATCTCCCTCAAACGGTATCGGTTCCGGTTTCATTATTTCCGTGCCTTTCTAGCCTTAGCCAGTCGAATCAGGGCCTTGCCTATGACTTGGGCCTCCTCCGCATCCAACGGAATGCCTCCGGCGTGGTGCCACTCGCCATTGCAAAATGATTGCAGATGTAGGAAAATCCCATGACGAGAATCGCACATGGCCGTTACCCGATTCGACTTTGACGGCGACAGGACTGTTACGGGCGCATTTCGTATTCGTTTGTTTGTCATGCGTCATCTCCCGGAAACAACGGCCCGGTCTGTGCCGGCTCCACCGCTGGAGCCTGGCCCGGCTCGGCGTGGACCAGCCCTAGTCGCCTTGCTGCCTCTTTGCGGTCACAGCCAAGCATTTCAGCAACACGCCACAGGGCCACACACTCCAAGCCAGCGATGCTTAGTAGTGGGCAACCACGCAGTTCATATTCATGGAAACTGGCGTTATGAATAACCGGCAGCGGCATAGTCAGTCTCCCACAAGTTCGAGTAGTTCTTCGGCTTCGTCTCGGAGTTTGTCGGCGAATACCCGCAGTTCTTCATCTGTCAGCCGCAGGTTGCCGCGCTTAACGGAGGCCATCAGTACGTCTAGGGCGGATAGGGCCATGTTTAGATTGCTTGTGGGCATGGTCAGTCTCCCTTCCAGTCTTCGGGTATGGCTGCGAGCAGGCCGTTTCGCTCTTTGGTCAGCAGGGCGACGAGTATTTTCAGCCGGGCGTTCTCTGCCTTCTCTGCGACAAGCTGGCGACGGTAGCACTCTTTGCTTGTCCACAAATGCAGGCTCTTGTGGGTAGGCACGTGGTCGTATTCGACGGGCCACTCGTCGCGACAATCCGTGGTATCGCACTCGTAATAATGCGTGACAAATGTGGTGCCTAGACAATGAACCGCGTCCCTTACTGCCGCTCCACAACCGGGGCATTTGTCATTTTGCTCAGCCATCCTTAGGCTCCTTCTTCACCCCTGCCAGCGCGGCTTCCAACGGCGTTAAATACGCGCCATGCCATTCCGTCTCGCCGACCAGAATCCACTGCCACTTGCCCTTATCCGGCCCTTCGTCGATCTGTGCTATCCACATCGCGTCAGTCGCCATCGTGTTGATCGCAGCGCGGAGTTTAGCGCTCTCGTCGAGCATGGCCTGGCCGGGGTTGGTATCAGGCGTTGCATCATCTATCTCCACCAACACGGCATTTATGCGGTCAGAGCCGAAGTCCAGTTCCGCCATCGCGCCGCGCTCGTGTAGTACGGCGTCTCGGATAGTCTCGACGACCTTGCTCCATGCCGCACACGCCGCCTTCGCCTCGGCAAGCTCGCGTGTCAGCCGCTCGATCTCGCCGTGAGCCTCGTGCATCAGTGCCGCCGCGCTGAAACTGGTCGTCGGCTCGTTTGCCATGTTGCACAATCTATCCGAGAGTGATAGGGTCATCGTCCTTGCTCCTTCGCCGCATCGGCAGCCTCGCGGGTCAGATACAACATCCTGTCGCCAGATGGATTCGGCGTGCCTGCGTACCCGGCCTGACAGTCCCCCTCGTGCGGGGCGTTGCAAGGCATCAGGTCATTGAGCGTGCAGCCGCATTCTCTGTCAGGGTTGCACAACCCGTCGAAGTCGTTTGCCTTCAGCCAGTCCTCGACAATCCTGCTGACGCATGGTTTCGCCGGCGCGGGCTTGGCCTGCTCG
>Ga0315289_10001791_pt1 | contig 33396 bp, 34 predicted proteins | sample YL17G11_40_MG_FD_203452 | JGI IMG/M metagenome (GOLD analysis project Ga0315289, IMG submission 203452) | Sediment microbial communities from Yellowstone Lake, YNP, Wyoming, USA - YL17G11_40 | ecosystem: Environmental > Aquatic > Freshwater > Lake > Sediment | place: USA: Wyoming | collected... | reverse complement strand
AACATCTTCACCTGGGACGCCACCGACGACGTGACCGGCCACCAGACCCTCGATTTGTCCGACATGGGCGGCAACATGAACTGCCTGGCCTTCGAGTACGGCACCGACTCAGACACCCAGGGGTGGTGGGCGGTTGACAACGTGGAGATCACGGCCGACGGGGAGAGCGTCTTGCCCCGGCAGGCGGGGGGATACGGAGTGGAGGACTTCGAGAGCGGGGGCTGGTATCAGGACCAACACGGCCTTTCCGGTGAGTGGGAGACGGACACAGACCATGCCACCGGGGACATGTCGGGCGCGAACTGGCAGTGCGACTCCGCCGCGCACCCCGGCTGGCGGTACGAGGCCGAGACCCTCTCGCCCTGGTTTCAGGTTCATGGGTTAGTTAACAAGGTCTGCGAGTTCGACACCTGGTTTCACCCGGTGGGAACCGACGAGTACGCCTCGCTCGGCGTCTACTCAAGTGTTCACGGTGAACGTCTCATGTTTTTAGAACAGTTTCACAATCTTGACGACTGGTACGCGGGCGATGACGGCCATGACGTCGCCGAGACTTCCTGGGGCGCCATCAAGGCGAGCTTCTAACCTCCCTATTTCCCTCGCCCCTTTGGGGAGAGGGGAGGGTGAGGGGTGCGATGACGTAGGGCGGGGGTTTCCTAACCCCGCCGCTTTCACGTTCCCTACCCCGACCCTCACCCCTACCCTCTCCCTAGAAGGGAGAGGGGGTCGCGGCAGCCCTCACCCCGGCCCGTGTCACGTTGCGATGACGTAGGGGCGGGTGTCCACACCCGCCCGTTGACGACCGAAACCTAAACGTAGGGCGGGGATTCCTATCCCCGCCGCTTTACCCCTCACCCCAACCCTCTCCCTAGAAGGGAGAGGGGGACCATTTCTATCCTCCACCCCGGCTCGACCTTGTAGATTGCGATGATGTAGGGCGACCCCGTAGGACGAGTCCTCTGCGGTCGCCCGCGAGCCGACCTGAAGGTCGGCCCCTACGAGGGTGATGCGCGATTCACGCCTTATTCGTAGGGGCGGGTGTCCATACCCGCCCGTTGACGACCGAAACCTAAACGTAGGGCGGGGATTCCTAACCCCGCCGTGTCCGCCCCCCTCCCCGGCCCGTAAGCGCGCTTCCCCCCAGAGGGGGGAGGGGACAAATGGCAGCCCTCACCCCCCACTCCTCTCCCACCGGGAGAGGGGGGTCGCTCCGACCCTCGCCCCGACCCGTCCGGTTACCTCGGTTCCTTCAACTGCGGCTGGCCGTCGAGCCAGACCTGGACCACCTTGTTTCTGATATCGAGTAGGTCGCCGTCCACGAGCAGCAAATCCGCCCGCTTACCCTCCTCGATACTCCCCAACTCCTTGTCCAGCCCCAAAAGCTCCGCCGGATTCAGCGTCATCGCCCGGAGGGCCACGTCGGCGGGCAGACCGTGGCGCACGCAGAGCGCGGCGCTGTTGGCCAGCCACTGCACCCCCCAGGTGGCGTCGGTCTGTATGCAGACCCTGACGCCGGCGGCGTGGAGGATTGCGGCGTTGGCCGGGTTCACCCCCATGAGCTCGGCCTTGTAGCGCATCTCGATGAAGTGCGGCCCCAGGACGCAGTAAACGTCCGCTTCGGCCAGCTCCTTTACCACCTTGTACCCCTCGGTGCAGTGCTCGAGGGACATATCCAGGCCGAACTCGTCGCGGATGCGCAGGGCGGTGAGGATATCGTCGGCGCGGTGGCAGTGGCAGCGCGCGGTGAGCTTGCCCTCCAGCACCGGCAGCAGCGCCTCGAGCTTCAGGTCCACCTCGAAGGGGGCCACCGGCTCTCGGTTCTCGGCGGTCTTCTTCTCCTGGGTCATGATCTGGGCGCCGTGGTGAAGCATCTTGGCGGCGTAGTTGCGGGCGGCCTGGAGCGCCCCGCGCAGGACGGCGGCGTTGGCCATGCGCGTCGCCGGGCGCTTCTTCTGCTCCACGCCGTAACTCACCTTGGGGTTGTACCCGAGCGCCATCTTCATCCCCACGGGGTAGGCGCGGATGAGCGCGTCCACCGTGGCGCCCTTGGTGCGGATGGCGGCGGCCGTGCCGCCGATGACGTTGGCCGACCCGGGCATGGTCGCCACGGTGGTCACCCCAGCGGCCAGGACGTCGGGGAAGGCCACGGCGTCCGGATTCAGGGCGTCAATCACCCGCAGCTCCGGGGTCACCGGGTCGGTCATCTCGTTGCCGTCCCAGTTGTCCTCGCCCTGAGCCTCGTTGAAAACGCCAATGTGGGCGTGGGCGTCTATCAAGCCGGGGACGAGGGTCATCCCCCGGGCCTCGATCCGTTCGGCGCCGTCGGGGACCTTTACCTCGGCCTCGGGTCCCACGGCGACTATCCGTTCGCCTTCGATCACCACGGTCCCCGGCTCGTGGACCGGACCGGATACGGTGTGCACCCGAGCGCCGACGACGGCGGTCACTTTTTCCGCCATTTATCCTCCTTGAACGGTCTCCTCCTCATTATACATGTCATACCACAACACCGGCGCAATATCAACCAACCTACACAACATCCGCCGTAGTCCGGCAATGCGCTCTTCCTGTAGCTCAGGTTCATCGCCGGGATTTAAGCGCACCTCATAGTATATCCCCGCCACCAACACCGTTATCGCTTCGGCAACTAATTGGTTTGCAATGTGATCACTACAACCCCGGTCATCCGCCCGCCTCCGCCCCAATGCCGAAATCACCGCGCTCGTCAGCCCCGCACTTTTGCGGTAAAATCCATCGGCGTCATTTAGCACCTCATACATCATCGCCTGGTATACCGCATACTCCTCCACCTCGCTGCCATTAAAATCCATCACGACCTCCCTATAGGGCGTTCTTTAATATCAAGTATATGAGATTCCCAATCGTAATTGATTGTCATACCGTCTTGAGCGGTTCCCTATCGGCGGGTGTGGATACCCGCCCCTGCATATTAATTATCAGTCCAGAACACGGCGGACGAGCGGCCGGGGCCCCGGCGGCTCATCACCGACGGTCACCCCGCCCGAGAGCTCCCCCAGCGCCGCGAGGAGCTTATCCTCGGTGGAGGCGTGGACGACGAGGAGCGGGTCGCCCTCGGTCACCCGGTCCCCCGGCTTGGCGAAGAGCTCGACCCCGGCCTCGGGGTCAACGCGGTCCTCGACGTTGGAGCGTCCGGCCCCGGCGAGACGGACCGCCCGGCCGACGTTTCGGGCGTCCAGGCGGCGCAGCCAGCCGGAGCGCGGCGCCTTCAACTCCCCCGTGCGGGCCCCGCCACGTTTCCTCCCGGCGAAGGCCGCCAGGTCGCCGCCCTGGGCCTGGACCATCCGCGAGAAGACCTCGAGCGCCGAGCCGTCTTCGAGCTTCCGTCGGGCCTTTTCACGCGCCTCGTTGATATCCTCCGCCAGGCCCGCCGCCTTGAGCCCCCGGGCGACGAGCTCCAGCGACAGCTCCCGCACCTCGGGAACCGCCTCCCCCCCAAGAACCGCCAGCGCCTCCTCGACCTCGAGGGCGTTGCCGACCTTTTTCCCCAGGGGGGAGCCCATCTCGCTCAGGACGCAGACGCAGCGGCGCCCGGCCGTCTCCGCCGCCCGCTTGATCCAGCGCGCCAGGCGCAGGGCCCGCGGCTGGCTGGGGAAGAGCGCCCCCCGGCCGGTTTTCACGTCTATGATGAACGTGTCCGCGCCGGCGGCCAGCTTCTTCCCCACGATGCTCGCCGTCACCAGGGGGATGGAGTCCACCGTGGCGGTCACGTCGCGCAGGTGGTAGAGCCGGGCGTCGGCGGGGGCGATTTTTTCCGAGTGGCCGGCGATGAAGCACCCGACGTCGGCGAGGATCCGCGAAAGTTCCGCGAGGGCGAGGTCGGCCCGGAATCCCGGTATCGCCTCGAGCTTGTCCAGGGTTCCGCCGGTGTGCCCCAGAGCCCGGCCGGAGAGCTTGGGCACCGCGGCGCCGCACGCGGCCAGAAGCGGAACCACAACCAGGGAGAGGTTATCCCCCACGCCCCCCGTGGAGTGCTTGTCCACCAGAGGACGCCCGATACCCGGCCAGGAGAGCCGCTCCCCGGAATCCGCCAAGGCCCCGGTGAGGGCGAAGGTTTCGGGGAAATCCATCCCCCGCAGGTAGACGGCCATCAACAGGGCGGCCACCTGGTAGTCGGGCAGGTCGCCCCGGGTGAGCGCGCGGACGAACGCGCGCCAATCGTCCGCTCCGAGCCGCCTCCCGTCACGCTTGGCGGCGATGAGCCGCGGGACGTCCAAGGCCTACTCCGCGGCCCCGGCGGTCTCCGTCTCCCCCTTGGGCGGCGGGGGAAGGGGGGGCGGAGGGGGCGGCTTGACGGAGAAATGTCCGCCGATCCGGTGGAGCTCCGGGACGAAGAGCCCCCGCGCGTCAGCGAAACAGTAGCCGGTGAAGATGTGGGCCTCGCCCCCGACCAGGAGCAGGGTGGCCTCGTTGTAGGCCGGCTCCTCTTCACCCTCTGAATCGCGCTTGAGGTCGTGGTAGACGAGGGTGGCCGAGGGGTATCCGTTCAGCCTCGGCACATCTTCGTCAACGAAAACCGGTTTCACGGCGTGGCCTTCGATGAGCTCCCGCAGGTCGTCGGCCAGGGCCCGGGTCGGGTCTTCGCCCGCGGAGAGGGCGGCCGCCGTCCGCTCCGGGAGGTCGGGCAGGCGGTAAGCCTCCACGTAACCCAGCTCGGATTCGTTGGTCGGGTCGTTCAGACGGACCAGGAAGAGGTTGCCGGCCAGGGAGCGGTTCAGCCAGGCGCCGTTGGGGGTGACGGTCGAGTACGGGTCCTCCTCGACGATCCTCCCCGGCCCGTAGAGCGAGGCGAAGTCGGTTCCCTCGGCGGTCGCCACCGAATCGGTGGAATTCTCCACCGCGTGGTCGCCCTCGGCGAGACGGGCCAGCGGGTCTTCTTTCTCGGTGTCGCCGCAACCGGCGGTCACCAGAAGGACCGCCAGTATCAGTCGTTTTCGAAATGGGCTCGTATTCATCGCGGTGTCGAAGGTTGGGGTTGAGGTTTCGTACATCTCTACCCGCCGGGGAAGACCCGGCGGCCGTCCACAGCAAGGCTCCCCTTCAGCCCCTCGTACTCGGGCACCAGCTCCTCGGCCTCGTCCTGGTAGCAGTAGAAGGCCACCAGGTGCACCTCGTCGCCGGTGAGGACCAGGGAGACCTCGTTGAAGGTTTTGGCCGGGGCATCGGAGTGGAGTTGCTCCTTGAAATCGAGGAAGCGCCAGGCCACACAGAGCGCCGGGTCCGTCGCGGTGACCGGTTGGGTGCCGATCCACTCCAGCTCCGGGCTGAGCCGGGTCAGCTCCAGCCGGAGCATGTCGGACATATCGGCCAAAACCCGCTCCTCGGCCCCGGCGGAGCGGATCCAATCCTCGGAGTCCAGGTAACGGTCGTAGTACAGGCATTCGAGGTAGGCCAGCTCGTCTTCGCTCCCGGCGGAATTGCGGCGGATGAAGAGGGCCGATTCAGGGTCTCCCGAGTCCCCCACGCCCCACGCGTCGTTGGGGGCCACGAGGGCGTACCTCCCCGCGACCAGTGGTCCGCCCGGTCCGAGCTCCGGGGCGCAGGCGCAGAGCACCGCCAGAATCGGTAGAAAAACACCCAGACCGATTTTTACGACGGGCAGCGGGTTTAACAAGGGGCTCGAGCCCCTTGTCTTTGTTTTCTGCATGGCGCCCACCTCTAGAGGTTCCAGCCCTTGGGCATCTCGGTCATGGACTCCAGCTCCTCCTCGCTCACCTCCCCGGTCGAGCCGACCGCGGAGCCGCCCTGGTCGCCCGCGGAGAAGCGGGGGAACACGATGCCGGCCACGAGGGCCTCGATCTCCGGACGGACGAGCTCCTCCTCCTCGGCCAGGCAGCCCGTGTCCAGGAACCAGTAGCGGTTCTCCACGAAATACAGCCGGTCGAGGTGGAACTGGGCCTCGCCCGAGGTCACATCGCGGTAGGTGTACTGGACGACCAGGTAGGGCTCGGAAAAAAGCGTCGGCTGATCGCCTTCCAGGGCGGCCCGGGGCGAGATGCGGTCGATCTGCTCGCGCAACAGATCGGCGGCCGATTCGAGGAACCGGGCCTGGGTGCCCGCGGATCGGACCCTGTACTCGTCCTCGAACCCCTCCCCGGCGAAGTAGAGCTTGAACTCGCCCAACAGGCTGCAGCGGTAGTAACGGCGCAGGTAGAGGGCGTCCTCGGCGGGGACGCGGACCCACTCGGCGTTGGGGGTGGTGGCCTGGGCCAGACCCCAGCTCACCGTTTCACCGCCGGGCAACGGCTCGGCGGCGCAACCCAGGAGCAGCGCCCCCAGGGCCGCGATCAGGAACGCACCGATCCTCGTCATCTCGCGCTACTCACCGCCGTAGTCGGGGGGCACGTCGGACTCGTCAATGAAATCCCAGGTGTCGTCGTACATGCCGGCGCCCGGCTCGACGACTGTCCCCTCGGCCATCTCGACCACCACGGGGGCCATCCGGTCCTCGTAGGCCGCCGGGACCACCGCCTCGATGTAGTAGGACTGACCCTCGACGATCTGCTGGGCGTCGTAGTGGTACTCCTCGCCCAGCCCCATGTCCACGTGATAGGCCCAGGCGGCGTAGGGGGATACACCTTCCCGGGCGAAGCCGTTGCCGATGTAGTTCACCTCGAACCCGGTGAAGTACTCGTCCAGGAACACGCGCAGCTCGTCCTTGAGCACAGCGGCCGTCTTCTCGCCCGTGACGGGCTCGTCCACCCAGTAGAGCATCAGGTTGGCCATCTGGTCGAAGCCGTCGTAGGCGGTCAGGTTTGCGCCGCCGAAGTCCTCCGCGGCGATCCAGGGCCCGTCGCCCATGGTGATGGTGAACCCGCCCAGGGCCGCGACGTCGCCGTCCGTGTACCGGTCGATCACCCACTCGGGCAGCTCCACGCCGGAAAGAATCTCCGGCATCACCCCCTTGATCTCGTCGGCCTTCTCCAGAACGGTGTAGAAGTCGGCGGCGAAGATGTGGTCCCCCTGGAGGTAGAAGGCGTCCAGGTTGTAGAAGCGCTGCGTATCCTCACCCTCGTCCCCCCAGCCGAAGCCCTCGTCGGTGTAGTACCGACCGACCATGAGGTAGGATCCGGTTTCCCGGATGGCGTCGCCCATCTCGATGACCTGGTAGTTGTCCTGGATGTTGGAGTCGAGGAGCTCGGCCAGGGCGTCCAGGGTTTCGTCGAGGTCGGCGCGGCCCTCCGCCTCGGAGATGGGCGACACCTGGAAGGTGTAGACGCTCAGGTTGCCGAAGTCCATGTCGGGGTCGTCGGGGTTGGGCCACCAGGCGTAGAGCTCGCTGCCGTAATCCTCGTACTGCCACTCCTGTCCGGGGAGGGTCACCTTGACCTCGCCCTCCCCGACCCGGTCCCCCAGCGCGAGGGTGAGGGTAGCCAGCACAAGCGCCAACAGCGTTACGACTCGGGTCATTCTTCCTCCCTTTGTCCGACCGAGTTCACGAGCTCGGTCAGTTCTTCGATCAACCAATCCGGTGAATCAACGGGGCAACCTGCATCAATGAAATAGTAGTCCTCGCCCACGGCCACGGCGGCGTCGCGGCGCCACACCGGCCGTCCCGATACCATCCCCCGGTAGCTCACGGCGGCGTAGGGGACCGGCGTCCGCCGGACCTCCACCTGACCCAGGTACTCCACCTCGCCGTAGAGGGCCTCGATCTCCCCCTTGAGCCCCTCGGAGAGGTCGGAGCCCTCGGCGCCCCCGGAGGCGGGACGGCGCACGTAGAGGTCCACCAGGGGCATCTCGTCCAGGATGAGCAGCATCTCATCAGTGGTTTTCTCGGCGGTCCACCCCTCGCCTGGAACGGTCAGGGTTATTTTCTCGAAGTCCAGCTCCTGCCCCGGTTTCAATTTCTCGACAGTCGGCTTCTGGAGCTCGATGCGCGCCGAGTTCAGCAGGGCCTCGAGCTCGCCGGCCAGCTTCTCCTCCTGGTCGGCGTAGCAGGAGAGGTCCAGAAAGGCGTAGCGGTCGCCCACGTAGAAAACCGTGTCCAGGTTGTAGTAGCGGTCCGCTCCAATCACGGCGTTGTAGGAGTAGCTCGCGGCGAGGTACGGGTCCTCGTGGTAGTCCGGCCCCGAGATGAACTCCAGGTCGGAGCCGGCGGTGAGCTCGATCTGGTCCCGCAGGCCCCGCGCCAGCTCCTCCAGGAACGCCTTCAGCTCGTCGGGTTTTTTCCGCAGGGCCTCGGTGTCGTAGTCGTCCCGGCCGTTGAAGTAGAAGCGGGCCACGGCCGCGGGCGCCGCCTCGCCCCGCTTGAGGGTGAGCATGCTGGATATCTCGTCGTCCGAGTGCCACAGCCTGGATGGCGGCGTCAGGGACAGCGCCCCCTGGGTCTCCACCCGCGCGGCTTGCCGAAGACCCACCCCTTCGTCCCGAACCGGCTCCTGGGCCGTCCGGTCCCCCTCGTCCGACTCCCCGCCGCAGCCGGCGGCGAGGACGGCCAGCAGGGCCAGGAGTGACGATAAGCGTATTCTGTACGTCATCTTTTTTTTACCGGAAGCTCAGCTCACCGACCAGGCGGTCCAGCTCCGCCCCCAGGCGCTCCTCGACCTCCGGGGCGCAGGCCAGGTAGAGGAGGTACACGCCGTCGCGGGTCATAAAGGCGTAGGCTCGCACCCGGCGCTCGCCGTCGGAACCGCGGGTTACGAAGAAGAGGGCCGCGACCGGCTCCACCCCGTCGGCGTCCAGGCGCTCCAGCCCGAAGACCTGACCGTAGCGCGCCCGGCATTCCCCGGCCAGAAAGCGGACCAGCTCCTCCAGAATTATCTCCCGCTCGCCCCCGGCGGCGGCCGCCGCCAGTCCCGCGTCGGGCGCCTTGAGCAGCAGGTTCCCGGCGACGTCGCCCGCGTCCGACCGACCGTAGAGCGCCACCGCGCCGTCACCCTCGTTGACCGTCCAACTGCAAGTTACGCGGTCCGAGGGGGCGAAGAGGGTCAGCCCCTTCCAGACGAAGGCCCCACCGTCCGGGAGCTCGACCGCGGCGGCGACCGCGCCGGCTGTGACGAGCGGCCATAAGAGCAACCACCGAATACGGAGCGACGCCCCGGCGGACCTCAAAGCTCTACGTCTTCCTCATCGAGGGGGACGGATTCGTAGCGGCCCTTGTTGTTTTTCCGCAGGCGGAAGAGGGGCTGGTCGGGGTCGTGGCCGGCTATCATCACCCAGCCCAGCTTCCACCCCTGCTCCAGGTAGGTGTTCTTCTGGTACATGGCCCGGACCGGGTCCAGGTCGTAGGCCATCACCCAGGGACCGGGGATGTGGGCCCGGGTAGGGCATTCGTCGCCCAGGTGGCAGGCCACCCCCTCGCGCCCCTCGAGAATCACAATTTGATGTCCCGCGCTGTGCCCGCCGGAGAATCGGCAGCGGACCCCCTCCACCACCTGGACCTCGCCCTCGATGAGGTCCACCAGGCCGTGCTCTTTGAGTGGGAGGAAGTTCTCGGGGCGGTAGCTGGCCCGGTTGCGGTCGTTGGGGTGCCCAGCCGCCTGCCACTCGCGCTTCTGGACGACGTAGCGGGCGTTGGGGAAGGTGGGGACGAGCCTTCCGTCCGCGTCGCGCCGCGTGGCCCCCCCGGCGTGGTCGAAGTGGAGGTGGGTCAGAATGACGTAGTCTATCTCCCCCGGCGCAAGCCCCCTCTCGGCCAGGGAGCCCAGGAGGGTCGGCGGCTGCTCCACGGCGAACATCTCCGCCTCCCCGCCCCTCCACTTGTCCCCCATCCCGGTCTCGATGAGGATGTTCTTGTCCCGGGTGCGGACCAGGGTGGAGGTGGCGGCGAGCCGGATGCGGTTGGAGTCGTCGGCCGGCGCCACGCGCGACCAGAGCACCTTGGGCACCACGCCGAACATGGCGCCGCCGTCCAGCTTGAAGCGGCCGTCGGAGAGAAGGGTCAGTTCCACGGTCCTGCTCCAGAGGCGTATTTCAGAAGGGCTGACTAGATCCAGAGCTCTCACATCGGCTTCCAATGGGGGAGACAAGGGGTTTAACCGAGCGAAGCGAGCTATGCCCCTGGCAAAACCCCTTGCCCCCTTCCAAGTCTTTCAGGCAGGTGGATTGTAGCCGCAGCGGGGGCGGTAGTCAAACCCGGCTTTTCAAAAAGCCGTCGCCGACGACGGTTGACCAACCGGTCGTCCTTTTATACACTTCAACCCCGTGAGAGAGGGCGTCTTACATCAAGTGGACGAAGGCCGGCTCGACGGGCGGATCGGGGAAAAGCCCCTGGGGCTCTACCCGCGGATCGGCCTCATCGCGCTCGGGGCGGCGCTCTACGTCGCGAGCTTCCCCATGGCCGGGGTCTACGGCCTGGCCTGGTTCGCCCTCGTCCCCCTCTTCATCGCCTCCCGGGACCTGACACCGGGGCAGGGCTTCCGCCACTGGTTCGTCTTCTCGTTCCTGGCAAATATCTTCGGCTTCTACTGGATGGCGCCGATCACCGCGCCGGGTTTCCTGTTGAGCGCGGTGCTGATGGCGCTCTACTCGGGGCTGGGCGGCGTGGTCCTGGCCCTGGTCCGGCGGAACGTCCCCCGAGTCCCGTACTGGATTGTGGCCGCGCTGGCCTGGGGCGCCACGGAGTACGTCAAGTGCCTCGGCTTCTACGCCTTCCCCTGGCTCGCCCTCGGCTACTCCCAGGCGCGGAATCTTTTAGCGGTGCAGACCGCGTCGCTCTTCGGGGTGTACGGCGTCTCGGCCGTTGTCATAGCGTTCAACGCCCTGATGGCCGAGGCGGTGAACTGGCTGCGCCGCCGGAGTTGGCGGAGGGCCCTTCTGCCCTGGGGCGCCGCGGCCCTGGGGCTGGCGGCGGCGGTTCACCTGGGCGGACTGGCGGCCCTCGGCGAGCCGACCTACCCCGAGCGGCCAGTGCGGGCGGCGATTCTCCAGGGCGGCATCCCCCAGGACCTGAAGTGGGCCCCCTACTTCATCACCTCGGGCGAGACCTACCGCATCTACGAGCACCAGGTGGAGCGGGCCGTCGAGCGGGCCGGTTCCGATTACCTGGACCTCGTCATCTGGCCCGAATCGTCGGCCAACTGCTACCTGGAGCGCACGCCGATGTGGTCCACCCTGGTACAGGGGATGGTGAACCGCTCGGGCTGCCGGCACCTGGTGGGGACGCAGGCGCTGGATTACGAGGGCGAGGGCGGCGCCGGGCGCCACTTCAACGCCGGCGTCCTCCTGGAACCGGGAAATCCCAAGGCCCTGGAGCGCTACTACAAGATCCACCTCGTCCCCTTCTCTGAGACGATCCCCTTCGGCCGGGACTCGGCGCTGTTGAAGGACCTCCTCGCGCGGGCGAGCAACTTCAACATCGGCTGGCGGATGCCGCTGTTCGAGGTGACACCCGGGCGAGGACCGGCGCCGCTCCCCGTGCCGGATGCCTCGGTGGCCGACGACGACCCGACGACCTTCTCGCTCGCCGAGCGCCCCGAGCTAACCGCTGAGCTGCTGCCGGTGCCGCCGTTGGCCCCGGGACCCGTCCTCGCCCGCTTCGGCCTCCTCATCTGCTTCGAGAGCATCTACCCGGAAATGGGGCTGGACTACACCCGGCGGGGCGCCGATTTCCTGGTGGTCATCACCAACGACGCCTGGTTCCGCCAGAGCGCGGCCCCGTACCAGCACGCCGAGGTCTCCATCCTGCGCGCCGTGGAGAGCCGGGTCCCCGTCCTGCGGGCGGCCAACGCCGGGGTGAGCCTGTGGGTGGACCCCTGGGGACGCGTGAGCGGCGAGACCCTCCTGGACACCGAGGACGTGGTCCTGGTGAAAATCCCCCGGGCCGAGGGGCCGACCGCCTACATGCTCTGGGGGGACGCCCTCCCGTGGGCCGAGCTGGGCGCCTTTATCCTCCTGGCCCTTTACGCGGCCGTGGAGAGCTACCGGCGGCGCGGGAGGGGGCGGCGTCCGTGAACGACACGGCGGCTTTATGATACTATTGGGACGCGCCTGGGTCCGGGGCGAAGCGGCCCGGTTGCTCTTCGTCCTCCTGGTCCTGGCCGGGATCTTTCTGCCAGGTTGCGGCGAGCTGGACGACGAGACGTACATCGCCGTCATGGTCGAAAGCCTGCGCCTGGGGACCGAGGAGGGGCTGCCGCATGGGGAGGCGCTGGCCCAGGCCGCCCGGCTCCACGGCACCACCGCCCAAGCGGTCTACGAATACTCGCGGTGGCTCTTCCGCGCGCGGGACCGGGACGTGCAGGTCGCCGCCGAGATAGCCCGCCGGGGCCGACCGTACCTGCGCGTTCCACGGGAAGGATTGCCGAACCCGTATGAGCCGTAACCTTTTTCTCATGCTGATCCTGGCTGCCCTGGCCCTCGGGGGGTGCGCCAAGGCGATGGACGACGACCTCTTCGTCAAGGTTTCCATAGACCAGCTCCGCATCATGTTCGACGAGAGGCTGACCCTGGACGAGGCCCTCGCGCGGGCCGCCGAGTCCAACGACACCACGGTCGAGGATTTCCGCGCCTACCAGACCGAGCTCGAGGGGGACCCCGACCACCTCCGCGCGGTGCAGGACCGGGTCAACCGGGAAACCGAAGAGCTCTTCACCCCGTCACTTCCGGAGTGACCGGCCCGGCCGGTCAACCGTTCACGGGAGACTAAAGATGCGCGTGCTCATCGTCTTTCTGCCGCTTCTCCTCCTCCTCGCCGGCTGCGGCTCCGACATGGACGACGAGACCTACGTCGCCGTCATCCTGGCCAAGACCACCTACATGCTCGAGGACGAGCTGCCGGTGGACGAGGCGCTGGCGAAGGCGGCGGCTGATAACGGCGTCACGCCGGACGACGTCTATAAGTTCGAGGACACCCTGGCCAACGACCCCGAGCACCTGGCGGCCGTCGTCGAGATGATCATGAACCGAAGCGAGGATCTGCGGGAGAAGTTCGCCGAGCTCTACTCCCAGGCGCTGCCCGAGCCGCCGCCACCGATGGAGCCTGCGCCGCCCGTGGAGCCCGCGCTGCCCGTGGAACCGACCCCGTCCGAGGAGACCCCATGAGAATCGTGTGCATCCTGACCGCCGCGCTGGCCCTCCTGTTCACCGCCGGCTGCGGCGGAGGCGAGATAACGGATGAGCAGTACGTCGAGCTCATGAAGGACCTCGCACTGGCCGAGGCCCACGGGGAGCCGCTCCAGCCGGTGTACGAGAGCCACGGGATAGACCCGGAGCAGGTCCGCGCCTTCGAGGCCGCCCGGACTCCCGAGGAGCTGGCCGAGCTCACCGGCAGCCTCCACGCCACCGACCGCTCCGCCGTCCCCCGGATGGACGAGGCGACCTACATCGCCATATCGGTCCTGACCGTCAAGCTGGCCGGCGAGGGGCTGGCCGAAGACAAAATCCAGAAGCGGGTCGAGGACGAGGTTAATTCGCGTGGCTACACCATGAACGACATGGACGCGTTCGCCACCTACGTGGCCGAGCACGCCGAGGTGCAGAAACGGGTGGAGAAAGCCATCACCGACGCCCTGGACGCCATGGGCAGCGGGGCCGCCGGCACCGCGCGCCAAGGCCTCGAGGGGCTGGCCCCCGACGATGGCCGCTAGAATCCTGCCCTTCCTTCTCCTTCTCCTGGTCTCCTGCGGGGGGGAGCTGACCACGGAAGGCTACACCGACCTCCTCGCCGCCCGGCTGGAGGCCGCCTCCCAAGGCGAGGACCCGGACGCGGTCCTGCGGGACGCGGGCGTCGGGAAGGACGAGTACGAGCGGTTCGAGCTCGAGGTTTTCTCCGACCCCGACCTGGCGTCCCGGGTTCTGGAATCCATCCGTCGCGACCACCCGGAGCTCCTCCCGTCCGGGGAGGGGGCCCCGCCCGCCGATGAGGAATAGAGCCTTCGCCATCGCGACCCTTCTCGCCGCGGCCCTGGTTCCCCTGGGCTGCGCCGATGGGGTTTTCGACGACGGCGACTACGTCAAGCTCACCGTGGACCTGACCCTCCTGGGCACGCGCGGGGGCCCGGGCGGCTCCATCCCCTCCGATCCGGCCCTCCGGGCGCAGTGGCGCGAGGGAGAGGTGCAGAAGCTCCTGGACTCCTACGGCGTCACCGAGGATGGGTACATCGCCTATTCATTGAAGCTGCACGAGAACCAGGAGCGGTACTCCCGGGTGCTCAACGACATCGCCCTGGAGCTCCAGGAGCGCAACCAAAGCCTGCGGGATGAGGAGGCCCCCGAGGAGGTCAAGCCGCCGCCCGGCTCCTTCGGTTAGCCGCCGGATGGACCGTTGTTGACCCGTGGGGCGGGGTTTCCTATCCCCCGCCTTTTTACGCTCCCAACCCCGACCCTCACCCCGACCCTCTCCCTGGAAGGGAGAGGGAGAAGACGTAGGGCGGGGTTTCCTATCCCCCGCCGTTTTACGCTCCCAACATCGCCCCTCACCCTAACCCTCTCCCCAGAGGGGAGAGGGGACATGCGGCAGCCCCCTCCCCGGCCCGGACGACCCGCCGACCGGGCGGTTTTTTACTCCAAACGCCCGACCGCTCGCCAACGGAACCCCGCGTATCATAAAATCCCCCCATTCAACTCGTTCCCCGGAACGGCCATGACCGACGCCGAACAAACGCTGTGGCGGGACGACCCCCGCGCCGGCTTCTGGTGGTCCCTGGCCGGCGTGGCGGTGCCCGCCGCCGTGTACCTCATGATCCCCGCCCTGACCGCCGAGCTCGGGGTGCTGGGGATGGGCGCCCTCTGGATGGCCGCTGCGGTGGGCTTCTACGTCATCCTGGTCCTCGTCCTCGGCCGGTTGAAAAAGCTCGCCGTCCCACGGGGCTCGCGGATGCAGGTGGCCGTCCTGGCCCTGGTTCAGGCCGTCGGAACCGGACTTTTCTTCACCGCCCTCTCCCTGGCCGATCCCAACCTCATCGCCTTCGCGGGCAACGCGACACCGCTCTTCACCGTCATCGGCAGTTGGCTCATCTTCCGGGAGCGATTCTCGGCCAAACAGCTTCTGGGCGGAGCCCTCGTCGTCGCCGGGACCCTTGTGATGACCTACACCGACGAGAACGGCTCGGCGGCCGGCGTGCTGGTGATGGTCGCGGCGTCCCTGCTATACGCCGTGCACACCCTCCTGGGGCGGCACCTGACCCGGCGGGTGGACCCGCTGGCGCTGGGTTTCTGGCGGACCTTTCTGATGGCGGCGGGCTTCGTCGTCGTCGCTTTGGTCACGGGAAACCTCCGTCTGCCATCATCGGACGGGCACTGGCTGATGCTCCTGGCCGGCGGCCTGATCGGCCCCGTGGTGAGCATCGTCACCTACTACCTGGCGCTCGCCTGCTGGGGCGCGGGGAAGGTGGACCTGGTCCGCTCCAGCATGTCGCTCTGGGTGCTGGTCTGGACCGTGTCCTTCACCGGCCTTCTGCCCGGGTGGGTCCAACTCGCGGGCGGGGCGCTGACCATCGTGGGGGTGGTGCTGCTGCTCGCCCGCCGGGAGGGAGCTAAGGGCGGCGGGTCCGCCGGGGATTTACCGCTCCCGCGGCCGAACCGCCGAGATTCGGGCGGGTACTGAATGGAAGCGCACTCGGCGCGTCTTCGAGGAGCCCCGTTTTCGAGGGGGCTTTTTTTTGCCCCCACCCTGAGGCCCGGATGCAGGGGGTAATTCCCTCCGCTGCGTTCCCGGCGGTAAAATAGATGCAGACTAAACTAGCCAATATTGCCGATTTAGATTGACGTTATCTGGCGAGTCTGGTACTTTAAAGCAGGAATATTCTCATCGAAATATTGACGGGCCAGGAGGTGAAAGAATGGCTCCGGAAAAAGAGGGACAGGATCAGCGGATCGTGCTCACCCTCTGCATCTGCAGCTCGTGTCCGAGCTGGGTCGAGTGCGGAGAGCGGGGCGGCTACTGCTCTGCGAACATCGGCCGGAGCAGGAAGATAAAAAAGGAGCGGGGCTGCATCTGCGGCGGGTGCTCCGTGGCGGAGAAGTTGGGGCTCGTGCGGGATTACTTCTGCACCCGCGGCTCGGAGAAGAAGCAGATGGGCCGGTAGGAAGTTAAGTGGGGGGTGAATCGAAGCGTTAACGGTTACAAGGGTTTTTTTTTGCTTTTTTACCGTCAGTTTTGGGGGAAAATTTCGTTTCGGATTGACACATAACGGCTTGCGGGGGTAAAATCCCTTACCGCGCCGGTTCCGCCTTGGACGCGGGACTTTGCCAGGAGCGCAGTTGCCCGAGCTCTACCGGATCAAGCGGGAAATAACCGAAGTCGGGCGGCGGATGTACGCCCGGGGGATGGTGGCCGCCAACGACGGCAATATCTCCGTGCGCCTGGGCGGAGGGCTCTTCGCCGTCACCGCCGCCGGGGTGAGTAAAGGTTTCCTCACGCCTGACGACATCGTCGTCATTAACGAGTCCGGGCGGAAGATCGAGGGCGGAGGCTGTCCCACCAGCGAGGCCAAGCTGCACCTCTTCGCCTACTCCAAGCGTCCCGACGTCGGCGCGGTCTGCCACGCCCACCCCCCTTTCGCCACCGCCTTCGCCGTCAGTGGACGCGGGTTGCCCCCCGACATCCTCCCCGAAATCATCCTCGCCGTGGGCGGGGGGATTCCGCTCACCCCCTACGCCACGCCTTCCACGGAGGAGCTGGCCCGCTCCATCGAGGAGCACCTCGGCGGGGCCGACGCCTTCCTTTTGGCCAACCACGGCGTCCTGACCCTGGGCGCGGACCTTACCCAGGCCTACCACCGCCTGGAGACGGTGGAGCACTACGCGAAGATAGCCTGGCTGGCGCTTTCCCTGGGGGGGGCGACGCCCCTGCCCGAGGGGGAGCTGGACCGGCTGTGGTGCATTTCGAAGGGCCTGGCGCCCGACTGCCGCAAGCGGGAGGGCGATTCTTCCAAGGAGTGACTATGCCGAGCCTGTACTGCGTTCGTACTGAAAGTAAGGGTCGCGTGCTTAAACATAAGATTTAACTATCATTTCAATCGGAACGAAAAGGAGATCGAGATGAAAAAGATTTTAGCCTTGACGCTGACCCTGCTGGGCCTCGTTGTGAGCGGCTACGCAGTTGATAAGGAGGAGGCCTTCTGTGAACTTTGCGGGACCGGTACACCCGAGGAGGTACAGGCTGCCATTGACGCCGGCGCAGATCCCATAGCACGAGTAGGTATTGGGTTAACGGCGTTGATGTTTGCGGTGGGTAACACAAACCCCGAGGTTATCCGGGTGCTCCTTGACGCCGGCGTTGACCTCGATGCACGCGACAGTCTTGGTAATACGGCGTTGATTTTCGCCGCGAGGTATTACGAGGGCGAGAACACTAAAATGGTTCGGGCATTGCTTTATGCGGGCGCGGATCTCGAAGCACGCGATAATTACGGAGCAACGGCGTTGATGTATGCCGCGGGGCAGAACGATAACCCCGAGGTTATCCGGGTGCTGATTCAAGCCGGCGCGGACCTCGAAGCACGCGATAACTACGGGGAGACGGCTTATAACTATGCTAAGGAAAACGACGCCCTCCGTGGCAGCTATATTCTCGAACTGTTAAAGCCCTAATTGATGACCACAAAAACTGGGGCGATAAATACTGCCCGTGGAGCTCAAAGACCGCCTGAACCTGCGCCTCGCCCTCTTCCCTGAATGAAAGCTGTCCGGGGGGCTCAATGCGGATAATGTTGCTTTTTCTGTTATTTACGATTCTCGCACCGGCGTTCGCCGCGAGGGCGGGGCGTCGGGGGAGGAACCCATGGCCGATAAACCTCGGGTCAGCGTCCGCTTCATCTACAACTTCACCAAATCCCTGGAGGACACCCGGCACTTCTACACCGACCTTCTGGGGATGGAGGAAAAGGCGTTCAAGCCGGAGTGGAACTACCTGTGCTACAAGTTCGGGAACCTGGAGTTCATGTTCTTCGGGGCCCGGGGCGAGCTTACCCCGCTGACGGAGTACGCCGACCAGCCGGGCTGGCCGGGCGGCACCCTGGAGACGACGAGCTGGTCGGTGGAGATTCCCGAGGCGGACTTCGCCGAAACGCTGGAGCGCCTCAAGGCCGGGGGCGTTCCGACCTTCAGCGCGAAGCCCGAGTGGAGGGTTGACAGTTATTGGGGCTATACTGTGCTCGACCCCAACGGCGTCACCGTCGAGGTTTACACGATACCCAGCCAGAAACCGACCTCGAAGGAGTGGACCGGGTAGCCGTCGGGATTAGCCGACGCCGAGGCGCGTTCGCTCCATCCGTCGGATGACCGTATCAAACTCCCCCTAAGGAGTCGGGTTGTCGCCGAGACGCAAGTTCAAGAAGGTTCTCCTGTGCGGCGCGGGCGAGGCCGGGCGGATGATCGCCCATGAAATCCTGCACAACGCGTCGTACCGCTACATCTGTGTCGGCTTCCTGGACGACGACGAGGAGAAGGTCGGCTGGGAGATCGAGAGCGCGCCGATTCTCGGGACTATCAACGAGCTGCCGCGTTTCGTCGCCGAGACCGGGGCCGAGGAGGTGCTCATCGCCGTTCCGAGCGCCTCCGGCGCCCTGGTGCGCCGTGTCTCCCGGCTCTGCGACGAGGCCGACGTCCCCTTCCGCGTCCTGCCGAGCCTGTTCCAGGTCATCCACGGCGAGGCCGCCCTGACCCAGGTGCGCGACGTGCGTCTGGAGGACCTCCTGCGCCGGGCGCCCATCGAGCTCGACCTGGACCTGGTGAGCCGGTTCATCTCCGGCAAGACGGTCCTGATAACCGGGGCCGGCGGCTCCATCGGGGACGAGATCTGCTGCCAGGTCGCCACCTTCAACCCCAAAAAGCTCATCCTCCTGGGCCACGGCGAGAACTCCATCTTCGACACCTTCCACAACCTCTACCGCTGCAACCCCACCTTCGAGAAGGTGACCGTCATCGTGGACCTGCGGGACAAGGCGCGTCTGGCCAGGGTCCTCGAGACGCACACCCCGGATATCATCTTCCACGCTGCCGCCCACAAGCACGTCCCGCTCATGGAGGAGAACCCCTGCGAGGCCTTTGCCAACAACGTGGGCTCCATGCTGGCGCTGGCCGAGCTGGCCCCGGCCCGCGGCGTCAGCCAGGTCGTCCTCATCTCCACGGACAAGGCGGTGGAGCCGTGCAACGCCATGGGCGCGTCCAAGGCGGTCTGCGAGGTGGTCGCCTACCTGGCCAACCGGGACTCTCCCGAGACGAGCTTCATCTCGGTCCGGTTCGGCAACGTGCTGGGCAGCCGGGGGAGCGTGCTGGAGCTTTTCCGGCGGCAGATAGAGCAGGGCGGCCCGGTCACCATCACCGACGAACGGATGGAGCGCTTCTTCATGACCATCCCCGAGGCGGTGGAGCTGGTGCTTCAGGCGGCCGCCGTGGGCCGCGGTGGAGAGATTTTCGTCCTCGACATGGGCCAACCGTTGCGCATCAAGGACCTGGCGAAGATGCTCATCGAGCTCTCCGGTTACACCCTGGACGAAATCCCGATTATCTACACCGGCTTGCGTCCCGGGGAGCGCCTCACCGAACGTCTGTTCTCCGCGGCTGAGGAGCGCCTTCCCAGCCCCCACCCCCAGGTGCTGATCGCCCGTCATAACGGCATCTACCCCGAGCTTTGGGACGTCATCCGCCGGCTGCACGAGGCCGCCGTCGGGTTGAAGACCGACGAGCTGGCCGGCCTGGTGAAGCGCATCGTCCCCGACTCCACCTGGGAGCCCGCCGGTACGGCCTTCTGATCCGACCGCCCGATCGCGCCGAACAATCGTTCGGTCGGGTCAGATTGACCGATTCCCCCCAGACTGGTGTTTCAATTTGGAGAAAAACGACAGGCGGTCTCCTTCGTAGGAGGGTGACGCAGACCCGGAGCCGATTTGAGAGGTGAAGGATGGCTCAGACAGAGGTGCCCGTTCCCGAGCGCAAGCGCATCGCCCTCATCGCCCACGACAACCGCAAGGTTGACCTGGTCGCCTGGGCCCGTTTCAACCGGGGCGTTCTGGCCCATCACGAGCTCTACGGCACCGGGGCCACGGGGCGCGTCATCGCGGAGGAGCTCGGCCTCCCGGTGGTCCGGTTCAAGAGCGGCCCGCTGGGCGGCGACCAGCAGGTCGGGGCGCTCATCGCCGAGGGCGGCCTGGACTTCGTCATCTTCTTCTGGGACCCTCTCGAGCCGCACCCCCACGACGTGGACGTCAAGGCGCTTCTGCGCATCGCCGTGGTGTACAACGTGCCCATCGCCTGCAACCGCGCCAGCGCCGACTTCATAATCTCCTCCCCGCTGATGGACCAGGAGTACCGCCGGCTGGTGATAGACTACGGCGAGCGGATGCCCGGTGCCTGACGGTCTATCCCATTTCTGCAAAGCCGCCCCCCGGGCGGTTTTTCGTTTACCGACTCGGGCGGGTATGGTATTTGCTCAGGCATGCGGTACCGAGCTCCGTAAGAGCGCACCCGCCGAAAGAAAGGTCATCAACGTGGTTCTCCTCCTGGTTCACGACGATTGGGAAGCGAGCGGTAGGATGTGGCGGACTCCGCCCTGGCCGACCTTCGCGGTGGGCGGAGACGGGCTGTGGCCCGAGGAACCGGTGTGGGTCACCGCGGACGTGACCGGTTTCCTCCGGAGCTGGCACGAGGAGAAGGACCCGCGGAAGGTCGAGCTTTGGGTCTACGGGAACTCCCCCGGCGAAGAGGTGTGCTATTTCACCTCGGAGGAGCCGAAAGGGTTGCGGACCCTGACGGAGGTTGAGGAACCCGAGCCCTGGTGTGTCATGCGGGCCGTGTGGTAGCCGCGGTCGGGAGCGACCGGCCGCGGGTCGTCTCGGACCCGGAACAGGTTCGCTCCGGGCGACCAAAATCAATGCTTCAGGTACTAACTGCGGGGGTATGAGATGAAAAGGTTGTCAATCATCGGCGTGTCGGCGGTGGTCGTCTGCCTGGCGGCCTCGAACGCCGCGACCCACAGCGACGTGCTCCTGGACCAGCTCGGCGTGCCGGGGTCGTGGGGCACCACCTGCGTACAGTTCGGTTCGTCGGGCGACTGCTGGATCGCGGACGATTTCGCCCCCGAGGTGGACTGCACCGTGGAGAGGTTCAAGTGCCAGTTCGTCAATTGCGGGGTGGGGACGTCTTCCTTCTCCGGCTTCAAGCTGGAGATATTCACGGAAGAACTCGGGGAAGGTCCGGTGTGGGAGGTGTACATCCCCGCGCGGGATGTGGACGTGACGGTGGAGGGCGACCTGATGGGCGCGTTCAGGGTTTACTGGGCGTCCTTCGAGCTGGACCCCGCCGACTACTTCTACGCCGACTCGGGGACCACCTACTGGGTCGCCTGGCAGATACAGGACGCCAGCAACTGCCGCAACCTGACGGTCAACGTGGGCGGTACCGAGGGTTCGCGGGCGTGGGAGCACAGCCGGGGTTCGTGGCGGGAGATCGGGGACAACGCCGATGCCGCGGTGTTCCTGGGCGGCACGAAGCCGGGGGAGATCTTCATGACGAGCTTCGGCTACATCAAGGCGCTGTACCGTTAGTCCGCCGACGGATGGAAAGACCGGCCCCGGCAGGGGTTGAGGTGTAACGATTCCCCTGTCCCCGTGAGAGGTCTGAGGGGCACGGGCCGTCCGTCCCCCTCTCTCTCTCAGGGAGAGGGTTGGGGTGAGGGTCGGGGTAGGGAACGTAAAAGGCGGCGGCCCGCAGGGGATTCATCCCACGGGGCCGCCCTACATTTTGGAAATCGGGCCGACCTGAACGGCGCGCCGTCGGTCGGCCCCTACGTCATCGCAACGGACATCACCCCGACAGGCAGGCGTCGGCGGCCTCGAAGCCCCCAACGATGGACTGGTCCATGTGGAGGTACTCCCAACGGGCGTAGCGCCCGGCCAGGTGCACCCCCCGGCGGGCCAGCTCGTCCCGGAGGGCCAGGCGGACCCCCTCGGCGGCCGTGGTCTGGAAGGAGTAGGTGTAGCGGAAGGCGCGGGCGTCCCGGGCGATTATTTCATCCTCCCCGGCGATGCGCCCGATTCTCGTCAAGTCGGCGATGACCCGGGAGGTTAAGGCTTCGAGGTCCGGCCGCTCCGTGTGAATGTACGAAACCTCGGCCACGATCGAGCCTCTCCCCGTCGGCACCATGTCGGGGGAGTAATTTTCCGGGACGTGCAGCCGGTGGAAGGCGAGAGACGGGTCGGGGAAGTACTCCCAGTGCGAGTCGTCGTCGGGCCGGGGCCTCTTCAGGCCCAGGTGGACGAAGGCGGTGCCGACGCAGGGCAGGTTCGCCGCTTGCTCAACAAGTTCCGCGGGGAGGTCCAGGGCGATTTGCGCCAATCTCGGCAGGGGCAGGGTGGACACCAGGGCGTGGAACTCATGGCGCTCGCCGTCGCCGGTCTCGACCCAGCGCTCGCCGGTGTGGACGCGCTTGACGACTGTGCGCAGCCGGAGCTCGCCGGGGACGGTCTCGGCCATGCGGCGGGCCAGGGCTCCGATGCCGCCCGTGCGCGGGTAGTGGAAACCCGCGTTGGGCCCGCGCCTGGGGGTGAAGCCCAGGGAAACGAGCATGAGCCCGCGGCGGGGGAATTTTGGCAAGAATCTCCGGGCCCACTCCGGGTCCATCCCGTCCAGCGGGTAGCGCCAGAGCTTGGCGTTGTAGTCGGTGAAAAACTCTTTCGCCAGGGCCTCGCCGTACTGGGCGCGGGCGATTTCGGTGAAGGTCGGCGAGGCGGGCTCGGTCCTCACGGCGCGGCGCAGACCCGGCAGGTAGCGCCTCTTCAAGACCTTCGACCGGACGAATCCCTCCTGGATGGGGTATTCGATGTGCTCGTCGCCGATGGTGATGCGGGCGCGGCGCGGCTGGCGGGTCCACTCGCCCTCGAGGAGCCGCTCGCAGAACTCCCGGCTGGCGGCCGAGCGGAAAAAGAGGACGTGCGGCCCCAGGTCGTAACTGAAGCCGTCGTAGGTGACGGTCCGGGAGATGCCGCCCACGCGGTCGGCGGCCTCGAAAATTACGGCGCGCCCGCCCAGGCGGTGGGCGGCGCCCAGTCCGGCCAGACCGGCCCCGATGACGATGACGGGCTTCATTTTTACTGATTATAGATGAGTGGGTAAAAAAACGTTTCGCTTACGGGGCGAGCCGTCGTCGGTTTTGATGACGTAGGGACGACCGTCCGCGGTCGTCCGCGGGAGGGTGTGGACACCCACCTCTACGGGCCGCAGCCAGGCGGTAAACCCTATTCCCGCCGCTGTCTCGGAGAAATGGAGTTCCGCTTCAACCACCGCGTGCGCCGCCCGCGCTGGACCGCCCCGAGGAGACGCCCCTCTATCGGTCCGGTCAGATGACGTGATACCAATGATAAAGACCGCCCTTTCCGGCCGTTACCGGTGACGGGCGGCCCTACTTGGTTATCGCGGGGACCTTGATTTTCGAGAGCCGCCAGAACGCCAGGCCGTAGAAGACGAAAAGCGCGCCGGCGAATATCCAGGAGTAAAGCGGGGGAAGCCACAAGAGGCCCACCGAGGCGGCCAGGACGGCGCACACGGCGAGGCTCGTGATCAGCACCCGGGGGACCTTCCATCCGGCGCGCACCAGGCGCAGGGCGAAGTGGTCCGGCGAGCCCTGGAACACCGACCAGCCGCGCTTGGAACGGTGGAAGGAGACCAGGAGCACCTCGAAAATGACCGGGCTTATCACCGATCCCGCCACCACGATCTCCTGTACGCCCCAGGGGTAGGCGTCGAAGATCCAGATGGCGAGGAAGATGCTGACCACGAACCCCAGCGGCAGGCTGCCGCCGTCGCCCAGGTAGATGGAGGCCGGCGGCCGGTTGAAGACCAGGAATCCGCCGAGGAGCCCGGCCAGGATCAACGGCGCCACAGCCAGGTCGCTGAGCATGCCCGAGGACGACGGCGACTGGTACATCACGAAGAGGGCCAGGCAGATGAAGAAGCTCACCCCGGCGGCCAGGCCGTCCAGCACGTCTATCTGGTTGAAGCCGTTGCCCAGGATGACGATGCCGACCACGCCCAGGATGACGAGCACGATGTCGGGCCGCAGGTCGAGCACGTAGACGAAGAGGGGGTAAAAAATGGCGACGAGCGCCGCCTCGAGCAGAAACTTCACCATCACCTTCACCGGGCGGAGGTCGTCGAAGGTGCCCAGGAAGGTCAGCACCCCGGCCACCGTCGCCAGCAGGAGCACCCACCAGGGCGCGCCGAAGAAGCTGAAGAGGAGGACGAGGAAGGGGATGAAGACGCCGACGCCCCCGAGGTAGGGCACCGGCTGGGTGTGGGTCTCGACGATGGGGTTGGGCTCGTTGCGGATTTTCCAGCGGCGGGCGACCATCCGCGCGGTGAAGACGCAGACGAGCCCGGCGGCGAAGGAGACGGCGAATGTGACTGCCGGATGCAGGATCGGGCTCTCCTTGACGGGCTCCCCGGCCAGGAAGGGCCCCACAACTATACCTCAACGGTCGGGCCGTTTCAAGGTCCCCGGTGCCGGCGGTGAACCGCTCAGTGGAGCTCCGCCAGGGTGAAGTCGTCGGCGTGGGGGACGCCGTCCACCTCGTACCCCACCGTGTAGGTCCCCTCTTTGACCTTTTCGATCACGCCGGGGTAGGCGACGAAGGAGGTGCCCGGCGGCTCGACGACCACGGTCGCGCCGAGGACGACCTCCCCGGGTTTCCAGGCCTCCACGTAGGGGTAGACCCAGTCAACGCCCCGGGTCGCCTGTTCGCCCTCGTTCAAAAAGCCCTGGAACTCCACGGTGACTGTGTCGCCCCCGACGGCGACCACCGTGGTCTTCTCCCAGGTGAGCGCGGTCACGTACCGGGGATCGAAGTAGGTGGCCCAGACGGTGTCCCCGACGGCGTTGGCTGGGGCGGGCGTCTCCTCGACGACGGCTTCCCCCCGGGCGGTTTCCCCGTCGGTCTTCTCCCCCCCGCAGGAGGCGAAGGCCAGGCAGAGGCCGAGGGCGATTAAAAACGCGATGTGGATCCTCACCATTCGTCCCTCCAAGAAAAAGGGCGGGAATACCGCCCGTCCGAAAAACGTCCCGACACGGCTCAGACTTCCCAGCTGGGCTCGGCGCTCACCACGCGGAACAGGAGGCGGTGGGAGACGGGGTAGTCGCCGAAGTACTGGTTGACGAACTCCTGCATCTCGTGGTACTCCTCGCCTTCGGTGAAGTCGGCGAGGAGCTCGAGGTGGACGCGCGCGCCGTAGATGTGGCGCGGGTCCTTGGCCGGCCCCAGCACGACCAGGAGGCCCTTCTTGGTTTTCAACAGGTTCTCGTAGGTGTGCGGGGCCGCGACCAGGGCGCAGGTGATGGTGTCGTCGGCGTGCATCCGCGCCGAGTTCATGATGCAGACCTCGAGGCGGGCGTCCTGCGGGTCCCCCGTGGCCAGGAAGGCCGTGGCGTCGTCCCGGTTGACCAGATAGCGGATTTTGTCTATGAGTTCCATGCCCGGTTTCCTTCCAGTTTCCACCTATTACTATCAAACCTGGGCCCGGAGTGCAAGGAAAAAATTACGTTCCCGGGTCGAAATACTTTGCCCGGCACGGAGACGCCCGTCCCAGGTGAGTCTGGGGATCGCGGTGATATTCCCCGGCGCTTGACGACTTTCCCCCTCGACAACGAGCTAACGGGTAGTAATTTACCCCGCGCCTACGGGGGGAGCCCCGGAGGCGAGGGCGCGAATGGCACGCGGGAGCGCATCGGCGCTCGCCGAAAGCCCGAAGTTCGTACTCATTCCCGATCCGAGCGCTCAAAAACGGAACGTTCGGGTCTTGAAGGCCGGCTTCTTGCTTGTCGCCGTGATATAATTTGAAAAAAGCCTGGCATCCCGCAAGGCATGAGGAGGAGAAAGACCATGGAAAGATGGATGCTCTCGGCGATCGGCCTTGCCGCCCTGTTCGGTTGCCAGGCCTGCATGAGCCTGCCCCAGGAGAGGTCGAGCGACCAGCCGGAGGCCGAGCTCGCGGGAGGCTGGACGGACCAGGGGACGGACGCCGCTCCGGTCGAGGAGGCGGCTGATCAGGCCCAGGGCCTGCTGCGCGAGTGGCTGAAGGATCCGACGCTCGCCGTCGAGCGCGTCCTCCGCGCCCAGAGCCAGGTCGTCGCGGGAACGAATTTCCGCCTCGCCCTGGAAGTCCAGCGCAAGGGCGCCCCCGTGGGCGTGGTGGTCGTGGTGTACCAGGATCTGAAAGGGACCTTCTCCCTGACCTCCGTCGCCATCGGCCCCACCGGCGGCTCCTCCCTGGACTTCTCGTCCGCGCCCGGCGCGAGCGACTTGTATGGCGGATTCACGGAGCAATCCACCACAAATCCCGGCATGCAGGAGGCGGCCCGGAAGGCGCTGGAGCTCATGCGGCAGCCGGAGTTCTTCGACGATCCGACCCTCGAGCTGACGAGCTTGAGCCGGGTGCTGACGGGCGTCTGCGCAGGCATAGACTACTACTTCGAGATGGAGCTTGAGACCTCGGCCGGCTCCCTATCGGCGCAGGCCGAGCTCTACCAGGATCTCAAGGACGACTACGTCCTGACCTGGGCGCGGCTCGAACGCGTCCGATAGGAGCACCGGATGCGACGCGTCGAAAAACCGGGCCGGGCCATTGCCCGGGGGCTTGGTTAACCGGCCGCGGCCCTGGGCGTCCCCGGGCCGGAATACTTTGCCCGACACGGGGACGCCCGTCCCAGGTGAGTCCGGGAACCGCGGTGGAATTCCCCGGCGCTCGACGACTTTCCCCCTTGACAACGGGTCGAACTTGGTGTAATTTACTCTGCGCCTGCGGGGGGGACCCCGGAGGCGAGGGCGCGAATAGCACGCGGGAACGCCACGGTGTCCCGAAAGCCCGGAGAAGGTGCTATGTTCTTTGAAAGTTGGTAGGTGGGCGCGGGGTTTTTAACCCCGAGCCCGAGCAAAACTCGATCGTTCCGATGGTTTTGGTTTGGTGATGCGCCAGGCGGGCCTTCGGGCCCGACAAAATGACCCGACGATAAGACGCGAGGCGTCTTATTTTTCACTTCGGAGAGTTTGATCCTGGCTCAGGACGAACGCTGGCGGCGTGCCTAAGCTTATGCAAGTCGAACGCGAACGGTTCCTTCGGGAACCCAGTAGAGTGGCGAACGGGTGAGTAACGCGTGGGTAACCTGCCCCGATCCTGGGGATAACTCCCGGAAACGGGAGCTAATACCGAATGCGGCCCCTCTTCGGATGGAGAGTGGCTAAAGGTGGCCTCTGCTTGCAAGCTGCCGGGTCGGGAGGGGCCCGCGTCCCATTAGCTAGTTGGTGGGGTAACGGCTCACCAAGGCTGCGATGGGTAGCCGGCCTGAGAGGGTGTACGGCCACACTGGCACTGAGACAAGGGCCAGTCCCCTATGGGAGGCGCAGGCGGGAATAGTTCCCAATGGACGAAAGTCTGAGGACGCGACGCCGCGTGAGCGAAGAAGGCCTTCGGGTTGTAAAGCTCTGTCAGGAGGGAAGAAGGTGCGACGGGTCAATACCCCGGCGCACTGACGGTACCTCCAGAGGAAGCCCCGGCTAAATACGTGCCAGCAGCCGCGGTAATACGTATGGGGCGAGCGTTGTCCGGAATCACTGGGCGTAAAGGGCGCGCAGGCGGTTAGGTAAGTCGGAGGTGAAATCCCCAGGCTCAACTTGGGACCTGCCTTCGATACTGCCCGGCTAGAGTGGCGGAGAGGAAAGCGGAACTCCTGGTGTAACGGTGGAATGTGTAGATATCAGGAGGAACACCTGTGGCGAAGGCGGCTTTCTGGACGCACACTGACGCTCAGGCGCGAAAGCGTGGGGAGCAAACAGGATTAGATACCCTGGTAGTCCACGCTGTAAACGATGGGCACTAGGTGTCGGGGGTATCGACCCCCCCGGTGCCGCAGCTAACGCATTAAGTGCCCCGCCTGGGGAGTACGGTCGCAAGACTGAAACTCAAAGGAATTGACGGGGACCCGCACAAGCGGTGGAGCATGTGGCTCAATTCGAAGCAACGCGAAGAACCTTACCTGGGTTTGACATGCACGGGAAATCGCTGGAAACAGCGCCCCTCTTCGGAGCCCGTGCACAGGTGCTGCATGGCTGTCGTCAGCTCGTGTCGTGAGATGTTGGGTTAAGTCCCGCAACGAGCGCAACCCTCGTCGTTAGTTGCCATCAGTTCGGCTGGGCACTCTAACGAGACTGCCGGTGACAAACCGGAGGAAGGTGGGGACGATGTCAAGTCCTCATGGCCCTTACGCCCAGGGCTGCACACGTGCTACAATGGTCGGTACAAAGGGTAGCTAAGCCGCAAGGTGGAGCAAATCCCAAAAAGCCGGCCTCAGTTCGGATTGGAGTCTGCAACTCGACTCCATGAAGGCGGAATCGCTAGTAATCGCGGATCAGCATGCCGCGGTGAATATGTTCCCGGGTCTTGTACACACCGCCCGTCATATCACCCGAGTCGGGTGCACCCGAAGTCCGTCACCCAACCGTAAGGAGGGAGCGGCCGAAGGTGTGTTCGGTAAGGGGGGTAAAGTCGTAACAAGGTAGCCGTACCGGAAGGTGCGGCTGGATCACCTCCTTTCTAAGGTGAGGGGGCCGGTCGGAGGGGCTCTAAAGAGTTCCTCAATAAACGACCGGATTAGAGGTGTCCTCTAACAACCCCTTTCCAGGTCGATCGCGTCACCCGCCCTTTTAGGGCGAATAAAGGCCGGAACCAAAAGACGGTCCCTACCAGCTTTCAAAGACCATAGCACCCAAAAGGCCGCCCACCAGGGCGGCTTTTTTTTGCTATTAAAAATCATCATTAAATCTGTTATTATTAAATTGTCTCCGAAATCTCTTTTACAAAGGAGCTGGTATGAAGTGGTTAGAGATAGCCTCAAGGTTGGCTGTGCTGCTTGTGTTGGCTATCCTCGTGCTTATTCTGTTGAAGGTGGAGATCTTACCCTCGCCGAAGCCAGAACCTGTTCGCTTCGAATACTCTGTTGCTGCTCCAAATGACATTTTCCTGGAAACTGAATTGAACAAAATGGGACGACAAGGTTGGCAAGTAGTATTTGCCAGACGGGCAATGGATTCATTGAACATGGCATCCTATGAGATGATTATGATGCGAGAGGCTCGGTAGAAGGGCATACAGTATTCCATAGGGGCGGGTGTCCACACCCGCCCGTTTTTTCCAACGTAGGGCAGGGATTACCTTCGGTCGCAGATACCATCCCCGCCGCTTCACCCCTCTCCCCTGCCCTCCCCCCAAAGGGGGGAGGGGGAGTAAGGCAGCCCTCACCCTAACCCGTAGGCGCGCCTCTCCCTGGAAGGGAGAGGGGACATGCGGCAGCCCTCACCCCTACCCTCTCCCACAGGGAGAGGGGGAATATGGAAGCCCTCGCCTCGGCCCTCGCGCGTCCCGTGGCGGATACCTCATCGCGGTGCTATAATCGCCCCGGCCGCTGCCGGGATGGCGGAACGGGTAGACGCAGCGGACTTAAAATCCGCCGGGCGAAAGCCCATGCCGGTTCGAGTCCGGCTCTCGGCACCACCCCGAACCGACGGGTTCGCTCTTTCCTCAACAGTTTTGGCGCCCTCGACTTCGTTTTTTTTTCACGCGACCCTTCATTCCACGACGGAAAAACCGTTTTCCACCGTATTTTATCGGTTATCGAACGCCGAAAGCCCGGATTGTCCCGTTGACCCTCGGGGCGTTTGCCTCTATAATCTCCCCGAAAAACACCCCGAAGCACCGCTCAACGTCGGCCGGCGGGTCTGGGAAAAAGCCCCGACCATCGTCCGGTTCGGGGCGGATCGGTCGGCGCTCGATAAAAGAGCGGGCTGCCACATAAAGTCGAGAAGGACGGACGCGTGCGCCAAGCTCCATCAATACCTAAAAAAACGAAGGGGCGCGCCTTGAAGAAACTCCCGCTCGCCGATTCATCCAAGGCCGTCTTCCTGGCGGCCAACGGTTACGTCCCCGCGGACTCACCCCTCGAGCCGAGGCAGCTCCTGGCAGCCCTTCTGGTCACCGAGAAGGAAAGGCTCACCGGCATGGGCCTCGACGTGGAGAAGATGCTGGCGAGCGCGAAACAGGCGCTGATCCCCGACGCGCCCGACCCCGCCCGCACCGACGACGCCCCACTCTCCGACGAGACGCAGGCCGTCATGAAGGGCGCCGCCGAGCTGGCGACCCTCCAGGAGTCCAAGGCGGTGGAGAGCTACCACCTGACCGTGTCCCTCGCGCGCCGCGGCGGGGAGGCGGTGCGGGGCTTTCTCGCGAAAACCGGCGTCGAGCCCGACGGGTTCGCCGACACCCTCACCGTGAAGCCCGACGTCTGGCAGGCCCGGAAGGAATCGCTCCTCGAATCCATCGGCGAGGACTGGACCCGGATGGCCGCCCTCGGGAAAATCGCCCCCCGGGTGGGTCGCGAAAAGGACGTGGACCACCTGGTCGAGATTCTCCTGCACAAGGAGAAGCACGATCCCCTGCTCATCGGGCTTCCCGGGGTCGGCAAGAGCACCATCGTGGAGCAGCTCGCTCTGCGGCTGGCCGCCGGGGAGGTTCCCGAGCGCCTGCGGGGGTTGCGGCTGGTCCACATCCACCCGGACCGCATGTTCGCCGGGATCAACGACCTGCCGTCCTTCGCCGCGCGGGTCAAGGAGCTGGAGGGCGAAGCCGCCGACGGCAAAACCCTCCTCTTCCTGGACGACATCCACCGCTACGTCATGGACGAGAACGGCAACTTCAACGCGGCGCTGGCCAACGTGGTCAAGTCGCTTCTGGTCAACCCCCAGGTCACCGTCATCGCCACCACGCTGACGGAGCAGTACTACAACTACGTGGAGAGCGATCCGGCCCTGGGGCGGCGGTTCGCCCTGATGCGCGTCAACGAGCCGGACGAAAAGACGGCGCTCAAGATGATGGAGAACACCGCCGCCGAGCTCGAGGCCTTCCACGGGGTGAAGATAACCCGGGCGGCGCTCGAGGGGAGCGTCCGTCTCGCCGGCTCCTTCCTGCGCGACCGCCGGTTCCCCGACGCCGCCATAGACGTCCTGGACCAGGCCTGCGCCCGGACCTACCTCACCCGCGGCGGAAAGGACAACGAGCCCCAGGTCCGCCTGGCCCAGATCGAGGAGACCGTCGCCGAGATTACCGGCATCCACTCCCCGGGCATCACCGCCGACTTCCGCGAGAAGTACCGCCGCCTGGAGGAGTTCCTCCTCGAGCGGGTCATCGGACAGGAGGACGCCGTCCGGAGAATCGCCGGCGTCATCCGCTACGCCAAGAGCAAGTTCGACCTCCACGCCTCGAGACCGGACGGTGTGTTTCTATTCATCGGTCCGGCGGGCAGCGGCAAGACCAAGATGGCCAAGTCCATCTCGGAGTTCTTCTTCGGCGAGGAGGGAGCCCTGTTGGACTTCCGCCTGGGGCAGCTCGACCCCGAGAAGGAACTGGCCTCTCTCGCCGGGAACGAGGGCCCGACGCTGGTCAACTTCATCCACCAGCAGCCCAACTCCGTGGTGATGTTCGACAACATGGACCAGGCCCACCCCGACACCCGCGAGTGGGTTCGCCGGGTCATCTCCCAGGGTTGGAGCCAGGACAGCTCCGGCAGCCGAGTCCACATGGCCGACACCATCGTCATTCTGACCGCATTCCGGGGGGCCTTCGTGGAGAGGGAAGCGGCCCTGGGATACGCCGACTCGGGCGACTTCCTCTCCGATCCCACCAAGGTGCGCATCGAGCTGGAGAAGGTCCTCGGCGCCGACTTCTTGAACCACATAGACGAGATCATCTTCTTCCGCCACCTCACCGAGGACGACTGCTTCAACATCCTCAAGGGGAAACTCCTGCCCCAGGCGCAGAAGCTCCTCCGGGACCAGCGCATCCACCTGGACGTGACCGACCGCGCCCTCAAGTACATCGCCGACGAGGGGCACTCGAACACCTTCGGCGCCAGCTATCTGAAAAACACCTTCCAGCGTCTGGTCCTGGTTCCCACGGCCACCAAGGTCGTGGAAGTCCCGACGGGCCGGCTCACGCACATCCAGGTCACCCTCCGGGGCGGCACCCTGGTCGTCAGCCGCGGCCGCAACTGAGCATGAGCTTCTTCCACACCTTCATCCACCGCGGCATCTCGGTAAAAGTCGTCCCCCACAGCCACGGGGACATGCGCGACATCCGCCTCCCCTATTGGCTCATCACGCTGGGCGGACTCGCGGCCGTCGGCATCATCACCGGCCTGGTGATTCTGGGCGTGAGCTACGCCCAGAAGGTGGTGGACGAGACCCGGCTGGCGGAGCTGCGCGAGCGGACGAAAACCCAGGACGAGCAGCTCGAGTACTTCGATCAGGAGATCGGGGACCTCCAGCGTTCCCTGGCCCAGCTCGAGCAGAAGAAGGAGGTGCTGGCCGAGCTCCACCCCACGCTGTCCCTGGAGTACCCCGACGTGCTGGAGGACCGCTTGGGCGCGTTCGAGTCCAGCCTCCCCCTGGAGGCGATCCAGTCGGGCGCCGAGTCGGGGAGGACGGCCATCGGGAGGCTCGTCGAGCGGGCCGGCAACCTGACCTCCACCCTGGGGAATATCGAGCGGTTCCTGGGCACCGACGCCGCCCGGCAGCGCTTCACCCCCAGCATCCGACCCGTGGACGGAGAGCACTGCTGGGTCACCGCCGGGTTCGGCAACCGGATGAGCGAGTTCACCGGTCGCAACTACTTCCACCGGGGGATAGACATCACCGCGCCGCCGGGGACGCCGGTCATCGCCCCGGCCGACGGGACGGTCACCTTCGCCGATCACGAGGGCAACTTCGGCCTGAAGCTGGTGATTGACCACGGGGGGTACTTCGAGACGGTGTACGCGCACTTGAGCCGGGTGTACGTCCATCCCGGCGACGAGGTGCATCGGGGGGACGCCGTCGCCGCCGTGGGCACCACGGGGCGGACCCTGGGGCCCAAGCTGCACTACGAGGTGCTCAAGGCCGGCCGCAACCTGGACCCCACCCGATTCTTCCTCCCCGAAACCGGCATGGTCGCCGCGGACGCGGGGGCTTAGAGTCGGCCGTCGCCGCGGGTTCGCCGGGACCGGGCATTCGGTTCGATGGCGACTGATGTGAAATAAACGCAGGGACGGGTTTTCACACCCGCCCGTCGTTTTATCCATCGCCATGCGCCTGAATATAGGGCGGGGATTCGCTGGGGCGTTACTCGCTTCGCTCGTTTTGCCTTCGGGCGCAGATATCCATCCCCGCCGCTTGCGATGATGTAGGGCGGCCCCTCCGCGGGCCGCCGCGTTTTCTATATTCCCGGCCTCGACCCTCACCCTAACCCTCTCCCTGGGAGGGAGAGGGGACATGCGGCAGCCCTCACCCCAGACCCGCGCTGAGCTGCGATGACGTAGGGGCGGGTCTCTTGACCCGCCCGCGGGCGACCGTGGACGGTCGCCCCTACGATTCGATTTCGCCTTGTTTACAAACTTAAAGGCGG
>Ga0315289_10001790_pt1 | contig 33401 bp, 20 predicted proteins | sample YL17G11_40_MG_FD_203452 | JGI IMG/M metagenome (GOLD analysis project Ga0315289, IMG submission 203452) | Sediment microbial communities from Yellowstone Lake, YNP, Wyoming, USA - YL17G11_40 | ecosystem: Environmental > Aquatic > Freshwater > Lake > Sediment | place: USA: Wyoming | collected... | reverse complement strand
GCTTGGAGGAAAAGTGAAAAAAAATAAAAAAAACCACCAGATGCACCAGAAGCACCAGTACCACCGGTCAAGCTGCCCGGAGTGCGAAAGCTTGTCGGAGCGAAGCGGAGATCCCGCCAAAGGCGGGATAACCCATACGGGAACTCCCCTTTCTTCTTGCTGGCGGCAAATTAGGTGACCTTCAAAATATCTTTTCCTCGAGGTGTCAGATCCCCCGATCTGACACCCACGGAGTTTTGTAGGTCGGGTTGCGATCCCGCCCTTGGCGGGGTTCGATGAATCGAACCCCTACAAACTTATAACGGAGATCGGGGAGAAGCCATCTGGACGGGATAGGAAGTGAATTTATGAAACCTTCAAAATATCTTTTAAGAATTGACCGGTGTAAGAGCCTTCGGCTTTTGCCACTTCCTCCGGGGTGCCGCAGGCGATCACTCTTCCCCCATCATCACCACCTTCGGGACCCAAATCTACTATGTAGTCAGCCGTCTTTATAACTTCCAGATTATGCTCGATGACCAAGACGGTGTTTCCTTTATCCACTAATTTGTTCAAAACCCCCAACAGCATCTTGATGTCCTCAAAATGAAGACCGGTGGTCGGTTCATCCAAAATATAAAAGGTTCTGCCGGTGGAGACTTTGGAAAGCTCGGTGGAGAGTTTCACCCTCTGCGCTTCCCCGCCGGATAAAGTGGTGGCTGGCTGTCCCAGGTGAATGTAGCCTAACCCTACATCCTTTAAGGTTTGGAGTTTTCTTTTGATCTTGGGGATGTTGGTAAAGAACTCGTAAGCCTCATCCACGGTCAGGTCCAGAACGTCGGCGATGTTTTTACCCTTGAATTTTATCTCCAGAGTTTCCCGATTATATCTTTTTCCCTTACAAATCTCGCAAGGGACATACACATCCGGAAGAAAGTGCATCTCGATTTTGATGATTCCATCCCCCTCACAGGCTTCGCATCTTCCCCCTTTTACATTGAAGCTGAACCGCCCCACTTTGTATCCCCTGACCTTTGCCTCCGGGATCATGGCTAAAAGGTCTCGAATGTAAGTGAAGACGCCGGTATAAGTAGCCGGATTTGATCTGGGAGTCCTTCCAATGGGAGATTGATCTATGTTTATAACCTTGTCTATGTGCTCTAAACCACGAACTTTCTCGTATTCTAAAGGGGAAATCTTCGAGTCATAAAAATGCTGAGCCAAAACCCGGAACAAAGTCTCATTTATCAAAGTTGATTTTCCTGATCCGGAGACGCCGGTTACACAGATAAAAAGACCCAAAGGAAGATCGACTTTTATCTTTTTCAAGTTATTTCCCGAAGCTCCCGAGACAGACAGGAAAGCCCCATTACCATTTCTCCTTTTTTGGGGAATAGGAATAAAGAGTTTTCCGGAAAGATATTTTCCAGTTAAAGATTTTCGATTTCGGGCAATGGCTTGAGGAGTTCCGCAAGCTACCACCCAACCTCCCTTTTTTCCCGCACCCGGTCCCAAATCTATCACAAAATCTGCAGTCATGATGGTCTCGCGGTCGTGCTCCACAACCAGAACGGTATTCCCCAAATCCCTTAATCCTAAAAGGGTGTTCAAAAGCCTTTTGTTGTCCCTTTGATGAAGCCCCACTGATGGTTCATCCAAAATATATAGCACTCCTACCAAGCGCGATCCTATCTGGGTGGCTAATCTTATCCTTTGTGCCTCCCCTCCGGAAAGGGAAGCGGTGGGCCTTTCTAAAGTCAGATAATCCAAGCCCACATCCATCATAAACCCCAGCCTTTCATTTATCTCCTTTAGAATCTGCTTGGCTATCTGTTGCTCTCTTGAGGAAAGCTTAAGTTTAGAAAAGAAATTTTTGGTTTGTTTCACCGACAGTTTGGTCAATTCGGCTATATTCAAATCTCCCACCTTTACCGACAAACTCTCTTTTTTCAATCTGGCTCCATTGCATTCCGGACAGGGCAAGACCCGCATAAATTTTTCAATCCACTCCCTGACCGCCTCTGACTGGGTTTGCCGGTAGCGTCTTTCTAAATTGGGGATCACCCCCTCAAAGGTGCCATAATATTCCCCTTTTCCCTCGGAGTTCTCCCAGCGAAATTTCAGCTCCTTATGTCCGGTGCCATGAAGGAGCACCTCCTTAACTTCGGTTTTTAGTTTTTCAAAAGGAACATATAAACTAAACTGATAATGATCAGCTAAGCTCTTTAGCTGATGGTAATACCAGCTTCCTATGGGATTTCCCCAGGGAGAGACTGCGCCCTGGGCTATAGAGATGTTGGGGTTAGACACCACCAAATCCGGGTCTATCTCCATTTTTGTCCCTAAACCACTGCACGTGGGACAAGCGCCGAATGGACTATTGAAAGAAAACATTCGGGGGGCAAGCTCCTCGTAGCTTATCCCACAATGGACACAGGCATAATGCTCAGAAAATAAAAGCTCTTCCTTGCCCACCACATTCACCACCACGATCCCTGAGCCTAATTTAAGCGCAGTCTCCAGAGAGTCCGCCAATCTTTTGGCGATCTTCTTTTCCACCACCAGCCTATCCACCACCACTTCAATATTATGCTTTTTATACTTCTCTAATTTTATCTCCCCCTCTACTTCGATGATCTTTCCATCCACCCTCGCCCGGACAAATCCCTCCTTTTTGATCTGATCAAAAACCTCCCTATACTCTCCCTTTCTTCCCTTTACCAAGGGAGCCAAAATTTGAATTTTGCTGCCCTTGGGAAGTGACATAACCAAGTCCACTACCTGCTCTACAGTTTGTTGAGAGATTTTTCTTCCACATTTGTAACAATAAGGTGTTCCTATCCGGGCATATAAAAGCCTTAAATAGTCATAAATCTCGGTTACGGTTCCCACGGTGGAGCGGGGATTTCGAGCAGAGCTTCTCTGCTCGATGGAGACGGCGGGAGAGAGTCCCTCGATGAAGTCAACATCCGGCTTTTCCATCATCCCTAAAAATTGCCGGGCGTAGGCAGAAAGAGACTCCACATATCTCCTTTGACCCTCCGCATAGATGGTATCAAAAGCTAAAGAAGATTTGCCCGAACCGGATAAGCCTGTGATTACCACCAGCTTATCTCGAGGTATCTCCAGATCTATATTTTTTAGATTATGTTCTCTTGCCCCTTTAATCCTGATAGATTTCTCAGCCAAGTGGCACTCACCTTCCTTTAGGTGAAACTTAAAATATACGAACGCTTTTCTATTTTGGCAAGCAAACTTTTCAAATTTTCCTTAAAAGAAAGAGAGCTCAAGAAAAAGCCAAATTCAGAAACCACAAGTGTCCCCAAAATTTACTAAAGATTTTAATCCCCCTTTTCCCACTTTAGAAAAGGGGGGAATTCGTATGAATGCATACGCATTTTAAATCTTCCCCTTTAATGGTTATCAACTAATTAACTTGACATCTCTTGTAAGCATAGGTTATTCTAACTGACTTTAGTCGGGTGTAGGTGCTAACGCCACTAAAGTGGCTAAGAACTAGACTTTGATCTTATGTGGAAGCAGAGTATGTTAACTTATTTGGTTGAAGACCATAAAAGGGGAATTCTAAACAATCCCTCGATATTAGAAGCTGTGTCATGATTATGTTTTGGAGCGGTAGCCGCTCATTTGGGCGCAAGCCATTGAAATTGAAAATCCCAATTTCGCCCCGGCTTTGGCGAAGCGCACTCCAAACAGAACTCACCCCCTAATCCCCCTCTCTAATTATAGAGAGGGGGACTCAAGGGGTGAGTGAAGAGGACAACCATCCCGCCAAAGGCGGGGCCACGCTACTTGTTCCACCTTTACAAAAGGGGGATTACGATCTCAGGTTTGCCTAAGCCGTTGAATAAATTTGGGGAGGATAACATCCCCAAGAGCGGAACGCCATTTTGTAATAAACTGTTCGAACTATTCTTGCCTTTTAAGAAAGTTTACTTTAAACAAAAAAAATTATTGACAAAAGAAAAATTATTTTGTAGCTTTTGAGCACTTATATGGAATTTTGGATTAAAGAATTGAAAAGTTAAAATTGTTGATAAATGGAAAAAATTAAAAAACCACATATCCGACGAGGTGAAAAATGAAGAATCGTTATGGTATAGTTCTTTTATTTCCGTTCTTGTTTTTTCTTTTTTTGAATGGTTCGGTCTTTGGAGGTGGCGGCTTTGCTCTTCCGGGAGTTGGCTCTAAAGCACTCAGCATGGGAGGTGCTTTCAGAGGATTAGCGGACGACTGGAGCGCCTCCTTTTGGAACCCAGCTGGACTGGCCCTCTTGCCTAAGTCCGAGTTCAGCTTCAATTTTTACACGTTTAATTTCCGTCCCGAATATACCGCCAAAGTTGAGTTTGGTCAAGATGGATATGTCTATTCAGTGGGATATGAAGATGCAACTTTTTACCCGGAGGATCGAGTCCTTTTCCTTCCAAGTTTCTCCGGCTTTTACAAATTCACCCAGCTGGAGGGCTTTTCCGGAGGAATTGCCTTCTTGGTCCCTTACAAACTGCAATCAAGGTGGGATGTTTATAAACCTCCGGATGAGTATGGCAACACGGTCCCTTATCCTAAGTTTGACCACGAGACCAACATACTTATCTGGGACCTTCATCCCACCGTAGCTAAGGATTTTATGGAAGGGAAGCTCTCCTTGGGAGCGGGCTTAAGCATCCAGCGAGCAAACTTTGAACTAAGAAGGGTGGTTCTGACCCCCACTATTTTTCCTCGACCGTATGAATATTTCCCAGTGGATTGGTTTTTGAAAACTAACGGTTGGGGGGTGGGACTTAACATTGGAATTTTGTATAAAGCCAGCCCAAAACTGCAATTTGGTTTCTCCTATAGGAGCCCCGTGGATATAAAATTAAAAGGAAACTTGGATCTGGAGATGTATTATCCCATGGCCAAACCCTATTATGAAGGTGGCACTTACAAATATTCGGATGGGGATTTTGAAACCACTCTTCCCCTGCCAGGAGATTTAGGGGTGGGGGTTGCTTTCAAACCCTTGGAAAGACTCACCCTCACTTTCGATGTCAATTCCACCAACTGGTCCAGGCTGGACAAATTAGAAACAAAGGATCTCTTTCTTGTCATGGACACGTCGGGTTATTATTACCCAAATGTGAAGAAATCTGAGCTTCCCTTCGACTGGGATAACGTCACCAGAGTTAGCCTGGGGGGTGAATATCTCTTTGGAGAAAACCTGTTTATTAGAGGCGGGTACTTTTTTGAAAAGTCACCCATTCCCAATTCCACCTTCACCATGCTTTTCCCGGATGTGGGAGATAAGAATTGTTTCAATCTAGGGCTCTCTTACCGGTTGAATTCCTTTGAGCTGGGCTACAATTATGAGCTGGTTGCCCACAAGAAAAGAGTTGTAACCAGCATGGTAGATCAAAACCAGGATGGATTATTTGATAATTTACCCGGAGATTATAAGATGACTCTGCACTCGTCCTGTTTCTCTCTAACTTATCATTTTTAGATAGTGGGATGTCTCGAAAATGACGTTGTATTTTAACCTGTCATTGCGAGGAGCGGAGCGACGAAGTCCCGCTTTTAGCGGGACTTCGCTATCGCTCGCAATGACAAATCATTGTTAACATTATTATGGTTCAATACTTTCACCATAAAAGGAGGAATAAGAAAATGAAAAAGGCGTTTTTTGGGTTTTTGTTTTTGGCTTTGTTTTCTTTAGTCCTGGTAAGTTGCGAAAAAAGGGAAAATCCCATCAAGACCACTTACCCCTTTCACGAATCTTGGCAACTTCCCCCTCGAGTATTCGTCGCTTTGCAGGACAACATATTGGGCGATTCCCCGGTAAGACGCATATATGTTTATCTGCCACCACAATACGACATGAAAAAGCATTTCCCACTCCAGTCCGGGTATGGTTTTCCAGTCTTGTATTTGCTTCACGATTTCGGCGGCGACGGTGCGACATTTGTGGATATCTATAAGGTTCAACAAATCGCTGATCGCTTAATTGAAAATGGTGAAATACAACCAATGATAATCGTGATGCCGGATGGGTCTAATTCTTTAGGCGGAAGTTTCTATACTAATTCAGATTTAATCGGTGGGTACGAAGATTATATTGTAAATGAACTAATGCTTACTGTTGATACCACATTTCATACCATGGCCAGAAAAGATCCCGACACCAAGAAAATCATTCCGGATAGCAGATATCATGCCATAAGCGGGCATGGTATGGGAGGATATGGGGCCTTCAAGATGGCTTTGGATTATGATACCACTCTCTTTGGGGCGGTGAGTGGCATGAGTCCATTTCTCTCCTTCGAGTCATTCCTTGACAAAGAGATGATTGAGGAGGTATTCAAAGAGAATGGTATCTCGAAGTCTGATGTCGCTCTTTCCAGTTACAAGAAAATTAACCCTTGGCCCGATTCTCTTCATCCCGACAAGTCCATAACCCAACTTGTCTTCGCCATGGCGGCCGCTTTCTCCCCTCATGATACGAAAGATACTGATCCCCATTCCCCTTTCTTCTTTGAGGTTCTAAATGTAGGAGAAAAAAGATATGGGGTGGATTTGCCTTTTGATTCCACCAGGACCATTTCTCCCGGGTCTGAAATATGGGATAGATGGATGTTCCATGATATAAAAAATTTGTTCACCATGAAATCCAACAGTGGCTTTGGACAGCTGAAAATATATTTCGATTGCGGGGATTTTGACCAACTGAAGCTTTATGAGGGAGCAGGTGCCTTTGATCAGATTCTTTCATCGGCCGGAATAGAACATACTTATTTGAAATATCCAGGCTATGAGACTTATCTATCCGGACACAGCAACTTCATATATGATCGACTCCCAGAGATTTTGAAATTTCACTCCCAGCACTTCCCACCACCCCACTACTTTGGATATAAGTAAGCGATCAGTCGGGAGTAAGGAGTTTTGAGTAGGGAGGGAAAAGCTCTCAAAACTCAATATGAATGAGGGAGTGTTTAAGAGACTGAGACGGAGAGTTGAGACTGAGAAAAAACCAAAAATTCAGTCTCAAATCTGAAAGTTAAGCTGTTGGTCAAAGAAGACCAAGAGCCAGCCAGATATCGGATACCTTTGCTAGATACTGTTTTGTCCTCTACCTTAATTGAGGCAGGAGTTAGACTTCCTGCCTCATTTTTTTCTGTATCCTCAATAAAAAATTCAAAATCTTCGTAAATTTTTAGATTCGAAAAGAGCCAAAGAAATTATTATCTTTGCGAATGCATCGCAAGAGGGGTGGCAATTTTATAAATTCTTCATCTTGAAATTGGCTGAAAATAGGCAGATTTAGATGAAAATACACGCATAAGTTATTGATTATCATAATATTGAACCGAAAAAAGGTTTACCCAAATGTTTTTGAGAAAAAATGACCACATCCGTAAATCCTTCTTGACAAGGATGGGAATGTTTGATATAATATTATAGGTGAAGTGTATGAAAAAATATATAAAAGGAAAGGGGGTTTGAGATGAGATGACCAATGTTATAGTTCGGGATGATGAGACCTTCGAGAAGGCTTTGCGCAGGTTCAACAAATCTTGTGAGAAGTCCGGCATTATAACCGACATCCGGAAGCATCAACATTTTGAGAAGCCATCCGAACGCCGTAAACGGAAGCAAGCGGCGGCCAGAAGAAAAAATCGACGAAGAGAGGAATTTTGATTCATGTCCACTAAGGATAAATCCATTCCTGGTGAGTCCATTAAAGACAAAATCACCCAGGACATGAAGAAAGCTTTATTATCCAGAGATAAAGTCAAATTAAGCGTGGTGCGGCTTTTAAAATCGGAGATCAGATATAAGGAGATCGAAAAAGGCTCTGAGCTTTCAGACGATGAGGTGATTTCGGTTTTGTCTTCGTCGATTAAAAGGCATAAAGACTCAATAGAACAGTTTGAAAAGGGTGGAAGAGAGGATCTGGCTGGGCAAGAGAAGGCGGAGTTGGAGATAATCTGGGAATATATGCCAAAGCAGTTAGGGGAGGAGGAACTTTCCCAGATTGTAGATTCTGCCATAAAGGAGGCACGAATTCTGTGTCAAGAGACGGGCGTTTTGAATCCTTCTGATTTTGGCAAGGTGATGAAGATGGTCATGCCTAAAGTCAAAGGAAGGGCGGATGGAAAGAGGGTCTCTGAGCTGGTCTTGTCTAAACTTCAGCCGAGGTCACAGTAACCATTAAAATGTTTGCTGAAAAGACAAAAGGACAGTCTGGGAGAATGACTGGGTGACTTGAAGCAAACACATTTTTTGAACATGATTTTTCGGTGCAAGCAGACGGGCAGAAGCTCCGTTTGGTTTTGCGCTCACCTCGCCTTTGGCGGGACGCTCGTCTGCCCAGACGAGCAGACGCTCCCGTATGGGTGGGCAAAATGGAACTCATTCACCAAAACGAGAATTTGATGAAGATTACCCCGCCAAAGGCGGGGTTGTCTTTTTATGTTTGAACTCACTATCTAGAGTTAACTATTTGCCCCGATCGGAAATTGGGGCGGAGGGGAGAAAAGATGAACGTAATTGATTTTGTCCTTTTAGGACTTTTGGTAGTGGCACTTTTCATTGGCTCCAGAAGGGGACTTTTCAGCGGAATTATGGGGATATTGGGACTCGTTTGTGGGATAATCTTTGCGGTCAATTACGTAGACTGGGTCACCCAAAAGGTTCTTTCCCATATGAAAGTCTCCACCATCATGGTCGCTTTCTTAAGTTTCATTGTGATTTTCGTTTTGGTTTACATCGGCGCGAAGTTGTTGGGGTCTCTGTTTTACAAGGTGGCTTCGCTTAAATCTTTGGGCAACATGGATAAGGTGGGAGGAGCGATCACAGGAGTTTTTCAAGGCTGGATGCTTTTAGGCTTTATCCTTTTTCTCTTTCTGTTTTTACCCTTCCCAGACTCTTTTGTGGCTTCGTTGGATAATTCTTTTTTCGGACCCGGTATGAGGGGAAGCGTAGCTATGATATATGAGGAGTCAGAGCCCCTTCATCCCCAAAATCACTCTTTGGTCGAGAAGATTAAGTCGGCCTTGTTGACCAAACCCGGCGAAAATGCTCGGGGTTTGCCCGGCCCTTTATCCCAAAGTCCGAGGGCGGAAAGAATAATCCAAACCATGGAGGACTATTTCAATAAATAGCTAAAAGGTTGTAGCTGTTGGGCTTTATAAATCATGATTTAATCCTCGTAAGAATGCATATGCATCTTTGGTTTCGTTTAAAAAGGTTACGGTTTAGATTCGCTTCGCTCACTACAAGTCGGTTAGGTATCGTCTAAAAAGTCTTCGTCAGTCGTTTGTCGTCTAAAATCTAACAGCCGAAACCAAAAGACGATTTATCCGCCAGAAGCGGATCTGTCTTTGGCAGACGATACGTAGCCGACCCATCGATTACACTCAGGGTCGGCACTGAGTTTTCTACCCTGAGCTCAGACGAAGGGCGAAGTCGAAGTACCGAAACTCAAAACGATCCTATGGATACTGTGGATAAACAATAAACATAGAAATCTTATTTTGTAGTCAGAGCAGTATGGTTTAATTTTCCTAACGAATTAAAGGTAGTTTTGTCTCTTTAATTTTTTCATCTGTTGGGAATTTAATCCTATAGGTTAGTCGATGGATGAACATACTTTAAAGGTTTTGGAATTCGATAAGATAAAGAAGATGCTTTCTTCCCGCTGTCTTTCTGATTGGGGGAAGGAACTCTCGCTTTCCCTTTTTCCTTCCAAAGACAAGGAAACCATCGAAAAGGAAATAAGGGAAACCACGGAGTTGAAGGAGATTCTCTTATATGAAGAGAGATTCCCCCTTTCGACAATGAGAGACATTCGGGGGTCCTTGAAAAAGGCGGAGATTGAGGAAGCTTATCTGGAGCCGAAAGAACTTTTAAATATTGGGGAGATTTTGGCGATCTCAGGTGCCCTTTTAAAATTTATAAAATCTAAAGAAGAAAAATATCCCCACATCTTTGGGTTGATTTCACAGCTAAGGAGTTTTGACCAAATACAATCTGCCATAAATTCTTGTGTGGATCAGTCCGGAGAGATAAAAGATACCGCCTCGGGCAAACTTTCAGATATCCGTCACCAAAAAAAAACAGTGAGGAATAGATTATTAGAGAAACTTGAGTCGATTTTAGGTGCCCGGAAAATAAAAGGTTCCCGACAGGATGACATCATCACCATAAGGGACGGAAGGTATGTGATACCTATGGAGGAGGCGGAGTTTTTCCAACAAAGGGGAATCGTGCATGATAAGTCCAAAAGCGGAGCCACCCTCTTTGTCGAGCCTTTAGTGGCGGTGGGTTTGAATAATCAATTAAGAGAACTTACCCTAGAGGAGGAGAAGGAGATTGAAAGAATACTAAAAGAGATTACCAGCATGATCCGAATGGAGCTAAAAGATTTGAGAATCACGGTAAAGGCTTTGCAGAAGTTAGATTTTATTTATGCCAAGGCCAGGCTCTCCTTTGACTATGATGGCAATCCCCCACTTTTGAATGAACAAGGCTATATCAATTTAATCGAAGCCCGACATCCCTTACTTAACGTTTCCGGTGAGTCGTTTCAGGTGACAGGTAAAGAGGAAAAAACCACCGGAAACCAGCAACGTGGTTCGGCTTCCTTCGACTTCGCTCAGGACAAGTCGCTCACCACAAGAAGAAATGTAGTTCCCTTTTCTTTGAGCTTGGGTAGAGATTATACTGCATTGATCATCACCGGTCCCAATACTGGGGGAAAAACCGTGGCTTTGAAAACCGTGGGACTTTTGACCCTGATGGCTCTTTCCGGACTTCATATACCGGTCAAGCCTTACTCTGAGATTTGCGTTTTTAAAAAAATATATGCAGACATCGGGGATGAACAGTCCATCGAGATGTCCATTTCCACATTTTCCTCTCATATGACCCAGATCAAAAAAGCGGTGGAGGATTCGGACTTTCAAACTTTGGTCTTATTAGACGAGTTAGGCGGGGGAACTGATCCCAAGGAGGGGGTGGCTTTGGGTGAAGCGATAGTAGACCAATTGATCAAAAAAGAAGCCAAGCTGATTGCTACCACCCATCACGGCGCATTAAAAATCTTAGCACAGGAATATCCTCAAATAAGAAACGCCTCTTTGGAATTTGACAAAGAGACCTTGACCCCGACTTACCGCTTTCAGATCGGCTATCCTGGCTCAAGCTATGCCATAGAGATCGCTCAGAGATTGGGAATGCCTCCAGATGTAATCGAAAAAGCTCAAAAACTTTTGGGAAGTAAAGAAAGAGATTTGGGTCTTCTTTTGGAGAGTTTGGAGAAAGATCTAAAAACGGTCAGAGAAAACCGAAAAGCTTTAGACGAGCAAAGAAAAAACTCCGAAGAGCTGATGAACCTTTATCAAGACAGGCTGAAAAAATTAGAATCCAGAGAGAAAGATTTAAAGACTAACGCTTTGAAAGAAGCAAAACAGATGGTGGAGACCACCAAAGTGGAGTTGGAAAGATTAATAGCCCAGATCAGAAAAACTCAGGCAGAAAAACAGGTGGTCAAAGAAGCGCATCATTTCTTAGAGGAGAAAAAGACATCGCTTGCCAAAGAGCTGGAACAATTTGAGGAAAAGGTGGTCAAAAAGTTAGGAATTGTCCAGCCCGGTGATGCAGTCTGGATAGAGCCTCTGGGGATCAAAGGGGATGTGTTGGAAAAAGATGAGCACTCAGGAAAAATTAAAGTGTTGGTAGGAAACATAACTTATACTGTGGAAGAAAACGAGCTTACCCGAATCGAAGATAAAGAAAAGGTCGAGGCTGAATCAGACTACATGGGAACATCCTATACTGTTCCATATGTTTCTCCGGAGGTTGACTTGAGGGGGCTTTTGGCGGAGGAAGCCTTCGATGTGGTGGATAAATATTTGGATAATGCTTATTTGGCTGGTCTTTCTCAAGTTTGCCTTATTCACGGCAAAGGGACCGGGGCTCTGCGAAAAAAAATCTCCGAATTTTTGTCCCACCATCACCGCGTGGAGGAGTTCAGGTTAGGCGAATGGAACGAAGGCGGTCCCGGCGTCACCATAGTGAAACTGAAAGAATAAAACAGCTTCTGGAGTGCGGAAGCTTGCTTCCGCTAATGTTGGTTGGGGATTCCCTTCAGGGTGAATCCCTTCAGGATGAACCCTAACCCCTGACCACTTGAGGTTCGGGGTGAGGGCACCCCGAACCAACGTATCGACTTCTGAAGTGCGGAAGCTTGCTTCCGCAGCATTAGCAAGCTAATGCACTCCAATTGTGCCCCCGCTGGATTGTCCATTTGGATCCGTAGGATTATTATCCTGCGGAACGGAAGACGGATTCACCGTGAACGGATGATAACATTCGTCTAAGAGCAAAGGTTAAGGTCCTCAGCTTCTTTAGATGACCTTGTTTATTTTTCCTTAACTTACGTATCTTATTTGACGATTCTTCTCTTCAGAGGAATCTGTTTTATTTTAGAAAAGAGAAATGTTCAGGCGGAAGAACAATTTTTTTTTTAAGTTCCCCTTTTGTGGAATGGAAAGAAAAATAAAAAGAAATTTTGTATTTTTGTTGTTGGCATTTCTGCTACTGGTCTTGTCTTCCTCTTCGTGGGCTCTATTTCCTTGTAATCCTGGAGACTCAACCGCCAGCTGTTGCGGTGCTGACTCTGGTCTTAATGGGTATTCATGGGACCTGGGTTTTTGCGATACTTTGCATGTTGTTCCCTGGCCAAAGATGGATACTTGCTTTATTGACAGTGGTATTTCTGGATGTGATACCATTTGTATAAATAACCCGGGTGAACACTTTCCCTGTTTTCTTTATGTCAACCTTTTTGTAACCCACGATTCAAATACTTTTTGGTGGCAAGAATACAAGAAATGGGTGCAAGACTCGATCATAAGTTTTGTGCTTCCTCTTGCCTGGACCCATACGAATCCGACTGCCTATTGCAGCTTGTCTACTTATTGGAATAGAAATACTATGGACTGGGAGAATCCCAGGTTTCCCAGAAGCATCTGGCGACACTTTCACCATTCGCGATTGGATAGTAACCGGATGGCCTGGCTGGCGGAGCAGTCTCAAGGTCTTGAATGGACTACCACGCTTAATATGACCAGTGACAGCTCTTGGTACCACTATGGTGGGGGGCGGGATTCGGCGTTCGTCCCGCCGCATATATGGATGACTCTTTTACCACTTCAACAGACATCTCGTAAATGGTGGGAGGGGGAGAGAACCTTGCTTGCCACCTTCACCTTTAGAATCGCCGATACCATGCATATCTGTATAGACACCACTTTTTGGCCTCCCTCAAGCCGCCTTAAGTTTACCCGACATGACATTAAAAGCTACATTCCCAGAGATAATCTCCCTCTCTGTATATGGGTTCATCCTCCTCCCCTGGTGGTTATTTCACCCAACGGTGGTGAAAATTGGTGTGAAGAAAGCACCCAAAACATCACCTGGCTATCAGAGAATTTCACTGACGATGTGAAGATTGAGTATTCGATAAACAGAGGAAGAGATTGGATTGTGATTACCCCCCGCACTGAAAATGATGGCGTTTATTCATGGAGGGTCCCGAATACACCTTCCCCTCGTTGTTTAGTGAAGATTTCAGATGCTTCGGTTGGAGATCCTTATGCCGAAAGTGATGACTGCTTTACTATTGCCGAACAGTCACTTGGGGTGACTTCCCCCAATAGTGGACAAACGCTTATTGTGGATAGCACCTATGAAATAACTTGGGCTGGGGCTTGCGTCGAGAGCGTCAAAATAGAATATTCCACCAATGCTGGTTTCAGTTGGTTTTCCGTGGTTGACACTACCCCATCGGATGGGAGGTATTCCTGGCAGGTGCCTGATACACCTTCAGACTCCTGTCGGGTGAGGATATGTGACATAGATGGAGCGCCGTGTGATACTAGTGATAACAGCTTCTTTATCGTCCCTCCAGACTTCACCATGGACGCCTATCCCGACACGCAGTATGTTTGTGCAGGAACAGACACGAATTATCATGTACGGCTAACCCCCCGGTATGGATTCAGTTCTCCTTGCACTTTATCAGTTTCCAATTTACCACCGGGAGCGACCGGTGTGTTTGATGAGCCGATTACTGTCTACCCATATGCCGATACCCCTACCTTGACCATAGCCACTGCAGATACGACCCCAGGGAATGAATACACCATTACCATTTTTGGCACCGAGATGACCAAAGGAAAAAAGGGGATGGAGCACAACACCCAAGTAGTATTAGTTGTGACTCGCATCGAGGTCATATCACCCAATGGTGGAGAGAAATGGTGCGTTGGGAAAATTACGGGGGTTACCTGGAGATCCGAAGCTTTTTCCGGTACCTTTGTTAAGATCGACTACTCCACCAATGCCGGGGCATACTGGTTGCCTATTGCAGATAGCACCCCAAGGGATGTGTCATATCTCTGGAGTATACCGGATACTCCTTCAGATAGCTGCCTGATCAGGGTTTCAGGTCCTCACGAAGGTGATCCTTATGGTCAAAGCAACGCCTTTTTTACCATCTTTTTGGCAGGCGATGCCAATGCCGACGGGACGGTTGATGTTGCAGACTTAGTCTACTTAGTCAATTACTTATTTGTAAAGGGACCAACGCCCATTCACTTTGAAGCTGGAGACGTCAACCGAGACGGGGTAATAGATGCTTCTGACGTGGTGTATTTGATCAGTTATCTCTTCATACATGGACCAGCTCCACTTTGTTAGATGGTCTCTATGATGCATCGGCATTAGGACTCATCCTGGGGGAATACCGGTGCCCCTTAGCGTCGGGAATTCTTCCGCTTCTGGTGGAACGTGGGTGACTGACGCTTTAAAAGATGGGGTCATTCTTAAATAATGTGGAGAATTTTTTATAAGTTATTGATAGAGAGGGAGAAATAGAAAAGCATCTTTGGAGGAATAGATCTTGTAGTTATCCCCGTGAATCGGGACGGTTTTCAGAAGCCTCCAACGGATGATCATGCGTGGGGGGCGAAGCTTATCTTCGCCTGTGGAATGCGGGTAGAGATGAACTCCACCTCTACGCGAACACAACAAGTGTTACCCCCGGGGAATAACAAAGAAGGGTGTAGTAAAACACAATTCCCACATTAAATACGAAAGAACCAAAAGATGTCAGGACTGAGGAGGGTGTGTCAGAATTTCGGTTTTTGTAGCCGCCCCGCTTAGCGGGGCGAAATCGAGATGTTGAATCCCAATGACTTACGTCCATATGGACGGCTACAACCTCAAAACACAATTATGACACAGTCTCAAGTGTGGAGAGGGGGTTAGGGGGAGAGGTTAAAAACGATTCTAAGACCATGATTCTAATCGGAATAACCGGTGGTATCGCTTGCGGAAAGACTGAAGTTTCTAAGGTCTTTCAGAAAAAAGGGGCAATTATATTGTCCGGGGACGAGATCGGAAAAGAGGTGGTTGAAAAAAACAAGAAAGTTTTAGAAGAATTAGTCAAAACCTTCGGCAAAGAAATTCTGAACAAAAATAAAAGTCTAAATCGGCGGAATTTGGGGGAGATTGCCTTTGCTTCAAAAGACTCAAAAGATAAGCTGAACAATATCATTCATCCACATTTGCTAAAGGAACTAAGAAGAAGAATTGAGAGTTTGAAAAACAAGAATTATCAGGGTGTGGTGGCAGTTGATGCCGCTTTGATTGTGGAATGGGAAATGCAAAAAGAATTAGACTATCTTATCTTTGTCCAATCAAAAAGAGAAGATAAAATCAAAAGATTGAAAAAGCAAAAAGGTTATTCCCGAAAAGAGGCTCTGGATAGAATCAAATCTCAGTTACCTGAAACAGCCAAGAAGAGATTGGCTGATTTTGTGATAAAGAATGATGAAGGATTAAAAGAGCTAAAAAGAAAGGCTGAAAGCATTTGGGAAAAAATCGTAAACGATTGGAGTGTCAAGCTTTAGCTTGACCAGGTTCTGCTAAAGCAGAACACTCCAAATCCCTTTTTACAATTGTCGAGAAAAAAATTTGACAAAAGGATTTAAATCGTTATATTAGTTTAGCATGTTACAAATTTCACAAGCTGGGCGAAAACCCAGGCTCGGAAGATGAATGATATATGATTTTAGTTAGCGTGGAACTTTGGAGGAGATATGCCCATAGTCGATTCTAAAACTGGTAAGATTAGGAAAAATTATAGCGTGGCGGAGTTGATCGAAGCCGCAAATCTGATGCGCGGATATGATATGATCTCCCTTTGTGCCGCAGGTTCAGGGCACGCCGGGGGAACCATGTCTATTATGGACGTCACCGCCGCCCTGTATCTGCATGTAGCCACTCACGATCCCAAAGACCCTTTCTGGGATGGCAGGGATAGAATTATCTGGTCTACCGGACACAAGGCTCCATCTCTTTATTTAGGTTTAGGAATGTCTGGTTACTATGATGTCGAGGAAGTGGTGAAATTAAGAAAGCTTTACAGCCCATTTCAGGGGCATCCGCATTGGCTTAAGCTTCCGGGTGTAGAGGCATCCACCGGATCTTTGGGACAAGGCTTGAGCATAGCGGTGGGAATTGCTCTGGCAGGGAAGCTGGATAACAAAGATTACCATGTATTTGCTCTCACCGGAGACGGAGAACATCAGGAAGGACAAATCTGGGAGGCGATCATGGAAGCTGGCAATTTCAAGTTAGATAATTTGACCAATGTGCTGGACAAAAACCGACTGCAGATAGATGGCTGGGTAAAGGATGTGATGGATATTGACCCCATTGTGGAAAAATACAAGGCTTTCAAATGGAATGTTATCGAGACCGATGGACACGATATGAAACAGATTTTGGATGCATTTGAACAAGCTAAAGCTCATAAAGGCCAACCTACCGTTATCATCGCTCATACCGTTAAAGGAAAAGGCGTCGACTTTATGGAAAATGTGGCTGGCTGGCATGGAAAATCACCGGTTTGTGAGCAAATGGAGAGTGCTTTGGTGCAATTGAAGCTCGACAATCGACTTGATAAAGATAGATTGTTCAAAAAGGCAGATGACTATCAAGCTGAAGCGACCAGGAAGTTAGAAGCCAAAATGCCTAAGTTCAAAAGGGATTATTTTTGGAATAAACAGGACCGGATGAAAGTGAAGATGGATCCCACTCGGTTGGGGTTTGGGCGGGCTCTGGATAAAAGAGGAGACGATCCCCGCATAGTATGTTTGGGTGCAGACATCTCTGGTTCCATTGCCATCAGCCAGTTTTATGAAAAGCATCTTGAGAGAAAGAATAGATTCTTGAGCATGGGTATTGCCGAGCAAAGTGGAACCGGAGTGGCCGCTGGTTTAGCTAAAGAGGGAAAGATTCCGGTTTTCGGAACTTATGGAGTCTTTGCCGCAGGACGGAACTTAGATCAGCTCAGAACTACTGTATGTTACGGCAATTTTAACGTCCTTATCGCCGGTGCGCACGGCGGAGTTTCGGTGGGACCGGATGGAGCTACCCACCAGGCTTTGGAAGATTTATTCCAGATCTGCGGTCTTCCCAATATGCATGTGATGGTCCCATGCGATTCCATTGAAACCGAGAAAGCTACGGAATACTTCTTATTTGAAATAAAAGGACCAAAATATCTAAGGTTTGCCAGGGAAGCCACCCCCATCGTCACCACCAAAGATACGCCCTTCAAATTTGGTGAGGCTAATATTTACAGGTATAGAGGGGAAAAGGAAAATTTCATCGATGCCTTCGAAATCAAGTTGTCATCCGAATACGTCTCTGAAAATGAACACTTGACCATTATGGCCTGCGGTCCCGAAGTTCCCGAGGCTATGCGCGCCGCTTGGATTTTGAAAGAGGATTTTGGGGTCGAAACCAGGGTGATAAACATGCACACTTTAAAACCTCTGGATCGAGAAACCATAATCAAAGCGGCACGGGATACTGGAGTAATAGTCACGGCGGAGGAACATCAAGTCGGAGGGTTTGGCAACCTGATCAGTGCAGTGGTTTCACAAACCACGGAACTATATAAGAAACCGATGCTCTTTGGAATGATCGGAGTTAAAGATAGGTTCGGCGAATCGGGCGCACCCTGGGAATTGATCAAAGAGTTCGAGGTCTCAGCCGAACACATCGCCCAAAAGGCAAAAGAACTTTTCGATATAAAAAAGAAGAGATAAAAATTGCAAATGACGAATGACTTTCTGCTGGGACAGGGGTTGCACCCCTATCCGAGCAGGAAAGATAAAAAATTCGCCATCAATCATTCGTCATTAATCATTTGGTTTTTGGAGGATTAACATGAAATTGGCAGATAGAATGTCAAGACTGGGGACTGAAACCGCATTTGAGGTTTTAGCCCGAGCCAAACAATTAGAGAAAAAGGGGAAAAATATCATACACTTAGAAATCGGGGAGCCAGATTTCGATACTCCCAAAAACATCACCGATGCGGCCATTAAAGCTCTCAAAGAAGGATGGACGCATTATGGACCCTCGGCTGGGTTGCCTGAGGTCAGAGAGGTGATCGCAAAATATATAGCAAAGACCAGAAAGATAAATGTGAATCCAGATCAGGTGGTGGTGACTCCGGGGGCAAAGCCGATTATGTTTTTTTCTATCTTAGCTCTGGCAAACGAGGGGGAAGAGGTGATATACCCCAACCCCGGTTTTCCCATTTACGAATCAGTGATAAATTTTGTCGGGGCAAAGGCAGTACCCATAAAGTTGAGAGAAGAAAATGATTTTCGTCTGGACACAGATGAGCTGAAAAAATTGGTCACCGATAAGACCAAAATGATCATCATCAATTCCCCACAAAATCCCACGGGAGGGGTCTTGACCAAAGATGATCTAAAGGTGATCGCCGAAATTGCTCTTTCCAAAGACATCATGGTCTTAGCAGATGAGATCTACAGCCGCACACTCTATGAAGGAGAACACCATAGCATCTCCTCGTTCCCCGGAATGCAGGAAAAGACCATAATTCTGGATGGCATGTCCAAAACTTATGCTATGACCGGATGGAGGTTGGGATATGGGGTGATGAGAGAGGACCTGGCGGTTTTGGTTGCCAAATTGCAGACTAACTCCAATTCTTGCACCGCCAGCTTCACCCAAAGGGCAGGGATTGAGGCTCTCACCGGACCTCAGGATGATGCGGAAAAAATGGTGGCTGAGTTTAAAAAAAGAAGAGATGTGATCGTAAAAGGTTTGAATTCCATTCCCAGAATCAGTTGTAAAACTCCCCAAGGTGCATTCTATGTATTTCCCAATATAAAGAAGATCGGATGGAATTCCAAAAGACTTGCGGACCATCTTCTGGAGGAAGCCGGGGTGGCAGTCCTTTCGGGAACTTCTTTTGGAGAATACGGAGAAGGCTATATTCGGATCTCCTATGCTAATTCGGTCGAAAATATAAAGAAGGGATTAGAAAGAATAGAAAAAACTTTGTCAAAGATATAAACAAAAGACTTCACAGAAAAGAAGCTGGAGTGTCCACCTTTAGGTGGACCAAAATAAGTTTTCATATTTTTCAAGAGCTTTAAAATCACACGTTGGTTCGGGGTGCCCTTCTCCCGCCAAAGGCGGGATCAGGGTGAACCCTCATCCCGAACCATTATGCTTAAGCTTGCAGAACCCTAACTTGTTGCGGGGTAGGGGTTCACCCTGAAGGGATTCACCCTGAAGGGTACCTCGCAACAATAGCCGAATCTTTTATTCGTCATGGTTCGACAAGTTTATCCTGAGCGTAGTCGAAGGACTCACCACATGTCAATCATTCGTCATTAGTCATTTTTCTTTCCTGGGGTCCGTCATACTCATAGTTCCAATCGCCTAACTTGCGCATCGGTTTTTCTCTGATCATTTCTTCATAAGCATGAGCTACCAGTCCAGGAACACGAGAGATAAGAAAAAATCCTTTGCCCAATCTCCAATCGAATCCCATATCGGAGATGACCGCGGCAATAGCTCCATCTACATTAATGGGGAGTTTTTTGCCCAGTGAAATTGTCAATTCCCCTTCTATGGCTTGGGCTAATTCTATGTGTTTTCCAGAAAAATTCAACTTCTTGGCTATCTGGAAAAGCTTCACAGTTCTGGGATCGATCTCATGTAAACGGTGACCGAATCCAGGAATTCTCTTTCGTTTGTAAATGAATTCTGAGACCAGTTCTTTGGCAACCGACAAGACATCATCTGGTCTTTTTGCCCAATCCTGCAATATCTTGGCGCACTTCTCTATGGCGCCACCATGCACATCCCCGATGGTCAAGATTCCACCCGCTACCGCAGAATTCAAGGGATTTCCGCCAGAGAGGACCGTGCGAGCGGAGAGAGCCGACGGTGGAGTAACTCCATGATCTATGCTGGAGACCAAAATTGCCCGCATTATCTCTGACTCAGCTTTATTGGGAAGCTCTCCTTTTAAAATTAAAAACACGGCGTCAGAAAAAGAAAGCTTTTCCATCATCTCTCCAATATCATACCCTCTTACCCTTATCTCTCCTTTCTTAATATCAGTAATTGCGGTTTTCCACTTATCTTCAGTCATCTTTTCTCCTCCACTTGTGTTAGAATTGTGAATCATTCTAAAAAATAAAAACAAAATGCAAAGAAGTCAACAGATAATTAGCTTTTCAGAGTTATTTCAGGGTGTCCTCACCCTGAACGAGAAGTGTTACGGGGTATGTATAACCCACAATAACGGCGCCGTCCGTGACCAACGAGGATAAAATCCTAACGGATTAACTCCTTCTACCTTGGGAATTAAGCAGTAAGGACAATTCATGAATTGTCCCTACAAAAAATTCTCAGAATTAAGGCGTAAGTTCTTTAATAAAGGAGGGTGTTCGATGCCCACGAAGAAAAACCTGAGGTGTTGCGGGGATAGGTTACCTCGCAACGACGACCGATTTGCTACATTATCCTTGAATCCCCCTCACTCTTGCCCTTTCCCCCAGAGGAGAGGATGAAACTCAGCATCAGAAACAAATGTGCTTGTATTGATAGGAAACTGAACTCTTTTGCCTTTAGCTTTTTTACTTTCGCCTATTACCTTAAACCTTTAACCTGGTTTTAGGGCACGCATCCTCTTTTAAGGATGGGACCTCGGCAGAAAAGGTAATTGATCAGATAGACTAAGTCTCCTGCATCTATTACGCAATCTCCGTTTGGATCTCCGGCGGAAGGTGGGTCTGGCTGGGGACCACTTGTAAAGAGATAATTTAATAGATAAACTAAATCAGCGGCATCAACCACTCCATCTTTGTTTGCGTCCCCATATACGTAAGTGTAATTGGTGACCAAGATTAACGCCTTAAAGCAGTTTATTCGCCCATGTCCCAGTTCATAGCTTTTTCCAGTCGCTATGTAATAAACATAGTCTCCGACCTTGTCTGCGCTCTGTTCTATGATTTCCCTTAATTCATATGCGTTGAAGTTAGGTTCTATGGAAAGGAGCAAAGCGGCCAGCCCAGAGACCATGGGACAGGACATAGAAGTTCCCGCGATGTAACCGTAATTCATGGAGACCTGATAGGGGTAACCATTCAAGGTGACGTAGTAATTGGGCATGGTGGAAAGGATGTCATTTTCATCCCAGGGAGCACCTTGGCCTCCGGGAGCCGCCACGCACACGGAGGAACCATAGTTGGAATAGTCTGCTAGGCGATCAAACGAGTTCGTGGCAGAGACGGCAATTACGTTATGATAGGTGTCGGCGTAATGCGCAGGATAAATAACTGAATCGCCATAAGCATTCCCCGCAGGAGAGACTATAAGCACATTATTGCTGTCGGCATACCTGACGGCCTGTTCCTTTATGCCAGAAGGAGAGCCTCCACCACTATAATTGATCACTCGGGCGCCATGATCTACTGCATACAGGACTCCGGCCTTGAAGGTGTTATGGGTTCCGACTCCAAGGCTGTCAAAAACTTGATTTATTAAGATCCTACAGTCCCAGTCGATTCCAGCGATTCCATTGGCATTATTGGTCATTGCCCCCAAAATTCCAGTCACATGGGTGCCATGACCATATTTGTCCTTCACCCGCTCTCCATCTCCGGTAAAGTCCTCCCCCAGGATATATCTGCTGGTATCACTTAAATCCGGATGATAGAGGAAATCCAAAAGCATTGGTATCCCGGAATCTAAGACTGAGACTAAGACCCGGGAACTGCCCACAGAAATATCCCAAGCAGAAAGCGCTTTAATATCTGCCCCGGGAGTTCCACCGGGTGGATTTTGACCGGAATTCCAAAGAGCCCATTGAGAACCACTCACAAAGTAATAATCGTTCGGAGGATAACAGGGGTAATCGACCATGTTAGGTTCGGCAAATTCCATTAAATTGCTTGAATTTAAGTTCTGAATCACTTGGAAAATGTCCAAAGAGGGGTCAGTCTCCAACATCCCCGTCCCGATCTTGTCAAGTCCTTGCACGAGCCTAACTTGGTTTTTTTCAAACAGCTTTTCTAAGTCGGAAAGCTTGACTTTTGGATTAGCTTTGAATAAGATATCTCCTTCCACGTATTCCACCTGTTTGCCTCTCCACATCCCCTTCATTATATTTTTCCCATTGAATGTGGCGGCATAAAGAGGACCAGTTGAGAAGATAATGAAAATTAGAGCAAAAATGATAGTCTTCTTTCTCACAAATCCTCCCCATTCTTCAAATATGTCCCCTTCACATATTTAACGGCACTTTAATTATAAAAGTATATGAGTATTTGAAAAAAAATTTTATTATGGAGCTGTTGCCTAACTCTGTTTCCTGTTGGTTTCGTATAGAAAGGTTTGGGTTGCGGTTACGTATCGTTTATCGTCCCGCCTATGGCGGGATCGTTTAACGTGTCAAGACGAAAGACGAAACCAAAAGACGACTTATCCGCCAGAGGCGGATCTGCCTTTGGCAGACGATACGTAGCCGAAACCGCATCCGAAAGACCACTCGTCCCGCACTTTGCGGGACGCTTAAACAGACTTAAGCCACAGACCCTTATTTTACATTTCCGCAAATGATACCCTATGGTTTAACTTTTGACAACCCAGCTCTTTCACTCCATTCTTTAAATCCACTTAATCCATTGACTTATTGGCATCCCCACTCGGGCATTGGCCCCCTATTAAAAAGATAATTGAGCAAATAGACCACGTCGACTATATCTACCAGACAGTCTCCGCTGGCATCACCTAAAGCCAAAGGATTTGGAGCAGGACCTCTAACGAAAAGGTAATTTATCATAAAAATTACATCGGTAACATCTACCGTCCCGTCCTCATTCACATCCCCGGTGGGATTTTGCATATATCTGGAAACCTTCAGGGTTGGATCCCCTAACAGGGTCATCCCGTAGAACCAAGGTCTGGACCAGTCTCCTTCACAGGTCTCCATATCCTGAATACACCAGGAGAGGAATGCATCTCCGAAGTTTTTCCCTTGACCTAAGGGGATGTAAAAATCATAAAAACATAGCATGCTTCCGGTCTTAGTGGAACCCACCGTCAAAAGCCCATAAGTGCTTTGAAAAATATACCAATCTCCCATATCGTTTTGTTCCACAAATCTGCAATTTGAACAGGCAAAGAGGTTATAAAAGAGGACCTGGACATCGATGTCCTCTATCTCATAATTATGAAACAGAGAATAGTCGTAGGGACCTGTCCCCCAGTAAAGGTAATGTGCCCAGGGGGAAGAATGAGAGCAGATGAGCAAGTTTTCATATCCATTATTAGTGGATTCCCTTACTCTCTGCATGTAATCCTCACGATTGGTCTGATAAATGTCGGTCACCGCATCGGTGGCAGGATAGGCCAAAGCCACCTCATTTTCCCAGCCATATATACACCAGTCATTATCGATATAAGCTAAGGCTTTATCATATAACCTAAGTTCTCCGCTCCGGTAACGGTGATTCTTGTCGAAATAGTTGTTCATCATTGCCACTTCAGTGGCTTCATGCTCGGTTAGGTTTGAGGCAAAAAGTCTTCCCACCCAGATGTCCGCCTCCATATCTCCAATGCCGCTTAGATGATCGTCATACAATCCATCTGCATCTGTGTCCAGCCACCGCCCGTCTAAATCCATGTAGAAAAGATCGATGGGAAACTCCACGTGATCCCCGCCCCATTCCGGCGGCTCGGTCATCTCATACCAGGGAACCGCTAAATCGCCAATAAGTATGGCTCCGACTATGTGACGGGTGCTCCATTCCGAGATCAAAAGATTCTTAATCGCCACCTCATCTCCGTTGTTAGTGGCGGTATAAAGATCGATGGCGTATCCTTCCATTTCCAGATCGGTTACAAATCTGGAAAAAGAAGTTTGAATCTGGGGTTGCAAAATGCTGTTTATGATGATACAGATGGGAATATCCCCTTTGGGGCTAAAATAGATAGGCTTGGCTTCAAATTCCTTGGCAAACTTACGATTTTCCATGTACTGTTGGTAGGTGATCGGTTTTCTATAGGGATCCATCCAGCGGAGAAGGTTTACCTGCTTGTAGTCAAGCTTAGTCTGCGGCCAAAGATTTGTACTGCTTGAAAGAACAAACAGCACTGAGAAAAAAAGAATTAACCTCTTTTTCATTTTAAATCCTCCTACAAAATTCATTTTATTTATTTTATTCGTTTTATCCGCTTCATCCGTTTAATCCGTTGACTTGTTCAATCCGTTGACAGTTTTTACCTATGCACATCCTGGTTTTGGTGTCGGTCCTCCTACAAAAAGATAGTTTATTAAATACACCCCATCTGCAACGTCTACCGCGCAATCTCCATTAGAGTCCCCGGCTGAAAGAGGCTCTGGGGCAGGTCCTTTTATGAAAAGATAATTTATCAGAAAGACCACATCGCTCACGTCGATTTGACCATCCCCATTGGCGTCTCCATAATTTTCCAGATAGAAGCTCCAAATTTCATCTGACCATCGGGTTTCCCCCCATCTATCTTGAGCCTTCACCTTCCACCAATAAACTATACTATCCTTCTCTGGAAAGACGTAGCTTTGGCTTTGGGTGAGGCGGTCTTTGACCAAGGTTGACTCGGGGATGAATTGATTGGAAGAGCTCACATATAAAGTATAAATGACTCGATCGGAAGGATTCGGATCACCTGCATCTTCCCAATCCAAAAACACCGGTTTTATCACCGTATCTTTGTCTTCTGGCAAAAGCAAAGAGAAGGGATTGGGAGGCAGGTTTGGTTCAGGCTCACCCCAGAAAAATGCTCCAAAAATTCGGGGAGAATTATAAGGATGGTTTTGGTACTTGGAATAGAGCATAAGAGATTGCCCGGTGGGTCCAAAGGAAATGGAGGTAGAAGAGTAAGGGGAAATATCCGAAATGAAAATTCCATCTGGATCCAACACCTCCCCATTCTGGGTAACCCGGCTTAAACGAAGCTCAGCCAACTCGCTTTCTGCTTTCTTCCAAACCACCACATAATTCGTTCCATCGAAGCTAACCGAAGGGAGCTTTTCTGTATCTCCTGTGGTCGCAATAAATATCCCCCTGGGATCTAACACGGTTCCTCCTGAGGTAACCCGTTTCCCGGTAATATCGAGATTGGGCCAGTGGGTTCCATAATCTTCCCACACCACCAAGAAGTCAGTTCCATCTGAAGCTACCTGCGGATTGGTTTGTATCCCACTGGCAACGCCTATCCCAAAAGGCGAGCTTACCGTTCCGCTGGTATCTACCAAAGCTCCGTATATGTCGGAAGAACTCTCATGTGACCAGACTGCCAAATATTTTCCCCCTCCAAAGGCAACCGCCGGATAATTTTCTTTATCACCGGAAGATATAGGGAACGGTTGGGGATCGAGGAGATTTCCCTCAGAAGAGACCCTTAGACCTTGTATATTATAACTTACACCCGTCGAATCCAAGACTTCTTTCCATATCACTAAATAATTTTCATTATCCGAGGCTACCGCCGGACATCTTTGGTCAAAGGCGGAGTCAACCCATATAGGTAAACCCGAAACATCTAACACCTGGCCCCCTGAATCTATCCGCGCTCCATAGATGTCGAAATTGAAGTTCCGGAAATCCTCCCAGACAGCCAGAAAACTTCCCTGGCTCCAGGTTATAGAAGGCTGATTTTGATCTTCTGGAGCCAAACAAATGGGGATGTTAGCGGAATCCAGGAAATTACCCCAACGATCCAATCTTCTTCCATACAAATCATGGTTCTCCTCCCAGATGGCTAAATAGGAAGAGCCGTTCCAGGACGATTTTCCAGAAAGCTGGGCATCACAAGCCGTGGAAACGACGAAAGAATTTGAGTTCAACTTTCTTCCAGAAGTGTCAACAAATGCGCCAAAAATATCCCAGTTTTCGCCAAAATTCCCTGCTTGCCAAATAGCTAAAAACTTTTCTCTTCCCCAGGTTAAGTTGGGAGCCGCTTCTTGATATGAAAAAGAGGCGATTCTTTTGCCATCTGGGTCTAAGACCACTCCAGATGGCGTTATTCTCGAACCGTATATGTCATATCCGGTGCTATCAAAACTTCTCTCATCCTCCCACAGCACCAGAAAATTATCGTTTCCGTATGAAATCTTTGAATTACCTTGATTCCCGGTTGCCATGCACACAAAAAACCCATTGGTATCGATCACCTCTCCGTTAGCACTTACCCGGGCGACATATATGTCTCCGGCTGTGCTATCGCATCGGAAACTATTAAAACTCACCAAGAAATTATTTCCGTCTGAAGCACAGGAAGGAGAGATCTGTCCTCTGGGGTCGGTGGAGATATCAAAACCTCCAGAATCCAGGACCGCCCCGTCAGGTGTTATCCGCGCACCGCGGATATAAGAAGGATTTGATCACCCCTGATCATTTTCCCAGACCACTAAGTAGGTTGAACCATTATAAGCGATGGATGGATAATACTCAAATTGAGGGGTTTCGCAGATCAAAATTCCGTCAGGATCCAGAACTTCTCCATCAGGTGTGACCCTGGTGCCATATATGTCATAGGATATCCCCGACTTATACTGTGACCAGACCACAAGGAAGTTGGTTCCATCCGAGGCTACCGCGGGATATACAGCCCATTCCAAACCACCTGCAATAAAGAACCCATCGGGATCCAAGACGTTCCCGTCTGGACCCACTCGGGCACCATAAACAGTCCAGTTTTCGTTTCTCCAGTCCTGCCACACTACCAGATAATTCTGACCACCCCAGGCTACATTGACATTGGATTGAACACTCTGCGAGGTCGAGATGGGGATTCCGATTGGATCAAGTATCTCCTCCTGCGGGGAAACTCTTGCCCCAAAAATATCGTTATTAGTATTAATTCTTGTGTCCTCCCATACTACCAAGAAATTGGTCCCGTCAAAGGCAATAGAGGGAGTAGTCTGAGTTCCTTGGGCGGCGCCAGAAAAACAGTCAGAGGAAAGCCAAAACTCAGGCCAGGAGGGAAACACTTTCCCTGATAAACAAAAGATAAGACTTACAAACAGAATTAATATCTTTATCAATCTTCGAAAATCCAGCATCTTATTTCTCCTTGTTATTGATTAAATCCAACAGCCACTGAAATTCAAAAGGCGTGCAATCATGCAAAGCACACCACCCATATAGGTGATCGACTGCGTGATCTACACTACTTACAATATAATGCCAGATTCGTTTTGGTCAACAGTATTTCTTTTGGACTTTTAGCTTGTTACCCCGCACACAAAGAATCAAATTGGCTTAACTACTTAATCGTCAACCGATTACAAGAATATAACCTATACTTAACTTGATTTAATACGATGGCAAAAATCCTTCTCATTATTCTTACTGACTTTAGTCAGGTTTTGGAGCTTTATCCCCCTTTTACAAAGGTGGATTAACTCTCCCCCAAGAGCGGCGAGAGAGAACTGTGGCGAGTCGTCTTTATCCCACCCGTAATATGTTATTCTTCTTGACATCTTATAAATAAAGAACGTAATGCCTGTGAAGGAGACTGGTATCTTTTTAATTATTTCATGCCAAGTAGGATTTCGTATTACGCCCCCTTCTCTTTTTAAGAGAAGGGGTTGGGGATGAGTTCCAGTTGACACATATCCAAACTTACCCTAAGTCCCTCTCTTAAAAAGAGAGGGACTTATATGTTATTCCTCTTGACATCTCATAGACAAAAGAAGGTAATGCCTGCGAAAGAGGCTGTTATCTTTTTAATTATTTCTTGCCAAGTAAGATTTCGTATAACCCCTTCCCCTCCAAAGCACATAGACAATTTCACCATCACCTTGATGGTGATAGTGGGCATGTTAGTGGGAGAACAAATTTTCGGTATTTGTGTCAGGACTCAGTCTCGACATGTTTAAAAAAGTTGAGGAGATGTTTATGTTCTATTTTCCAAGATTGAAGCCTTTACAGGTCTTATTTTTCCATTTAGGAAAAAAGATTGAAGCCGGGGCGAATATACGATATTTCGGAGAGGAAAATCTTGAAAAATAAAGGTCAGTGACGTCAGTAAGGAAGATAAGTAACACCCGTGCCATTCTTTTATGGTGAGCAACTTGTCCTGAGCGAAGTCGAAGGAAGTCAAGCCATCTAAAATTCCCCGAGGTGTCAGATGCGTATACATTCATACGAATCCTCAATTTGCCACCCCATTGAATTTTTTCTTTTTTTTCGAAAACTTTGCTTGACTTTTGCTAATTTTGCATTACCTTATGGTTAGATTCCAAAAAGGTCGGCATTATTGGTTTTAGTTTCGATGTTTAAACTTTGAGCCTTAAACCTTCAACTCTAAGCGTTTAATGGTTTTTATCCTTTAAACCCATTTACACTGGAGGCGTAACATGTCCAAAAAGGTTTTAACAATCTTGTTCTTCGTCTTCTGGGCTTTAGCTGGTTCGGAGATACTGAGCGAAGTCGAAGCCTTCGCCCAGGTTGATACGGCTTGGGTGAGAAGATATCCTGGACCATATGGTGATGACTATGCTTCTGCGATAGCGGTGGATGGCGCTGGTAATGTCTATGTTACGGGCGCAAGTCGAGGACCGGGCGCAGGCTATATAAACGATTATGCAACTGTGAAATATGACTCCCTGGGTAATGAGCAATGGGTTGCCCGGTATAATGGTCACCCTACCACGAACTGGCCCGACGAGGCAAGGGCAATTGCTGTTGACGAAAACGGCGTTTATGTAACAGGGTATATAAGATATGGTATCGTTGAAGACTCTTCTGACTTTTGCACAATAAAGTATGATAAAACGACCGGTGATACGCTCTGGGTAAGAAAATACAACGGAACGGCAAATCAATGCGACGAGGCTTATGCACTCGCTATTGATGCGAATGGTAACGTTTATGTTACAGGTAAGAGCAAGGGCACGGACACAGGTTTCGACTTCCTTACAATAAAATACTCATCTAACGGCGACCAGTTATGGCCCGCAAGATATAATAACTACGAAAATGGCTGGGATATGGCCTATGCCATAGCTGTAGATATTAATGGAAACGTATATGTGACAGGCTCTAGCTATGACCTGACTACTTACTATGATTGTGCAACAATAAAATACAACTCCTCAGGTGTCCAACAATGGGTGCGAAGGTATTCTTATCAAGGGAATCAGTCAGACGAAGGAAAAGCAATTACGGTTGATGATGCCGGTAATGTTTATGTCACGGGACGCAGTGTAAGCACTACCACTTCTTGGGATTATATAACGATAAAATATAATGCGGGCGGTACTCAACAATGGCCAGCAAGATACAATGGCACGGGAAACTATGATGATGGGCCTACCGGCATTGTGGTTGACCCATCAGGAAATGTCTATGTTACAGGCAGGTCAGGCATCGCCCCATTTTATTACCAGTATGCGACCATTAAGTATTCGCCCTCGGGTACACAGAAGTGGGTAAGGACATATCTTGGACCGGGATGCATATCATCCGAAGCCAACGATATAGCAATTGATAATCAAAACAATATCTATGTTACCGGTCAGAGCTATGATACTGCCTCTGTCACATATTATGACTATGCCACGATAAAGTATGATTCGGCAGGAGTTCAGCAATGGGTCGCAAGATACAATGGTCCGGCAAGTAGTTCTGATTTGGCTATCTCCATTGCGGTTGATGGTGAATCCAAAGTCTATGTCACAGGTTATAGCACTGGTTCTGGCGCTGATTATGACTATGCAACCATAAAGTATTTCCAGTTTTTACGCGGGGATGCTAACGGTGATGGGGTGATAGATATATCTGACGTTGTGTATCTGATCAATTACCTCTTCATACACGGACCTGGCCCTGTGCCTACTCTTGATGCCGGGGACGCCACCTGTGACGGCGTGGTTGATGCTTCCGATGTGGTCTATCTAATCAACTATTTGTTTGTAAACGGACCGCCACCAAGCTGTTAGTTTTCAAAAAAGATACAAATGCAAAAGTGATGATATCGCCCCGGCTCTAAGAAGAGCTGGGGCTTTTCATAGATGGTCGGGGGTTCCCTCACCATTGCTGTCCCCAAGATTGGCTTTGTGTTTTCCGCCTGAGGCGGATCCCGCTCTGCGGGACAATGGGTTAGCGGGTAACTAAAATTAACGTCTATCGTTTGTCGTCTGAATTCTGGATCCATAGGATTGGCGAAGCTCGTATGGTTCGACTTTGCTCACCATAAACGGACTTAATTGCTTTATCGCCAATAGATTAAAGGGATATGATTTGAACCGAATTTGATTTAGTGGAACAGAAATGAGGCTAAAAAGTCCCTTTTTGCGGAAAAAAAGCTTGACTTGGATAAAAAAATTGGGTAAAATAAAAACGATCGGAACATCTACAAATCGAAGTGTGAATAAAGTATTTGATATTATTTTAAAAAGAGGTGGAATAGGAAGGGAAATTCTTAGAGAGAGGGTATACCCGACCTGTTCGGATATCAAGTAGTTAGGCGACATTCGCTTTGGAAATTGTAATTTCCTCCTGACGTGGTGATTACGGAGCATTACCCGTTAGCGGCTATAGAGGAGATCTATGAAGAAGTGGAGCATTCCCACAGAGCAACTTGCTCGCACGAGGGGTCCGATACCGAGTAGACATGGCTACGCATTCCAAGATGCCTACGTTTGCATGCAACTGATCCGTCTTCTCGACGATGTGCGAGGGGTTATCTCAGTCCGTCCCGAAGGAGCAGAGGATGTTGACTTGCTCTATACGGATGGTCGGGAAGAATACATTCAACTCAAGAACGAGCCAAATAAACACTATACTTTAGTCAAATTACGCCCCATTTTGCAGAGTTTCGCAGTCAACCTTCTAAAAGCAGGCAGGGTACCAACCATTACTTTCACACTTATTGCTCGAAGCAACTACGTTGACGCTGCCGTTACTCGACTTCGAGATGGGAAGCCGTCTTTGCACGACATTAAGAAGGTTGCTAGATTGCTTGCCCAAAGTATTCAGGGCTCACCAGCGCCCCAATGCCTAATTAAACTTAGCGATGCAGAGCGACGTGATTTGGCGGGACAATTGCTCCAGCAAACCAAGTTCTCGTTCGGGAAGGGTGACGAAATCAATGGGCGACTCTCTTTTGAAAGCCATGTTTGCACGGAACTGGCAAGACATGGCATCACAGGCACGGAGCTACACGATGCTTTCACCACACTGAAAGCTGCTCTTGATAGACACCGTGAATTTACTCGTACCAATGTGGAAGAACTGCTCAAGCGATTCATCGGCGGTGCGGCGATAGACGTATTTGAAGGGGGGGTAGAAGCACTCACGGATGAACAGCTTTCACACCTTGCAAGTCCTGACCGGATTCAGCAATTCTATAAAGGCGCTCCACTTTATTGGGACATCATCGCCGCGCATGGTGACATTGAGCGGGACCAGCAGGAAGACCTAATAAGACAACTCAAACAACCGCCAGAAACCCTCAGGGTGGTTTGCGTAGTTGCCGAGCCTGGAGCAGGTAAATCCACCTTGACATGGCGCATTGCCGCTGAACTGCATCAGCGACATAATGCTTTCGTGATTCGCATTAGAAATAAGGAAGAGGCTGACGCGTGGTATCTTATGCGAGAATTTTACCAAAAACTCAAGCGCCCATTCTACGTACTCGCCGATGACCTATTTCGTGAGCGTGACGCAGTGAGTGCTCTTCGTGAACTCGATCCATCTTTGCCAATTACTGTACTGGCAACATCGAGATCCTTTGAGTATCGCCCTCACCGGTTAAATGTTGAAGTAGAGCGAGTGCCTTTGAGAGAGCCTACTCCTGGCGAGAAAGAACGAATCCTTGCAAGGTTAGGAAAAACTCGGGAGGATTTAAGCAAAGAGCAACAGAGTCGATTGGATGCTGCCAATCAGTTTATCGTACTCATGATAGAATTGACAGACCCGCAGGGTAGAAAACTCGAAGATATATTCCGCGAGACAATAGAATGGTTGGAGATAAACGATGAGTCTGTTTATCGCGCCTATGAATACCTTTGTTTTGCATACCAGCATAGCGTATCTATGCCTAATTCTCTTCTTGAACGCCTTGATGCACAGGGATGCTTCTTCAATTTGCCTGCCCGTGATACAGCACAAGGACTTATCTTCTATGACGGAGGCCGAACAGGAAATGTACGTGTAGGCCACCCCGTTGTTGCCTCGATTTCTTCCGTTCTCTATGAGGAAACACACCGTGATCCCGCTGTGGCCCTGTCCGAAATTATAGAGGTGGCAGATACGTCCAACTATTTGGAGCGACGATTCGCTGCGTATTTGCTTCGCGTGCTGGCGCAAGCCAAATCACCTGCTCTTCACCCAGCACTTCCGCGAATCGAAGCAACTATCGCATCGTGTAAGCAAAACGCCACAATCACTGAACTCAGTATTTGGCGGACTTTCTACCTGTACCTCGGACAACATGAAAAGGCGAAGGAATGTTTACACGCTGCGTTGACACGCCCCCCCGTGAGTCCAGGAGACTGTAATATGTTGGTGAACTTATTCCGCAAACGTGGATGTGTGCGCGATGCTCTACCTGCGATAGCCAAATATGTTCACGAGCATCCTCAATTATGCGGTGCTCGGCCTACTTACCTCAATCTGATCGAACGGAATGGAACAAGGAGTGAAGTAGAAGAGGCCCTCAGGGAAACCAGCACGTGGCTAGGAGAGCATCCAGAGGATACCAGTGTCCGAGGTAGATATTTAGGTTTAGTGGAGCGGAAAGGGACAGGGGAGCAAGTAAAGCGTGTGTTGGAGGAAACCAGTAAATGGCTCGAAGACCATCCGGAAGATACCTTTGTTCGATGTGCATATTTAGGTTTAGTGGAGCGGAAAGGGACAGGGGAGCAAGTAAAGCGTGTGTTGGAGGAAACCAGTAAATGGCTCGAAGACCATCCGGAAGATACCTTTGTTCGATGTGCATATTTAGGTTTAGTG
>Ga0315289_10001789_pt1 | contig 33404 bp, 47 predicted proteins | sample YL17G11_40_MG_FD_203452 | JGI IMG/M metagenome (GOLD analysis project Ga0315289, IMG submission 203452) | Sediment microbial communities from Yellowstone Lake, YNP, Wyoming, USA - YL17G11_40 | ecosystem: Environmental > Aquatic > Freshwater > Lake > Sediment | place: USA: Wyoming | collected... | reverse complement strand
ATTTTGTCGAAGGGAAGTTGCACCCGGCAGATCTGAAGAATGCTGCTGCTGATGCTTTGGACAAATCAGTCGAACCGATAAGAAAGCATTTTGAAAAGAAAGGCCATGCTAGAGAATTGTATGAGATTGTAAAGAAATCTGAAGTAACCCGTTAGTGTTAGAAAAGGAAAATTTGTAAATTTTCAGATTCGGATTTTTTATATCTTGCAATGGGGAAAACGATGGCAATCCATAAAGTTCGAAGAGTGCACAGGCGCATTGCTCGTAACGCTTCTCGCATTAAAAAATATTATTATCGAAAAAGACAGCATCTCACACAGATACATCAATTCATCAAAAGTATGGGAGAGTTCGAATGGAAGCATAAAAATTTAATTTTTCTTATTGTAAGTATTGTAGTTGCATATATTTTGCTAAAAACTCCTCAAGTTTATGTTTATATAAAAAGTATTGGGGAACTTAATTATCTCGGTGTTTTCCTTGCAGGAACGTTGTTTCCATATGCACTGACAACTGCGCCCGCTACTGCAGCTCTATATATTCTTGGAAAATCTGTTTACAATCCTTTCGTAATGGCCCTTGTAGGAACAGTCGGAGCGGTCATTAGCGATTACCTCATATTCCGTTTTGTCAGAAACAACCTTCTGAAGGAGTTGTATTTGACAGAAAAAGAAATTTTAGGAAAAAGAGTTAAAATTCGACTCAATCCAAACGGGCTTGCTGTTAAATTTATCCCAATCTTGGCAGGCATCATCATCGCTTCGCCATTTCCAGATGAACTCGGAATCGCACTTTTTGGAGCAACAAAAATTCGCACTCGCGAATTTATTCAATACGCCTTTCTATTCCACTTCATAGGAATTTTCATCATAGCTTCTCTGGCCGTAGCATCTGTTTAACAAGAAATTTAACAAACAATTAATTGGTTGGCAATTTGATAATTTGCGTATTCACTCAAAGTTCAAATCTTGTTCTCTCAAATCATCTTGTTCTTTCTTAAATGATAAATCATCGCACCAATAGAAAGAATTATCAGCCCGACAACCATCTCGACTGGTTTGAACTGGAAAATCATGATCACGCAAAAAACCGCACCTATGATTGAGGGGAGTGGAAAGTTGTGGATGTTGAGAGGAACGTGGAATGGACGAGACAGCTTGGGGTGTGTGTAACGCAGCCACACAACCGAGAGATTTATCACGGCAAAAGTGATGAATGCACCGAGACTCGTGATGCTTGCAATAGTTTCAATTCTTCCGAGGAACAGGAAGGTGATTGAAAGTAGCATCATCGCAATCACCGCATACATCGGTGTTTTTCTTTTCGAGTGCAACTTCGACAAAAAGAATGGGAGCGCTCTGTCTCTTGCAATACCGTAAATCATTCTTGCTGTCACAACAAGGATTATGAGGACTGTGTTTGCTGTTGCGAAAAGTGCGATGAACGACATAACGAGGCTAGCATTATCTCCGAGAAAACTTTTACTAGCAGCAAAAGCGAGAGGGTTGTCCAACTTGCCGAGACTGCTCCAATCTGCCAAACTTATTGTTGCAATCGAGACTAGGACGTAGAGAATTGTAGTAATTATAATTGCCAAAACAATTGCACGAGGGATGAACTTCTTCGGACTTTTTGTCTCTTCTGCAATGTTGACAATGTCTTCAAATCCAATGTACGCAAAAAATACGAGAATTGATGCAGCAATCACTCCGCTAAATCCGTTCGGCATCTCGAGGTAATTCACCCGTCCAAAACTTCCGCTTGCAAGAGCAAGAAATATTATCAGAACTAGTCCAATTATTTCCACCGCAGTAAATATCACATTCATGTTTGACGATTCCTTAATCCCCCAGAAATTGACGATAGAAAGCAGAACAATGAGAACGATTGCAATAAGAATAAGTGGTGAACCAAACAGCGAACCAAAATATCCAGCAAAGCCTAACGCGACTGTCGAGGCTGAAAGAACTCCTGTGAAGATAAGCAACCAACCAATAAGAAATGCGAGAAACTTCGAAGAGTAGGCTTTCTTCACATAAACGTATTCACCAGCAGATTTTGGATACATTGCAGAAAGCTCGGCATAAGAAAGTCCAGTCAAGGCAGAAATTGCAGCACCGATGACAAATGAAAGCCAGAGAGCATTGCCAGCAGAACTTGCAGCCTGACCAATCAGAGCATACACGCCAGCTCCTAGAATTATTCCCACTCCGTAGATTGTCGCCTCAAAAAGACTCAGCGTGCGTTTCAGCTTCAAAGCCATAAAATATATTTGAATTTTTAGTTTTTAATCTTCATTTTTATTCTTTCTTTTATTCAGACATTATACTTCTAAAATATTCTGCTATTGTTGCTTTTCTGCAGTCAGGACATATTTTCAAATGATATCTTTCCTCTAATGGTTTATTGCAATATTCACAGTGCTTACGTGGATTGGCACGACGTTCTACAGAAGGTTGAGAATCTTTGTCTGTATTATATCTGCTCTGACCCAATATGAACTCGCCTGACATTATAAAAAAGCAATCTTTTAAATATTTAAATCGAAAGGTTACTCAGACTTTAATGTTAATCAGACTTTAATATATAAAAATTTCAAATTCTACAAAGAGAACAAAGGAAGAAGGAAAGAAAGGTGGAGTAACAAATGCTTGACATAAAACTCATCCGTGAGAATCCGGACTTTGTAAGGGAAAACATAAAGAAGAGGCAGCATCCTGAATATCTTGACTATCTTGAAGAACTGTTAAAGTCGGACAAAAAATGGAGAGAGCTTCTTGTCCAGGTCAACGAGCTCAGGTCGAAGAGAAATAAGATAAGTATTGATATTGCCAAGCTCAAGAAAGAAAAGAAAGATGCAAGCAAACTTTTGAAAGAAGCGGAAAAAATTCCGCAGAAGATAAAAGAGATCGAAGAGGAAACAAAAGTTCTGGAAGAGAAGAACAAACTTCTGCTCATGAAAATTCCTAACATCATTGACGATTCAGTCCCTATCGGCAAGGACGAGAGCGAGAATGTTGAGATAAGGAGATGGGGAAAGGAGCCGAAGTTCAGCTTCCAGCCGAAAAATCATCTGGAAATTTTACAGAATCTTGAAATGATTGATGAGGAGAGGGCGGCAAAAGCAGCTGGTCACGGCTTCTTCTATTTCAAAAAAGATTTAGTCTTGCTCGATCTGGCAATCCAGCAATTCGCCCTGAACTTCCTGAAGAAAAAAGGTTTCGTAGTTGTAGAGCCGCCGTTCATGATAAAGAGGAAAGCGTATGAAGGTGTTACAGATCTTGCTGATTTTGAAAGCGTAATGTACAAGATTGAGAATGAGGATTTGTATCTCATCGCGACTTCGGAGCATGCCGTCGGTGCGATGTTCATGGACGAACTGATGGACAAAAAAGATTTGCCTCTCAAGTTTGCAGGAATAAGTCCATGCTTCAGGAAAGAAGTCGGCGCGCATGGAAAGTACACGAAAGGTCTTTTCAGGATGCACCAGTTCAACAAGATAGAGCAGTTTGTCTTTTGCCTGCCTGACCAATCGAAGAAAATGCTTGAAGAGATACAGAAAAATGCCGAAGATCTGTATCAGGCTCTCGGACTGCATTACAGGGTCGTTGAGCTGTGCAGCGGTGACTTGAGCATTTTGAAAAACAAGTCTTACGATACTGAAGTGTGGATGGCTGATGAAAAGTTCAGGGAAGTCGGTTCTGCAACTAACTGCACTGATTATCAGGCTCGCAGGCTTAACGTCAAATGGAGGGAAGGACCTGGCAAGCCCGCTGCAGGTTTCGTGCATACTCTCAACAACACAGCGCTCGCGACAAGCAGGACGATGCTCGCGATTCTCGAACAATTCCAGCAAAAAGACGGTTCTGTATTAATTCCAAAAGTCCTCCAACCTTTTATGAACGGAATGGAAAAGTTGGAAAAGAAGAAGTAAAAACGCAGATAAAGTTTTCTTTTTAATATCATACTCATGGAATTTGAAAAAGAATTTAATCGAAAAAATTATGAAACTGCTTTTTTCGATGACACATTAAGATATAATTCTGGTGGAAGGTATTGTATAGATACTTCTTTCGTTTTTGCTGCAGTGGGGATAGCGGACTGGCTTCCTAACTTTTTAACTCAAAAAAAATATTCAATCAATGGTTATTATAAAGATTGGCGTGAAAAATTCGAAAAAGTTTTTTCATTTCCTATTACAATTCCACAACCTATTTTGGGTGAAATTTATAATCAACACATAAACCACAAAATACCAGATGGAAATATGAAAAGGATTAAGGAATTATTTGATAGAAAAAATGTAAGATTTTTAATCACAGAAGATTTATCTCCAAAAAATTGGAAACCAACAATGACTAGATTAATGCCTGAAGTAATGAAAACATTAGCAGTTTATATGCAACCATATAACCATTTGTCTGGAATATTAAGTGATGAAGATGCCTCAGTATTGGTGTTATCAAAATATGAAAATCAAATATTATTGACAATTGATTTAGGAATGCTGAACATAGCATTTCGTCATGATTGCCCACACTTCGATTTTTGGAAAGAAAGAAAATTACCTGACAAGCCTGCTCCTAAATTAGAAATTAGAGAAATTAATGAACAATGATCAGATAGGAAGATAAATAAAATATTTCAAAATTAAAAATATAGCATCGCCATAAAACAACGTGAAAAGTAACGCAAGTGGAAATGCAGGAGCGAATCGCACTCCTTCTTTTATCACAACAAACTTCTTGCCGCTACGCTTGACAGCAGCAACCTGCCGTGACGACATGCCAACGAACTCCTTGCTTTCCAGCAGCACGTCACCAACTTTCAATCTGCCCACAGGAATTTTTTTCTTGAAGCCGAAATCTTCAACGCTCTTGCTGAACTTGAAAATGACGAAAAGGCCGAGAGTTGCCAAAACTGGGATGAGCGAGTTTCTTGCCAATGAAAGAAGCGATGGTTGTGTGGGCTGCAAGAAGATTTCTTTGCTGAGATAGTAGCTGAGCCCGAAGAAAAATAAGAAGAGAATTACTGCAAAAAATATGTAAGATTTTGCAGAAGCTTTCATTTGTTTACGAAAGTGATAGCGGACTTTACTATTGCGCGCAGCGATTACAAAAGCATAGATGAGCATGTAAGGCGTGCCGATGAGAAAAACATTGACAAGATAGCTGAAGGGAAAAGGAAAGAACAGCTGAGGAGCGAAGCCGAGTCCAGCAGGTACAGCTGGTAAAAGGAAGCCGACTGCAGCCAGCAAGAAAGTGTCAGCGCCTCCCCACTGTCCGAACTTGTACATCACATAGCCGATTGCAAAAAGAATTCCTGCGACAGCAGCAGGAAGCATAAGCGGCCACAGGTTTGCAGCGAGAAAAGATTGATACAAATAATAAACTGCTCCGACACCGAACATGAAATAAAAAATTTCGTCAGGAACTTCTGTCGTCCTCAAGTCCCACCAGGCAGCGACAGCAGTCCCGCCGAATGCAGCAAGAAGTGGAATCCATTCTAGTGAAAACGCAAATGACATAATACTAAATTTATTTTTTGTTATTAAAAGTCTAGAGAATTGATGAAAGGATTTAATTTGTGTTCAAGAATAACTTACAAGCTACGTGGGTTCAAATCCCACCTCCCGCATGGTACCTCGAGGTATCTGAAGGTATTTTAAGAATTATGACTATGAATATTTCTTGAATCCAATCTTTGAGGCTTCTTCCCTGAAACATTGTCTGCAGTAATAAAGACCATACTTGCGAATAAGCCCGTCATGACGTCCGCATTTTCTACATTTTCTCATTCCTTTTCCCATTTTTGCTGGCATATTTTATCTCCCATTTATCTATCGTTTATCTATCGTTTTCAAAATACATTAGAAGAAGATATTTAAAAAGCTTTTTCCTCGCTTGCTTTTCATTAGCTTTTCATTAACCTTTCATTAGCTTTTCTTCAGTTTTTCTTTACCCGCCGATGTTTCCGAGTATTTCCAGAATGTCATTCGTGCCAAAAAGCTGGATCTCTGCAATTTTTTCAAAAACTTTTATGTATGTAGTTTCGAAGTCGTGAAGCTCTGCCTTCCTGAGAATTACGCCACCGAGCTTTGCAGTCGCATCGATGACTTCAAACTCTTCGTGCGGGTGAACGTATTGATGGATTGTCGGATTGAATTGATAGTTTTCTGTTTGCTCTTGCTCAGTTTGTCCTGACTGGTGTGATTTGTTACTCAATTATCTCCACTCCAAAATTATTTTTCAGCCACTCTACTGCTTCTTCCTTTTTAATTTTATGTTTACTACCTATTTTAGCTTGTCGTATCCTTCTCTTCTTTACATGATAGCCGGGACGCTCGAGAGTAACGCTCACATCAAGGCCCATCATGCCGATTTCATGCGAGTAGCGGACTCCCGGAATGTCGATGTACTCACGAATGCCAAAACTGAAGTTGCCATCTTTGTCAAAACTGCTCTTTTTTATTTTGTTTTCCACTGCAACAAGCGCTTTCTTCAAAAATTCCACAGCGGCCTGCCTTCTCAGCGTAACCATCACACCAAGAGGCTTTCCTTTCGCCACTCCGAACGTGCTTCTCCTCTTCGACTTCGTCACGAGCGGCTTTCTTTCGGTAATGTTTTGCAGAAGCTTTGCCGATTTCTCAATCTTCGTTTTGTCGTCACCACAACCGATGTTGAGAGTGACTTTCTCGACTCGAATTTGCTGCATTGGATTCTGCTGCATCGGATTTTTGTCTGCCAATTTATTCACTTCCAGAAATTGTCACAATTGGCTTTGTCTTACCAACAACCAAGACATGATCTGCAATAGTCTCATTCTGCTTTCCTTCATACTCGAAAACAACTTTGTTCGGCTCTTTTCCTTTGACAATAACAACGTCTCTTACTTTTGCTATTACACCCGCATTCTCGCCCCCAATAATCAGCACAGCACTTCCCTTTTCAAGCTTTATATGTTCTGTAATTTTTTGTTTCGGCACTTCAATCAAAACTGAATCACCTGTTGCAAAAGAGGTTTTTTCTGAGCTTTTTTCTTTTCCTCCTTCAACCAAGATGCTGCGGCCATCATGCAAGTTGAGCTGCTGCTTTCCATTTCTCACAGTAGTTTTATTTTTTATTCTGCACAGCTTTGTTTTGCTTTCGCTCTCATCTATCTCAATCAGTTTCAATCCGTCCTTCGTAACCGTGCATCGATAAAACTTTCTGATTTTTGGAATCGACAGAACATCCATAAGCCCGAGAGGAAATGCGTGGTCAGTCACAACTCTTCCGTCAATTAACACCTCGCGCTTCTTCAAAACTGTCTCCGCCTCTTTCCCTGTCTCTACAAGTTTCAAAATATCTCTCAGCACGATTTGAATTGGAATGCTCTCGAACCTCTTGTGCGGGCCGGCGCGAGGAGCGACTGTCCATTTCGACTGCTTCTTTGCAATTCTCCAGAACTTCGGTGTCGTCAATCTTTTCAGTCTCGCCATAATTTTCACTTTTTCCTTCTGTTTTTTTACTTCTCCTTTTTCGCTTCCTGCTTCATTCCTTGCTTCATTTCCTGCTTCACTTCTTTGCCTTCTTTCGCTTTTATCTTTCTCTCCAGACTTTTCACTCTCATCTTGTCGCCCATCTCTAGATTAATTATTCTCAGGTTCGACGCGTGGAATGGGACTTGCACTTCCGTACCTGCCGTGCGTTTTCTTGTCATTCCTTCCACGAATACTTGGTAATACTTGTAATCTATTCTCGTAACTTTTCCTCTCTTCTTCCTGAACTTTCCTTTCATAACTTCTACTTCATCGCCCTTTCGCAGCGGAAAACTTCTTATGTTGAATCGCTGTTTCAAGTCTTTCGACATGTGGGCTGCGACGATTTTTCTGCGCAGATGCAGTGGCGCGTTGTACAAAAATTTTCTCTGCTTTCTCGGCTGGATTGATTTTATTTTCATTTTTCTCAACTCGTAAACTCACACAACAATGCTGGAAATTTTTCCTAGCGTGCTGAACCTCTCTATCGCTTCCTTGGCAACCGGTCCTTTTATCTCCGTCCCTTTAGGTTCTCCACGATCGTCGACAAGCACGCAAGCGTTGTCTGAAAAACTGACACGCAGCCCGTCGCGCCTTCGATACTCCGCCTTCTGCCTTATGATAACAGCATTGCTCATCGTCTTCCTTATTTTTACATCCCCCTGCTTCACTGTGATTTTTATCATACCTCCAACCCCGGCAGCTGGCATCCTTCGTCTCACTCCATGATAACCAAAAACAGCAATAACCTGAACGATTTTTGCTCCAGTATTGTCCGCGCAAACTAGATACGTTCCAGTAGGAATTGCCCTTGTTATGCTTGCTTTAATTGCTTTCATATTTCTCCCCTCTCGAACTTGTAACCATTTGTACTAAATCTAATTCCAATAGTATTTGCCGGTTCTTCACCGTATCCTGCTGAACAAAATTCTATATATCTGCCATTATTCAATCTGCTCAAATACCAAAAGAACTCTTGCATTGTTACAACTTCGCTAGTTATTCTGCAAAGCAATACATTCCATGGCACTATCCCATTTGAATATTCTGGATTATTTTCAGTTATAAAATGTAAATTAATTAAAATATCTGCAGCTATTCTTCCCTGGTTCGGATCGGAAAAAAGTTGTCCTACTGTCGTATTCATGAAAATCACTTTATTCTTATTTTTCTCCTGCTGCTTGAGTTACTTCAACAACTACAAAATGCTTAGTCTTGCTCAGCGGCCTGCATTCGGCAATCTTCACTACGTCCCCTTCCTTCGCTGCAATGCATTCTGGGTTGTATGCAGCAATCCTGCTGTGCCTTCTTTCATATCGCTCGAACTTCGTCAAAAAGTGGAAGTATCCTTTCTCGATTATCGCTGTCTTCTGAGCCTTCGCAGACACGACCTTGCCTTCTATAACTTTCCCGCGGATTGGAAGAGTCCCGTGGAACGGGCAAAACTCGTCCTCACACTGCCTTTGCGGAGGTTTCACTTCTATTCCTATATTTCTCGCTTTTCCATCTTCTTTCTTTTTTCTTGCCATTTTACCGACACCATTCAATTAATTAATCATTCAACTAATTTACCATTTTGCAAACTTCTTTTTTATTCTATCTTCAGGTCTGCTGACTAAAAGCTTTCCATCGACCTGGACTTTAACTTTGTTTGGAAGAGTAAATATAAAAACGTTATTTTGCTTGGTTACCGCCTTTTCTTTTACCTCTTTTCCTTCTCCCGTCTCGATTTTCAGCATGTTGTACGTCTCATCCACAACAATTCCCTGCAAGCCTTTCTGAGTTTTATCAGTACTTGCTGCAATTTTTACCTTTAATCCTATCAATTCATGCCTTACTAAGTTTTGTGGTGTTATTGGCATAATTATTTATACTCTTTTATTGATTTTATTAATTAGGTGAATATATGATATCGCCATATTTGCAGAGAGCAGGTGAATATGTAATTGGCTATGTAAGTCAATATTTGGGCGGAGGCGGAGCTGATATATCGGACGCAACTCCAATACCGGAAATACCAGCTTTTTTAGTGCCTTTATCGCTATTTGCTGCACTGGCCGCATCTGCGTGGCTGCTACGTAAAAGCGACTACAACGTACCAGTACTAATGAAGTAATTTCATAGAGAAGAAAGCTGCTAGGATATTCTAATTAGACCTACGTGTAGTATTTAATAAATTTCTAAATAAAGTTCTAAAAATTACTGATTCAACCAACTTCAATCTGGTCTTGATTGTAGCCAAGCTTGACAAGAATCTGCACGATGCGATTGCGGTGATCGCCGAAGAGCTCGATATGCTCGTGCTTGTATGTCCCGCCTGTTGCTAGTTTTGACTTCAACTGGCTCGCAACTTCCTTTCCATTTTCAGTTATTCCCTCAACAATTGTCACAGGCTTGTTGAACTTTCTCTTTTCTATCCAGACTTTTATTTTCTGCCATTCACGTTCCAGCGCTGCGCATGCACACAAGTCAGTAGGAAGGCCACAAGTTGAACAGTTTCCAAGTGTAACGGGGTTTCCACATTTAGGGCATTTTTGAGCCGTCATCAAGCAGTCACTCCTTCAAGCCAACCTTGCAAAAACGCACTTCCAAAAATCAGAAGTAGTATAATTATTCCAACAATTACGAAGAAAATCAGCTCTGGTTTAGCAGAAAAACCCTTCATTCTTGTTCTTTTTGTTCTCTCATTTTTTATTTTGTGTTGCACTACTTTTTCGTCCTCTTTTCTTGTTTTTGTTTTTCAACTTTTTCATTTTTTGTCTGGCTCTTTGCTTGCTTTGTTGCCTGAATTTTTGTCTGATGTTTTATTGTCGTGAGTCTGGCAATGGCTCTTCTCATCTCGCGGATCTTTCCAGGATTCTTCACAGGCCTTCCCATCTTAACGTTGCCGTGCTCTTTGGCAAGCTCAAGCTTTAGCTCAGAAAGTTTCTTGGCCAGCTCCTCTGGCTTCATTTCTCTTATTTGCTTTACTTTAAGGATTGCCATTATTCTTTTCCTTGTTTTCTTTAACTCTTTCAGGTATAAAAAGTTAACGATGCTTGGCAGGAAGGGTTGTCTTTGCTGTTATCGCGATTGGTCGTTTGCGGATGGTTGTTGTTATTGTTGCAAAAATTGTAAGTATCTTCTGTAAAATATATTTTCCAGTAAATATTCACAATAAAAATCTCTCACTTTAAATAATTATTTTATGAAACTTTCCACCCAATCTATGAATCGTTCAGCTTTTTTAATTAAATTTTCAGAATTTATTTTGCCAAATCTTTTTTTAATATCGTAACCAGTAATTTCTCTTAACTCCAGACCCAATTGCACTATAGGTAATTTTGAAGAATCTCCAACTTTTTTAATGGCTTCTTTATGTAAAAATATAGCTTCTCTATGATCTTTTGTTGCTTTCTTTCCTAAAATAAAAATTGTGAAAGCATCATTGGCATTTATGATAGCTTGTGTCGCATTAAATGCAGCTTCTTCTGGATATTTATTTAAGTTTGACTTTGCTATTTCAAGAAATTTTTTTGATTTTGATAAAAAATCTTTTGAATATTCTTTGAGATATTCTTCAACCATTTTTATCACATCATTATATTATATCATCTATATTTCCTAAAATTACTTTACCATTAGCAATATCCCTAATTAACGGATCTTTTTTGTTATATCTTTTTTTAAATTCTTTTTTGTCAAAAATATGAGTAGAAAAAATTATTCCCTCTTTCTCTAAGTATTTTATTTTTAATTCATTCGTTTCCTTTTCAACACTTTTTTTATTTCCAGTAACAACAGCTAAATCTATGTCGCTTGTCGGTTTTAACTCATTTCTAACAGCAGAACCAAAAATAATTACTGTTGCAGGTGTTTTTATTTTTCTTGCAAAATCCATTGCTTTTTCCTCAATTATACTAAAATCCTTTTTCAATAAAGGTTCTAACAGTTCTCTGATAATATAGTTACTTGTATTGAGTCTGTATAATATAATCCTACCTGCTTTGTTGAATTCTGTGATAATATTCTGATCTCTAAGGTTTTTCAAAGCACGATGTACAGTTGCTTTTGGCATTTTAATCTCTCGTGCTATTTCAGACTCAGAAAATATCCATTCGCTTCGATTTGCTAATATCTGCAATATCTTTACTTTGGGTTTAGAGTTCAATATTTCTTCAATCATAAATTTTACTTGTTAGTTCGAATATTTAAATGTTTCATTTTTGAAACATATTCGTTTCATTTTTGAAATATTGAAAATGTTTCGAAGTGTTTGTTGTTATTGTTGTAAATATTGACTTGAAAGGTTGTATTGCACTCTAAAAGATAGAATAAAGCCGATGCATGGATTATATTCAAAGGAAACAGCTCAGCAATTCATCGATGCTTATCAGATTTATTACAATTTCATCAAACCACATAGAAGCTTGAATGAATTGACTCCAAGTCAAGTTGCTGGAATTGATATAAGACTGGATAAAAATAAATGGCTTAGTTTATTGATCAATTCGATTCAAAGAAAATAATTAGAAATTAAACAAATCCCAATTTCTTGCACATTCTAGCCGCATATTCTTCAGTTTTTTTTTCTATAATTTCTTCGTTGTCGTATTTTAGATGAAGTATTTCATGAACGAGTGTATTAAATATGTGAACTGTAATTACAAAAATAAGGTCTTCATTTTCGAAATTTAATAAGCAATCGGGAATAATAACCTCTCCAGAATATGAGAATATAGGAAAAATACTTATTTGGCCTAAATCATGATTTATCATTCCAGAAGTGTAATGTGGATCTAGAATTGGAGGAAAAATCATTATTCTTACATCGTAAATTTTCTCTCTACTTATTTCTTCGGAATTTAATATTTCATCGAGAATTTTTTGAATCTTTTCTGAATTAATTATTTCAAAAGATTTTTTCGCATGCTGAAAATAAAATTTTCTAATATGTTCTGGGAATGTTTTTGTTACAATTTCACTTGGATTTGCTAGTCTAACTCTCACCAAAGTCATCACCAATGTTAAAATACTATATATTAACAAATTTAATGTTATGACAGACAAAGAATTTCTGACAAGAGAAGAAAGTGAAAAAGCAATAAAATTTTGGAAGAATCAATTTAAGGAAATATACAAGGTTTCAACTGGCTTGGATTTCGATTCAAATCTCAGATATGAGGGAACTTTGGATTTTATAATTTATGAAATTTTTAAAATCAAAGATGACAAGAAACTTGCAGCCCACTTTTTATATGAGGTAGCTAGGAAACATCCTTTTGTAGATGGAAACAAGAGGACAGCTTTATTGATTGCTTTAGTTGTCTTATCACAAACGGTAATGAAAGGAAAGAAAGATTTTTTCACTAAAATATTTGAAGGTTTCATGAAACCCTATCGAGGGAAAGAGAAAGAAATGGATCGTAATGATATGAATTTAGTAAAATTTATGAAAGATGTTGCAGCTGGTAAGAAGACTTATGATGAAGTCTTGGAATTCATTGATAAACATATCATTTATAGACTAGAATAGATTACAATTTTTCCAATTCATTGAAGACTTTCTTATATCTCTTCTTTAAATCAGTAGCAATAGATTTTATTTCGTTAGGAGAAGTCGTATCCATAATACGTAAAGCTGCAATAGTTCTACGATCAATCTTCACCAACTTTCTCATCTTCCAAATCTCGACTTTATTTATACTAACTTAATAAGCTTATATATTACTTTAAATTTGGTCAATATAAGTGTTACTGTAACATTCTTAAATGTTGTTGCTGCTACTGTGACTGTTGTTGCTGTAGTTGTAATGGTTGTAACAGTTGTGTTGTTGTAGGTGTATCTGTTGTTGCACTTGTTGTAGCACTTGTTGTAGCACTTGTTGTAACAGTTGTACTGACTGTTACACTTGTAAATGTCATTGTACTACTAGAGTAATTACACGAGTAACTGTACTATTATTAAATTTGTATTCCCATCATTCCAGTTGCAATTTGATTAAGAGCATCTTTCAGAGTACCGTCACAATATTTATATTCTTTGTTATTCCCAGTTTGGAAAATGGTATCTCACAGTTCATAGAAGTTCCTTTCACCCCTGGTAAGCCAGTATATTTTACATAATAATATTCATTGCAAAAATCTTGTTTCTTAGTTATAGTAATTTCAACTACACCTGCCGAACTATCATCAGTTATTATAGAATTAGTGCAATTATTTTCTAATGCAACACAACCACTTGAAAATATATTTTGCAGTATATAATGTGTATGATTCGTGCGATGGCTGCACCAATTTTTTTCTGGCCGGATGTAATCGCGTTCACGCAGATGAACACCAATTCGATTTTAGCAGAGGGAAAGTTTCAAGAAAACCGTAGGTTGTCTTCCTCAATAAAAATGCCGAGAAAGAAACGAGCGATCGTCGTTAAAATTCACCTAAAGAATGAAAGAATCCATTCAAACAAATCAAACTTTTGCTGTGTTGTGAACTTGACAGAAGCTCCACTGAGAATTGTTTCTTGCGAGTAGAATGTAGGAGTTGCGACAAGCGAGTGAGTCGCTCCTGTCATATTGTATGGCAGATTGCATTTTGTCGTGACTTTGAGGGAGCCGTTGACGCTAGTGGAACTACAATCTTTTGTCAGTCCTTGCCACGTGCATGCTGTGTTGATTCCATTAGCAGTGGGAGTAACGTTCACTTCAGCAATATTGCACCCATTATCAGCATTCCAAGCAATCCCGTCAATGGTAAGAGAATACTTTGCAATGTGCCCAGCAACATAACGAGAATCGTTGAATGAAATAGTAAGAATAACTTCTTGGCCAGGAACAGCTGCTATGTTCGGACTTATGGAAACGGTTGTGTAGCAATCGGCATTGCATTTATCTTGAGTTTCAGTTGAATCACATATGCTATTGTTATTGCATCCACAACCACATTCAGGCCTGCATATACCAACTGTACATTGGTCTACAGTACATTGTGAAGCATAGCTAACTGTTTTACTGCATCCTTCATTTACACACGTAGTGCCAGAGCAGCAATCCCAGGTATTGTAATAAAGACCATTGACCAACGGCAATATATTTAAAAAAGCTAGAAAGAAAGCGAACGATATTAGTAGACTTTTCATAATTAATATTATGTATTTTAAATATATACTATTTGCTTTGATGTTTCTCTTGATAATGCCAATTGCTTATGCGAGTGAAATAAAAGTCCTATATTTTTTTGGCAGCTCGTGCGAGTTTTCCAAGATTGAAGAAGCAAACATAAACGAAATTAAATCATACTGGGGAGGGAAGGTTGACTGGAAAGATTATGACTTGGATGATAAGCCGAACTTTGACATGGAAAAGAAATATGGGATTGTAGGAGTTCCCGCGGCAGTGGTTGAGTGCTTGAACAAAACCATCAAAATAGATAGAAAGGACAGTTACTTTTCTCAGGAAATTAATCAAACAATTTATGAATGCCAGCTTGGAGAAGTTGAACAAGTTGAAACAAATACTATAGTTGTTGCTCTGGCTTTTATTTTCTGCTTGACGGCAATCTATCTAGCTAAAAGACAAAGTAAAAGGCATTTGAAGAAAAAGAGAAAAGCTAGATAAAAAGTTTGGATAGAAATCCTGTTGCTAGGGTTAAGTAGTAGAAGAGGCTGCCCTGAAGCAGATATGTCAGTAAAACTCCAAAAAACATGAAAGGAGCAAAAGGAATAGTTTTTGCAATTTTTATCGTGTCAAATTTTAATTTTTTATCTTCTTTCAATTTTTTTATCTCTTCTTTTGTTAAAGCCATAGGAGTCTCTGCTAAAAATCCTTCTTTCACGTTCCTCAGTATATCAAAAATTGTGAAGAGTGAAAATTCTTTTTTTTCATATCCTTTTTTTGTTTTAACCAATCGTTCAGCCAATAGCATTCCTGGCTTTAGGTTTTTTATTTTTACCGGTTCCACAAAAGAAAATTCAATTATATAAGAAATGATTAATCTGAGACCAACAAATATTAGAAGCATGCTTGATATTCCCCAAAAAAATGAAAAAGTTAAAATTGAGCTGAAAGATAAAAATAACCTTAGGATGCCACCTACAAGCGAGAGTGCAATACTAGCTCGACGATGTACCTTGTTCATAACTTCCATCAAAGCGAAAAGGATGATTGTTTGCAAAACAAAATTCGGTTGGATGCTGAATTTAGACAGAATTAAGTTAAGTATGTAGGAAAATCCGAAAATGAATAAAATCATGTTTGCCAAGCTTGAAATCTTAAAGTTTTTTTTGACGTATTCTTTAAACTGGTCGAGTTTTATTTGAAAAATTGAGGTGAAAATTAAAAAAAACGCAAGTGGTGTGATTGTGTTGATTAAAATTACCAGTGAGGGAAAAAGAAAAACATATCCATACTTATATGTAAACACTGGGAGGAGTAGAGAATAACCCAAGAAAAGCTTTGCATCGCCACTAGACCATAATCCTGCAGACCAGATAAAAAAGCCGAACAACAAAGAAATTGATACATTTGCTATGGTTTGAATGAAATCTGAGTTTATATTAAAAGAAAAACCGAGAAGGATTTTAGTAAAAAAGATATTTACAAACAGGCCAATAAGGAGTAAGAGGATTATGTGGATGTTTCTAATTTTACCTTTCTTTATATCTGTATAAGAAGTGGCAATACCAAAGACGATAATCGCTATAAGTGTAGGGTCTACTAAATTCATTAAATTAAATATAAATGATTACAATTAAATAAAAGGTACTAAAATGGCTAGAAATATTTTTTCAACAGATAACTTAGAGATTCATAAAGGCAAGAGCAATGTGATAATTTCTGTGAACCCTAAGGTCTACCCACTTGACACAATTTTTTCTGCGGCTTATATTTTTATTGACAAAGCTTATGTGATTGTTGATGGAGATCCGAATGAAGAGATTGTCGTACAGTTAAAAGCAAAAGATAAAAAAACAGATTTGGAAAAATTAGGTAGGGAGTTTAACAACGAGCTAATCAATTATTCTTTTTATGCTGCTCAGACAGCTAAAAACATGCCAATAAGAACTGCTATAGTTCAAAGGGCGTTCTTTACAAATGCTCAAAAAAAGCCAGAAATAGAGTTTGCTAAGCCAGCTGAAAAACCAGCACACAATATAGAACAAATTGCTAAACCTTGGAAGCCTAGGAGGAAAAAACTTGGAAAGAGTAAAAGTCAAAGGAAGAGAAGTAAGAGTAGAAGTTAATCCAAACTTTTATAGCTATGATGCAGTTTTGCTGACAAAAAAGATTTTGGCAAATTTTTGTTTAGTTTCGATAAGAAAAAGAGATGATGTTATCTTGGTGAATTTGAAGCCTAAGCCAAAAATGAAAATTAATCTAGAAACTCTGGGCTATGAATTTTACAATTATTTACTTAACAGTGTGAAAGAAATGAAATTGGGTTTGATTTAATGGCTTTGAGTTACTTTGTACAAGAAGGCTTTGTAGAAATACCACATGTTATAAACAAATTCTGGACTCATAAGTTTGACGATGATCACTTTTTAGTAACAACTGAGCATGGAGCATGGGTTGCTCTGAATAAAGAAGAGTTTGATTTGTTGAGAACTGATAACATAACTCAAGATTTGAATCTCTTCACAGCTTTAGAGGAAAAGGGAGTTGTATTGACAGAAAAAAATCAAGACAGAATAACTCAAATGTATAGAGAAAGGTTCCATTATCTTTTTAATGGCATTAATCTACACATAGTCGTTCCTACTTTAAGATGCAATCAAAGCTGCTTCTATTGTCAAGCAAACAGCGTGTCTTTATCTAAAAAAGGATTTGACATGGATGAAGATACTGCTAAAGCTGTAGTTGATTTTATTTTTCAATCTCCTTCAAAATCTTTTACAATAGAATTTCAGGGTGGTGAACCTTTAATCAATTTTCCAATTATAGAATTCATTGTTCAATATGCAAAGGAAAAAAATGAAAGTAGTACCTGCGAAGATGGATGGTGGAAAGGCAAAAAAAACATTACCTTCAAAATAGTTTCAAACTTTACTTTGTTGGACGGAGACAAGCTTGATTTTATAATTGAAAATTCTATTGAGCTTAATACATCTTTGGATGGACCAAAAAAACTTCACGATAAGAATAGACCTTTCACTAATGGTAGCAGTTATAATAAAGTAATCTACTGGATAAAAGAAATAAAGAATAGGCAATACAAGTTCTTTTCAGCCGCTTTACCGACAATAACTAAATATTCTTTCCCTTATGCAAAAGAGATTGTTGACGAGTATCTGAAGCATGGTTTCAGTAGCTGTTGGATGAGACCACTGGGGATTGGTGGGAGGGCAATAGATAATTGGGGAAAAATTGGCTACACATCTGAAGAGTTTTTTGATTTTTGGAAAAATTATTTGGAATATGTTTTAAAGATTAATAGGAAGGGCATGAATTTTTCTGATAAGACGTGTGTTGATTTCTTAAGAAGGATTGTTACACTTAAGCCTCCTTTCAATTCATGTTTAGGAGCTCCTTGTGGTGCTTGTACCATTCAAGCAGCATACAATCAGTTTGGCGATGTTTACACTTGTGATGAGGCAAGGGCAAACGATGTTTTTAAACTAGGAAATGTGAAAGGGGGTGGTTATAAAAAAATATTTACTTCGAACCCTGCTTTGAATTTTATTGGTCTGACTTCAATGACAACTTCATTTTGCGATGTTTGTGAATGGCATCCTTATTGTTCGCCTTGTTTAGTTAGTAGCTATGGTAGCCAAGGGAACTTGATATCTAAAGTGCCGAATGACTTTCTTTGTAAAATTAGAAAGAAACAGACCGAGCTTATCTTCAGAAAGATGATATTTTCAGAAGATAAGAAAATATTGTTTAACTGGATTTCGAAGAGCGGGAGCTAAATTCTTAAGTAAAGAAAATAATATTATTATTACGATTGTTATGAAATTACCGCAAATAAAGAAGAAGATTTCTAGTTTTCTTTTAGGAGAGGAAGGACAGATTTCTAAGAAAGTTGTAGTTGGTTTAGGAGTAATGTTGGCTGGAATTGCTGTTGAAAGTGCAAAGGCTAGCCATTGTCAATCTGGTTTCAGTGGATGTGCTGGTTGTGGTTGTGCGGGATGTGGTGGTTGTGGTGGTCATGGTTGTGGTGGTCATGGTTGTGGTGGGTTAGTTCATCATGGTAAGGGTGGGAGTACGGGTACTGGTTGTACTGGTTGTAATTGTGCGGGATGTGCATAGTTGAGTGATTTTCGCCTGCGGCAAAAGTATATCTCAGTTTAGTTATTATTCATATGTTTATGGGATGATATTGAAATTTAACGTTTTCCAAAATATACTATAAAAATCAAAAATATTACAAACCATCGACGAATATATTACAACCATCACATTGTTTTTTTTTGAAAAAAATACATTTTTCATTAGATTTGCTTGTTTTTATTTGCTGTTGTAAGTAACAATAAAATTCATAAATTTGATCCCTATCTCGCATATAGTTTAGTTGGGGTCCTTTTTTTTCCAATACTGGTAAGAAAATATGGTTGTTTTTTACAATAAATAATTCAAGCCCTTCTCTTAAAGTCAAAGGGGCATTGACTTTTCTTGATGTAAATGTATAGTTGATTCCAATCAAACATTTAGGCAGAGGTTTAGTGAGAATAAAATTAATTTTATTTTCTTCAAGTTTTTCTAAAAAACTTAATATTTTTGATTTCGTTTTTAGATTGATGCTTTCAGAATTAATATTGGGAGAAATTAGAAGTTTTTTTGGTTTAGATTTTGTTATATTTTTTATTAATTTATTTTGATTAAAATTAGAAAAATTTATTTTTAAAAGAATATTTTTTCCTTTTTTTGATATTATTCCTTTTTCTTTAACTAATTCTATTTTTTTCAATTTTTGCCACAAATAAATTTTTCCATTGTTTTCTTCTAAATAATCACCAAGCTCTAATTTTGTTTTTTGAACAATGATGTTATCCCAATATTCAGGTTTTTTTTCACTAGTTTTTAATGACAAGAATTCTTTTGGATTGGGCAGTTTGTCAAAAGCCTTCCAGCACTGAGGATCGACAGCAAAGGGAGTTCCAAAATAACCAAAAGCAACACATTTTGAACCACCTGCACATCCTTCAAAAAATTCACATTTTCGACATACTAATGGTTGCCTGTAATTATTTCTATCTCTTAATTGCCAAAGAAAATCATTACCATACCATATTTCAAACATCGATTGTTCTGTCAAATTACCTACTTTTACGGGAAGTCTTCTACAAGGATAGACATCGCCGTTTGGCAGAATTGTTAGTCCTCTTGTTCCGACTACATCACAAGTATGACCTTTGTCACCGCCAGCTAATAAATATAAGGGACGTCCTGTTGAAACTTGTGTCTTACTCTTCTTTACCCACAACTCTCTTTTTTTATTTATAATTTTTTCATAAAATTCCTTAACCTCAAAAGGTTCTAACATCTGATTTTTAATTTCTAGACCTTGGCCACAAGGAACCAATCTATCACTCCAAACTGTATTTACGCCTATCTTTTCTCCCACCTCAACAAGTTTCAAATACTCTTTGTAGTTGAGTTTATTTGAAGTCATCGAAATAGACGTTCTAATTCCTTCTTCAACAAGTATTTTTGCGGCATTAATTATTTTTTGAAAAGTTCCTATACCTCGAATCGAATCATTAGTTTTTTGCATTCCTTCTAAACTCACTTGAAAAAAACCCAAATTTAATTCTTTAAGTCTTTTTGCTATATCCTTTGTCACAAAGAGACCATTACTCATTATTCCGAAACTAGGAATACTGTCTCTATTTTTATGAAGCTCTTCGAGGATTTTGAACAAGTCGTTTCTTAAAAAAGGTTCACCGCCAGTAATTTGAACTCTACCTTTTATTCTCCACGAATTTAACAATTCAACATATTGATTAATTATGTCAACTATTTTTTCAAACTCTAGTTCTGGTGTATTATAAGAAGTCTGGTAACAATGTTTACATCTGAGATTACATCTCTCCGTAATATGCCATTGAATAAAAGAATGCCAAGGTTTAGGTAAATATTTTATTTCTTTAGTCATCTGTAATTCAATTAATCATTATAACTTAAGAACTTATTGACGTACATACAGAAAATTAAAAGAGAAGAATTATTAATGAAGATAAAATTATTATTTCCCCCAAAATGGAGTTTACATTATCCTTATCTTTCTCTTCCGACTCTAACAGGCTACCTTCAAGAAAATGATGTTGAAGTTGATCAAATAGACCTTAATATTCTTTTATACGATATGATCTTAAGCAAAAATGGAATGACACAAATTGTAAATAAAATAAATGATATGAATATACAGAAAACTCTGAAGGAAAGGCAGGGATTTGATAATGTAGACTATCTTATAAATAATATTGATAAATTTAAAAAAGTCATAAGACGTTATGAATCTCCTAAAGAAAATATAGAACTCAAAAGATTAGCAGGTAAGGCATTATTTAATGCAATAAATCTAATAAATCTTTGTTCTTTCCCTTTTCCTTCTTTTAGTGAACTTAATATTAAGAATATTTTGAAGATTATTGAAAAAGATGATGTTTTTAGCGAATTGTTCGAGAAATATTTCATTTTAAAAATTCTTCGTGGAGATCCAGAATTAATTGGTATTTCTATTTGTGGAAATTCCCAATTTTTATCGGGTTTAAAAATTGCAAACTTAATAAAAAAAGAGAGTCCTGAAACCTATGTTGTTATCGGTGGACCTATGACAACATACATTATAAAATGTATTTATGATTACCAAAAATTATTTTCATTTTTTGATGGTATTATTCTTGGTGACGGGGAAAAAGCATTATTAAGACTTGTAGAAGGAGTATCCAAATCAAAATTTGATGATATACCAAATCTTGTATACATCGACAAAAACAGAAAAATTCGAAAAAATTTAATTATTAATGAAGATTTGAATTCTTTACCTCCACCTTCTTTTGATGGCTTACCTTTAGGATTGTATTTCAACCCATCTACTCTTCCTATTCAAACATCAAGAGGATGTTATTGGGCTAAATGTACTTTCTGTAATTATAAATCTGTAATAGGTTGTGAACGATATAGAGAAAAATGTATACCTAAAGTTGTTGATGAAATAAGATGTTTGATTGATAAGTACGATATGAAAAAAATTTCAATTGAGGATGATTGTATTTATCCCTCGAGAATGAATCAATTAGCCAATGAAATAATAAAAAATAAATTGAACATATCGTGGTATGCATATGTCAGACCAGAAAAAGGATTTACAAGTATAATATTGAGTAAAATGGCTAGGTCAGGATGCAAGGAATTGTATTTTGGTATAGAATCAGGATGTCAAAGAATATTAGACCTGATGAAAAAAGGAACTGAAATAAAAACAATGGGTGATGTTTTAAAAAAGGCTAAAGAAAATGGAATTTCAAACACAATATTCATAATTGTTGGGTTTCCTACTGAAACATTTGATGAAATAAATGAAACTATAAAATTTGTTTCAAATAATGCAGAATATATTGACATTGTCGATGTATATAAATTTAGAATGATGTGGGAATCGGAAATTGAAAAAAATAAAGAGAAATATTTTATCTATAAGGATAGAAAGAACAACATTGCTAAGAAAGAATTGACTCAGGATGAAATCAATTATATTTGTAGAAATTTTCATACCATGCTGCCTAGTAATACTAAAAATAAATTATATATAAAATATTTTTTGGGATGATAAGAGTTTATATCTAACAAACTATTATGTCTTTATGAAATTATGTTTTATTAGCAAATACCTACCAATAGAAGGTGGTGTTTCTTCCTCTACTTATTGGCTAGCTAGAGGTCTTGGGGAAATTGGGAATAAAATTTATGTAGTCACTAATGCTTGGGAAGTGGAAGATGAATATAGAGAGGAAATTTCCAAAAAAGAAATGAAACTTTTTGAACCAAAAAACGTAAAAGTTTTTTCTACGAGTAGTAGACCACCTTATCACATTCCTTATTCGACTAGTTATGTTGCAAAACTAACAAGTCTTGCTATTGATATAGTAAGACGATTTAATCCAAATCTTTTATTTGCTTTCTATATGCTTCCATATGGTGTGTCTGGGTATTTCACAAAGCTGATAACAAAAAAACCATTGGTATTTAAACATGCGGGTAGTGACATAACAAGACTTTTTAACTATCCTTTTTTTACAACACTTTTCTCAGAAGTTTTCACAAATGCGGATAAAATTTTAACTTCTCCATTCAAACAAAAGCAATTAATGAATATAGGAGTTTCGCCAAATAGAATGGAATATATTCACGATGCGATCAATTTAAAGTACTTCGATCCTAAAGTTAAACCTTTCAAATTTTCGGAAATTGAAGACGATGACCCAATATTCACTTATCTTGGAAAAACTTCTAGGTTAAAAAAAACAGTAAATTTTCTTAAAGCGGCAACCAAATTGAAAAAAGAACATTTTCATGTTTGCATGATTGTTGAGAAAGGAAGAGCTTCAGAAGAATTGAAAATATTAACAAAAAAACTAGGAATTGAAAATAAAGTAATTTTTCTACCTTTCCAACCACCTTGGAGAATTCCTTCAATCATGGTTGCTTCAACTGCAATAGTCTCTCCTGAAAGTGAAGAAACCCCTTATCTACCAGCAGGAACTCATTATCCAAAAATTATTAGAGAAGCAATGGCTTGTGGAAAATGCACGATAATTGGTGAGGGGGTTTCAAAGAAGGGTGTCTATTCACAATTACGAGATGGATTACATACTTTTATTGTTGACCCAAATAATTTAAATCATTTTGCTCAAAAAATGAAAATGATAATAAAAGATCCGGATAAAGCATATGAAATGGGAAAAGAAGCAAGAAGAATTTCTGAAAAAAATGAAAATTGGAGAGAGTATTTGAAAATGAATGCAAAAATCTTTCAAGATATTATAGATAATCAAGGTTAATGCTTATAATAAAGTAATTGTTTAATGACTCAAAATGATAGATACCAAGCTTTATTAATATAGAAATTTATATTTAAAAGGAGGGAATGAAATGCCTTTTGATATTTTTTACGGTTATGGATTTTTGACTTTAACAATTTTTATTTCAGGACTATTTATAAAATATACAATTTTAAAAGATAAAGAAAGTAAAGGTTTGAAATGGTTAATTTCTGGAGGTATGATGTATCTCTTATATGTTGTGACTCCACTTACGCGATGGTCGACAATATTCTCAGATGTAATGTTCTTGGAACCTGTGACAACTATGATATTAACAGTGGGATTCATTTTAGTATTAATAGGGTCTATAAAAATAATTATTGAACTTTTATTTGAGTAAAATGATCATTTAGTGTTGTTTATTATTTAAAGATTGAATTTCTTCTCTTCTTTTAGAATATCTCTTCAATACATACAAAGGTATTCCTAGAGCCAATGTAAGGGGCAAAAATGCCGAGGAAAATTCTGGTATCACATTTTCAGATAATTCCAATTCACCCCATGTGTTTGGGTTGTCTCTATCACTTCCTTTTGGCCATGCATAGAAAATGTTTTTATTACCGTCTCTAATCCCTAATCTACAATTAACAGATGATGTATCGGGCGGCAATATTGATTTTGGAATTTTAAATTCGTATATCATATGAGGTTGAGCTGAATAAGGATCATTAGAAGCGTCCATTGAAGATGCAGCAGAAAACGATGGCAATGGTGGCACATCATTCCAACCATTACCTGTTCCTTGTTGCATCACTAAAGTAGGTTGATCTGGAGATAACCAGTTTACAAGAAAAGCGTAATCATCTGGTTGAGGTTTAATTCCACCGTTTTTCATTGTATCAATCCTTACAGTTGCAACATCACATCTTGTAGGATCGGCAAACGCGTTTAATTGTGTATCATCAATATAGTCAAATAAAGTTAATATGGAGTCGCTATCATGTTTCACTTTCCAAACATTTCCGGGTGCAGTTATATCATATGGTTGATCTGTCCATTCCTCTGCATTTGTCCACTTACCGTCTATAGTAACTGGATACATTGATGTTAGTGCTGTGACTTTGTTCTCTTTAGCATATACAGGAGGAAGTCTGGAACTCACATGTCCTAAACTAGCTAGAGCAGCTGCAGCTCCACATGCTTTAACGAAACTACGTCTAGAAGAACCAGTTGGATGATTGTATGAAATACCTTGTGGAGTTACATCTACTTCACTTAGTTTCTCTTCAAGTCTTTTCATTGAACTATTCATATTAATCAGCACTCTTTGATTGTTTGAATAATTATTTAAAGGTTTCTGTTTCTGCTTAACAAGAAATTAGTTTTGAAAATATTTATAGTAAAACCGCAAATTACGAGAAATTAAGGGAAAAATTAATCAGAAACTTCCTTCATCTCAGCAACCATTTCCTTAAGTTCTGCCTCTCTCGCAGCTTTCTGCTCAGGCGTCTCTTTCTCCAACTCTTTCTTCATTTCAAACTCTTTCGGCGATTCCTTCATGATGCGGACTTGAATGCCAATCATTCCAGGCCTGACGTTTCCCTGGGCGTAACCCTTGTCGACCAGAGTTTCGGCATAATCTCCGCTGTACGCCACGAAACCCTTCTTGAACTTCTGGAAGCGGCTGCGCTCTGCGCCCATCAGTTTTCCTCCGACGTGTATGCTGATGCCAACTGCCCCTTCCTCAATTTGTCGAGATAGTAGTTCGCAACCTTCTTGAAGTTTATCAAAGTTCTTATTTTAGTTTCGTATGGAATTTACGTTTGGGTGACTGTGGCTCTTGGCGTGAAATTCTCCAACTTGAGCAATCGTGGCATCGTCTCGAGCGGGCCGTACCGCTTCATAAGGCATTCTGCGTACGCTGCGAAGAATTTCGCCTGGTGGCTCGAGTATCTTCCCTCTCTTTCAAACATCTCAACTGCTGTTTTCCTTTTGGCATGGAACTTCATCTACTATCTGAGAGCTGCGACCGAAGAAAGGCATTTGATGCAAGACCCCGATTATCAGAAATATGCCAAGAAAGTTCCTTACAGATTCATACCTTACCTATTTTAGACGATTCTAGATGGTCTTAGGCGATCCTAGATGGTCGGGCAGCTTTCTTTTATCACTTCTTCATTAATTCTATAAACATCAACTGGAGCAATGAAAGCTGGCTCGCTTTTTATTCCAGTTTTAAATATTCCTTAATGCCTTCTTTATTTTCTCAAATTTCAAAAAGCCGATCGGATACAAGTTCCTTATTTTCTTGTAGTCAGAAAAAATGATGGAAAAAACTTTCACAGCATCTAAAGGTAGGCAATTGGAATAAACTTAACTTTCGTACCATTGAACTTCTTCTCTCCCCAGAAACTTTTTGTCGCAACTATTGCAAACTTTGATGAATAATTCCTGATAAAGCTGTAAAAGCTTCTATTGATTTTCTCCTTTCTAAACTCTTCAAACTTCACCTCAATGGGAAGTATATTCTCATCCGAAACAACAAAATCAACCTCTGCCTTGGCAGTAGTTCTCCAAAAACTTAAATCTTTACCCAACTTTTTCATTTCATTAAAAACAAAATTTTCTGCTAGCTTTCCTGCATCATTTCTTCTGTCCAATAGGTTAAAGTTGTTTATAGCATAATTCCTTATACCATAATCTAAAAAGTATACTTTCGGATTTTTTCTTAGTTCGGTGACCATATTTCTATAGAACGGCCTGATTAACGTAACAACATAAGTTTGCTCTAAAATATCGATAAGATGAATGATCTCTTTAAAATAGCTGTTTGTCTGGTTACATAAGCTGTCAAACTTAATCATATCCCCAATTAACATAGAAAGTATGGAAACTAGTTTTCTAAACTTTATAGTATCTGTAATTTGTAAGTACGAGACTACATCCCTGTCTAAGTAAGTGTTAAAGATGTTTTTCAAAATAATTTTTTTCTCTTCCTCGCTTTTAGCTTTTACTACTTCGGGATAACCTCCAAACAAAATAAATTCTTCAAAATACCTTAACAAATCTTTTATAAAAACATCATTTTTTGGTATTTCAAAATCTTCTCCTTTCAAAACAAAGTTCTCTATTAGTTTATGTTGCTCTGAAAATACTTTTGCTAGTCCCTTGTCCTTTGCATTCAAGAATTCATAGAAGTTCAAAGGGAGCAACTCAAAAGAAAAAAGTCTTCCTACTAAAAATTTAGCTGTCTCTGAAGTAATTTCTAATGAAGAAGAGCCCGTTATTATGAATTTGATATTTTTATACAAATCGTAAAGAAGTTTTAACTTTTGTCCAATACCCTGACAGTAATGGGCTTCATCTATAAGAAAATAATATCTCTGGCTTTCATCCAAAACAAACCTTTTGATAAAATCTTTTGGATTAAGAAAGAAGCCTTCCAGAATTTCCTTGTCCTCAAAACTCATGAAAAAAATATTCTCTTTTCTCACACCCCTTTCTTCCTGCAACCATTGCATTAACATAGTAAGGAGTGTTGTTTTACCAGACTGTCTTGGTCCCTTTATAGCTATAATTTCTTTTCTGTCGATCCATTTTTTTATCTCTTTGAGTAGAATTCTTTCAAAATATTCCATAATAATGCTATTGTTATTAAATATATTTAAACTTTTCTATTATAAAGCAGTTATGTTTAGCTTCTCAAACTCTTCTTTATTTTTTCAAATTTCAAAAAGCTGATCGGATACAGATTCCTTATTTTTTATAATCAGAAAAATGATAGAAAAAACTTTGTTCTAATTTTCTTATCTATGCTGGAATAAAAATTTCTATCGTTTCTATAATGGAAACAAAATGTTTATAAATTAGAAACAATATATTTCAGATATGGAAACATGGAAATTATTTTCGACTAATGAAAGAATAGATGTTGTAAGGTTTATACTCAACAATCCTACACAAACATTTCGAGTTAGGAATCTATCAAAAAAACTTAAATTGAGCCCGGCTCATCTGTCCAGAGTTTTGAAACAACTTATTAAACTAAAAATTGTTAAAAACGGTGTAGTGGATTTACAAAACCCTTTTGTAAAAATAATTAAAATTTTATTCAACCTAGAAAAACTTGATGAAATCAGGCTTGTTGAAAATGCTAAAAGGCTAATTCCAAATATTAGAAGTATTGGAATTTACGGCAGCTGGACAACTGGAACAAACTATGAAGATAGTGATTTGGACATATGGATGAAAACAGATGAAGCTACAGATGAAAGAAAAGTGGCAAAACTAAATTCAATATTAATTAAAGAAATTGGTAAAGAAATCACCATTTTAACTCTATGGCCTGAAAAAATTAAAGAATTAAAGGAAAAGGATGACATATTCTATTATTCTCTTGTTTTTGGGTCAATAATTTTATACGGTGAAGGAATTGAATAGTTTAGAAGAATGCATTAACAAAGGGTTGTTAAGAAAAGTACCTCCATCTAAAGGTAAAGCAATGGAGAGTTTAAAAAAAGCTAAAATAATGCTAGAAGAAGCTCGAGGCAACCTTGATGCGATGAGAATTAATTCTGCCGTTATTGTAGCATATTTGGCTATGTTTAATGCTGCCAAAGCAATTTTGTTTAAAGATGGTTTCAGAGAAAAAAGTCATGCATGTGTTGCCAGGTATCTGGAAAACAGATATGCACAAAGAGGGGAAATAAGTTTTGAATATATTGAGCTATTAGATAGATTTAGATCTTCAAGGCATGCAACTCAATATGATGTAAGTTATTATCCAAATAAGAAAGAAGCAGAACAAATGATAGGTTTTGCAGAAGAATTCATTAATAAGATTGAAAACATTTTAAAATAATGAAAATCTCCATTCTAATCCCAGCAAATATTAAACTACAGGAAATATAACTTTGCCAATACTTTAAAAATCCATGTCTTCAAATATCAAGAGAAGAAAATTTTAGGTTAACTGCAAACTTTTCTTTATTTTCTCACATTTTAGAAAGCTGATTGGATATAAACTTTTGATTTTCTTATGTATAAAAAAGTTTACTTTAAAGGATTAATAACTTTTATTCTTGGTATTTTCTTAAAATCTCTCTCATTTTCAGTATAGATTTTATTGATTCCATTTTCTTTCATAGTTTCTGCAATTAGAGCATCCCACAGATCAATCTTTACATCAATTGATGTGTTAATAGCTTTTTCTAATGTATTTTCATCATAACTTATTTTCAACCAATTTTCTGACTTTAAGAAATTGAAAATTATTTTCTTGGATTCTTCAGCATCAAGAGGGTTTTTAACCTTTTTTGTTAAGACATAAAAAACTTCAGCAAGAACTTGAGCAGATACAACTCCATTTAATTTTGATAAAAAGACCTGAGAAAGTAATTTATTGCATACAACCCATTTTTCTTCTTCAGAAATATCATAAGCATAAACTAAAATATTTGTATCAAAGAAACACGTTTCATTTTCTTTCATGAAGTTCTGCTCTCTTTTTGTAAGTTATACCACCTAAATTAAATCCCTTCTCTAGCATCTTCAAAGCTCTTGCATTCACATCAGTCTCAGCCTTTTTCCTTTCCCACTCTCTCATAGCTTCTGTTAGAGCTTTACCCAAATACCCTTTACGTCTACCATAAGTGACACTAGCCAATTTTCTAAATTTCTCTTCTACATCTTCTTCAACATTAACAGTTATTGTTTTTGTTTTCATAAAATCTATTTACATCTTCATGTATTTAAATGTTTCATTATCTATTTACAAATACATTTCTTAGTTTACTATATAGGAAACTTCTTATAAAGGTTTCGCCTCAATTAATGTTATCCTACAAAAATTAATAGTTAGACAATGAAAGCCTCTATTCTAACCTCACCAAAGAACGAACCTTACAATGAAAAATTTAATTCTTAAGAACATAATCTTAATAAAATTAAGTTAAATTTTATCAGAAGCTTCTTTCATTTCAACAATCATTTCCTTAAGTTCAGCCTCTCTCGCTGCTTTCTGTTCAGGCGTCTCTTTCTCCAACTCTTTCTTCATCTCAAACTCTTTCGGCGATTCTTTCATTATTCTTACTTGAATTCCGATCATTCCCGGTCGCACGTTTCCTTGTGCATACCCCTTGTCGACAAGCGTTTCGGCATAGTCACCGCTGTACGCCACGAAACCTTTCTTGAACTTCTGGAAGCGGCTACGCTCTGCACCCATCAGCTTTCCTCCGACGTGTATGCTTATGCCAACTGCCCCTTCCTCGATTACTTTGTCGAGATAGTAGTTCGCGACCTTCTTGAAGTTTATCCCCCGTTCGAGGGCGTTGGCAATGCGGCTCGCGACGATCTTAGCATCTAGAAACGGATTCTCAACTTCCTTCACATCGATGAGCGGGTTTTCGAAACCAAACTTCTCATGAATCTCGTCAGTAATTTCCTGGATCCTTCGGCCGCTGCGACCGACGACGAGGCCTGGCTTGTGTGCGAAAACAATGATACGAGTTCCGAGCGGAGTTCTCTGAATCTCAGTATGGCTGTAGCCTGCTCTGTTGAAGCGCTTCGCTAAGTAAGCCTCGACTTCCGCTTTTTTTATCCCTTCTTTGACGAACAATTTTTCTACTGCCATTTTTTATTCCTCAATTCATCTCTCAGTTAATTTTCTACATTCATCTCTCTGCTGCAACAAATATCAAGTTTGTTGATTTTGCCTTTCTTCCTCTCAGCTTCAATCGGCTCTTCGGCCTGTAAAAAGTTTGGCCCGCATTTGCATGGGCCTTGACAAGGAACAGCTTGTCTACGTTCATGTTCTTCGCTTTTGCGTTTGCCTCTAGCGACTGTATCGCTTCCAAAAATTTGTTTGCAGTTGTCGGAAACTTCTTTCCTGTCTTTGCCTGCCCTCTTCCCTCAACATTGATGCGTTCTTCCGTCAAATCTTCAAGCCACTTCTTCGCTGCCGACACGCGCTTGCCTCTTATCTTGTTTGTCAGAATCATGCTCTGCTTGAACGAAATTCGTGCCTGATTTATTTTCGCAGTTGCAAATTTTTTCTCTGACTTTTTTTCTGCAACCTTCTCAGCTTTCTTTTCAACCTTCTTTTCGACTTTCGTTTCAGTTTTAGTTTCAATCTTCTCTTCGACTTTCGCTTCGACTTTCACTTCGACTTTCACTTCAGCTTTATCTGCAGGCTTTGCTTCGATTTTTTGTCCTTCTTTCTTTTCTTCTGCCATATTTTTTCACTCTTTATTTTTCACTCTGTATCTTTGTTTTTTATTTTTTCCACTTCACCACTACTTCTACTTCAATGGGATGTGCTTGCTACCTCTCGTCGCTCCTATTCCAGGCGCGCTGTGCCTGACCCTCTTTATCGCGATTGCAAAATCCCCCAGCCTCTTTCCGATCATTTCCGGCGTGACGACGACGTTGATCCATTCCTTTCCGTTGAACACACCGAACTTGACTCCGACCATCTCGGGCAAAATTATCATGTCGCGGACGTGCGTCTTGTGGAACTTTTCTGGATTCTTGCGAATGCTGTCGAGAAGCTTTCTCTGCGCGTCTGTGAATCCTCTCTTCAGCGTCCTTCTCTCTCTCGACGTGATCGCTCGAGAAAATTCCTCTATCGTCATCTTCTTCAATTCTTCCAACGAATGTCCTCTGAAACTAAAAACTTTTGGCATAATTAATCAACTCTTGTTAACGTCATGAAGTACACTCCGCCTTCGGGGTCTTTACCGCAAACTCCATAAGTAAATTCATTTTTTTGTAAATTTTGTGTTCTGAGGGATACATAATCTGCGTCTAGAAAAGCGGGTGCTTCACTAAAACATAATTTTCTTAGGTTAACTCCTTCAATTCTTACAATCAATGATGGTGTATACGTTCCTTTTTTTCTTATTTCTTCATATTTAATTTCATTTCCATTGACAAATCTTCTCAACTTCATGAAAATTTTTGTTCCCATTTTTATCAACCTCAACAAATTTCTTATCTTCCCTTCCTCTTGCCCATTCTTCTCGGACTGATTGAACCGACTTTCTGTCCCGGAGGAGCATTGCGGCTGACTGAACGGCTCGGTCGCGGACGTTTCGATCGGCCACCGTAAGGATGGTCTGCCGGAGTCATGGCAACTCCCTTGCTGCGCGGGAAAATTTTTCCTCTTGCCCATTTTGCGAACCCGTGCTTTCCTCCCTTCACCCAAGGCTTGTCTGTCCGTCCGCCTGCGGCAGGAACTCCGACTGTCGCTCTGCATGATGCGGAAATCTCGACCTGCTTTCCGGAAGGAAACTGAATTTTTACACGGTTGCCGAACTTGCCGATGACAATTGCGAACGTCCCGCTGCTCCTGCACAGCTTCGGCCCGCTTCCCGGAAAAGTCTCGACAGAGAAAACTTTCGTGCCGTCAGGAATTTTTTCAAGCGTCAGCACGTTGCCGGCAGTCGGCTCTCCATTGTAATTGACAGCATCTCCGGCCTGCAATCCTTCAGCGGCGATATGCAAAATTTCCTTACCGTTTTCAAACTTCACGATTGCAATAGGCGCGTTGTGGCCTGGGTCGTGGACAATATCAACAATTCGTCCGGTCGCTCCTGTGAATGGAAAATACTCCACTCTGCCCAAATATCTGTGAGACGGAGCGCGATATCGAGGTCCACCTTTTCCTCTTGCTCTTGGAATTATTCTTTTTCCCATTTTTCACACCATCTTTGCTTGTGCCGCTAATTCTTCCAATTCAACCCTTTCAACATTTACTTTATAATCATCAGGATTTTCAGTACTAATGTGATGTAAATTTACTCTGAATCCGCAAAGTGGCTGATCTGCTGGTGACAATTCTATCATTCTTGCGCGTATGTGAACCATAACTTTTTTTTGCGTGCCATAAGTTACACTACCTCTTGCGTAAAGTGCTAAGCCAATTTGCAATTCAGTGAGATCTTCGCTAGATGTTATGACATATTTCGAACGTCCACGTGGCGCAAAAGATACCATATTAATCACTTTCTTCTTTATACCAAACCTAATTTTGTTGCAACATCAACTGCTTTAAACTCGGGCTTCAATTTAATTATTGCTTTCTTCTCCCCTTTCAATGAAATTTCCGTGTTGATTTTCAATACCTTCACTTCAAACACTTGCTCGAACGCTTTCTTGATTTCTTCTTTCGTCGCCTTTCTCTCTACAACAAACACAATCTTGTTTTCTCTTTCAACCAACGAAATAGTTTTTTCTGTCATGTACGGATACTTCAATGTTTTCCACGGGTCCATTTTGATTCACCACTGTTTTTTATCAATTTTTTCATTCACCCAATTTTTTTATTGCAGATTCTGTGAAAATTGTCAGACGACCTGGCATCGTTCCTGGCGCGAGAAGCTCTGCTGAAAGATTTCCTGCTTTACAAACATTAACTCCCTGCAAATTCTTCGCTGCTCGAACAATTCCTTTGTCCTCTGCAAAAACAACGAGCGGCCCGGTCTTCTTTTTGTATTTGCGGCCACGAGTCTTTCCTTTTCCTGCCCTCACTTTTTTTTCTGCAATTCTTTTCAATTCTGCATCAAGTCCAATCTTCTTGAAAAATGCCACGACATCCTTCGCTTTCTTCAGACTCTGCAGCCCGTCGTCGACAACAATCGGCACTTCGGCTGAAAACTTATGTCCGCGCTTTGCAACAATTTCCTTTATCGCAGTCGCAGCAATCGCTGAACGAATCGCCTTCTTTCTTTCCTTGTCGTTAATTTTCTGTGCCCAAACTTTTGTGACGAGGGGCGGGAAAGCTTCCCTTCCTTTCACTGCTTGCGGCACCAGACGAGGACGCCATGTCAGGTTAGGAGAAGTTTTTCCGTGAATTCTCGGCATTCTTGCCATTTCCTTGTTCATCATCGCGTATCTGTGTCTTCGATAACCATGATAATGAGC
>Ga0315289_10001788_pt1 | contig 33430 bp, 27 predicted proteins | sample YL17G11_40_MG_FD_203452 | JGI IMG/M metagenome (GOLD analysis project Ga0315289, IMG submission 203452) | Sediment microbial communities from Yellowstone Lake, YNP, Wyoming, USA - YL17G11_40 | ecosystem: Environmental > Aquatic > Freshwater > Lake > Sediment | place: USA: Wyoming | collected... | reverse complement strand
GTTTAGAGATATCGGATTTCTTGAGCCGAGATTGAAGATACCGTAGTGAGGAGAGCCCGATCTGCGGCACCATTTGATCGCGCCATTGACACCGACCAGAATATCTTGAATATGCGTGTAATCGCGTTGCGATGTGCCGTCGCCAAAAACGGGCAGCGGCCGATTCGCCAAAGCCAATTCGGCGAACTTGCGAATGGCCAGGTCGGGTCGCTGCCGAGGGCCGTACACGGTGAAGAAGCGCAGGCAGGCAATGGAGATCCCATAGAGATGATGGTAGGTGTAACAAAGCGCTTCTCCCGCTTTCTTGCTTGCGCCGTATGGGGATAGCGGTCGGTCGGTGGGATCCGATTCGCGGAAAGGGACTTCCGAGCGCTCTCCGTACACGGACGACGAGGAAGCAAAGATGAAGTTCTTGATGCCGGCCTTTCGCGCGGCCTCGAGCTGTACGAGTGTGCCGCGCACATTCACATCCGCGCATCGTTCCGGTTCCATGATAGATACCCGAACTCCCGCGCGCGCAGCCAGATGAATGACAACCGAGATGCTCTGTTGGTGCAAGACTCGCGCGGTCAAGTCGGCATCTCGAATGTCGCCTTCAACAAACAAGAAGTTCGGATTTGTCTTGGCCTGACTGAGATTCTCCTCCTTTTCCTTGCGCGAATAGTAGTCGTCGAAATTGTCCAGCCCGACCACTCGATTGCCATGCCCAAGGAGCATGTCGCAGACATGCGAGCCAACGAAGCCCGCCGCGCCTGTCACCAAAATAGCAGAGTTGGCATCATTCATTTTCATTCGGCTCCAGCAAAGTAGCCGGATTGATCTTAAAAGAAACCCAAGTAAGTTAATAACATCCTCTGAAATAGTCAATCGCGCGATGCCGCAGAAGAGTGGCACACTTAGGAATCAAAGGATAATCCAAAGCCGATCCGGGGAAGAGAGTCGGATATATGAGGAGGCAAACACTGGACTCGGGCGGCGAAATGGCTGGCTTGACAATACCCGCCGATTTTTTTATATTAAACGATTGAATTTCGGCGGAGTAGCTCAGTCGGCAGAGCGGTGGCTTCATAAGCCATGTGTCGGGGGTTCGAGTCCCCCCTCCGCTACCATTAGTCACGCATATATCACAACCACATGACGGGAGATTTGATGGAGAGATTGATCGCCTATTGTGGATTGGTTTGCAGCGAATGTCAGGCCTACATCGCCACGCAGAAAGACGATGACGCCGAACGGGCAAAAATCGCGGAGACTTGGTCGAAGCAGTACGGCAGCGACATTAAACCGGAAGATGTCAACTGCGACGGCTGCAGATCAGAGGGCAACAGACATCTGGCCTATTGCAGCATCTGTGAGATTCGCTTGTGTGGGGTAGAGCGAGAGGTTATCAATTGCGCCTATTGCATGGATTATCCCTGTGAGAAACTGGAGAACTTCTTTGAGATGGCACCACAGGCAAAGACCACTTTGGAGAGTGTCAAAGAAAGCATAGACTGAAGCCGCGGCACAGAGTTTTCAAAGGCTGCCGTAGCAATTTTGCCCGCCGCATGGCGGGTTCTTCGTTTGCGTGAGAAGGATTGTGCAAGATTCCGAATTCGAAATCCTTTCCAGTGTCCGTACCATGTTGGAGGAAGAGGCAGCCGGCCGCAAGTTCCTGCTTGCCGTGTCGGGCGGTGTGGATTCTGTTGCGATGCTCGACATAGTCGCGCGGCTGGCTCCGGAAATGGATTGCCGACTTGTTGTAGGGCATGTTGATCACGGGCTGCGTCCGGAATCCTGCGCAGATGCCGAGTTTGTCTCTGAGTTAGCGAATCGTTTTGGGTTGCCATTTGTCGGTCGAAGAGCAGATGTCCTTGCGCTTGCCCGGGTCGAAAGGCTTTCTCAGGAGGCGGCGGCCAGAAAGGCACGCTACCAAGCCTTAGAAGAGATGGCCGAGGCTTGGCGATGCGATCGCATCCTGACCGCCCATACGGCAGATGATTCCGGCGAGACATTTCTGATGCGATTCATCCAAAGCCCTGATTGGTGGGAATGGACTTCGATTCCCAAGAGACGCGGAAGTATCTTGAGACCGTTGCTTGGGCTGCGTCGCCAACAAATTCGAAGCTATGCCCTGCAGAGGAGGCTCTCCTGGCGGGATGACACAAGCAACGAAAATGAACGCTTTATGCGCAATTACCTGCGCTTGAGCATGCTGCCGCGATTGGCCGAACAGGGTGGAGGTGTGGACCTTCCGACTCTGGCCAACGCGGGGGATAAAATCCGCGAAGTTGTTGAGAATATCTTACATGAGGCGGATAAGTTCGTTCAAGAACAGAGGGATAGGCATGGGAAAATGATGCTTGCAATTCCCGATATTTTGTCTTATTTTAGCTTGATGTGCTGGGCGCCTGTTGAACGCGCAGCGGCTTCACTGATTGAAGACCCGAATTTTCGCTGGCCTGCGCGGCGACGAAGACAGATTGCAGATTTCATTGCCGCGCGCCATTCAAAAGGCATGCTCCATCTTGAAATGGGCATTCATCTGCTGCGGTACGGGCATACGCTCGCCGTTGTCTCGCAACTTCCTGAAACCGTTTGTCGTTCCTTGCAGGGATGCGGGCGACATATTCTTGATGGTTTAGGCGAGCTTAGGCTGTCTATCGGCGCAAACGACGGCATTTTGAACAAGGGCACTCGCATCTGCGTGCGCCCAGACCTGGCGGACAAGAACTTTCAGCTTCGCACCTGGCAGCCTGGCGATTGTTTGAATATTCTTCGCCGAGGACACCGCAAAATCTCGGATTTGCTGAATGAACTTCATGCTGATCCAATCGCCAGAATGAGTGCTTTGGTCTTGTGTGATGATGACGGCCCTTTCTGGCTTGTAGGCCACTGGAGTGATCAGCGGGTCGCACCCACGCCTGAGGACAAACTTGTTTTGGAAGTGGAATGGAAAACAACCTGACCGTCGCATTATTTGAGCCTGGCGAGATTGTGGGGGAACCGCCGCGTCGCTTCCGGCGTTACTTGCCGGCGGATGTCATTGATCAGCGCGTACGCGAAATCGCGCAGGAGGTTCGAGCGAATTATGCCGACAAATGCCCAATCATGGTCGGAGTGTTGAACGGCAGTTTTGTCTTCTTGGCGGATCTGATTCGCTATATGGCCATCCCGTGCGAAATTGATTTCGTCAAGATCTCGAGCTATGAGAAAGCCATGCGTTCATCAGGAGCGGTTCTGATGAAGAAAGATCTTGACGCACAGGTAACGGGACGGCATGTTCTCCTGGTCGAGGATATTGTGGATTCGGGTGGATCTGTCCGGTTTCTTCTCGATCATTTCCTGCAAAAGAAACCCGCAAGTCTTGCTGTGGCGACGCTCTTTCTGAAACCGGAGGTGTTTCAGCCGAAGTGCCAACTGGACTATGTGGGCTTTGAGATACCCAACCGGTTTGTTGTCGGGTACGGATTGGATTGCGCTCAGCAATGGCGCCATCTGCCGGGTCTGTATGCACTGATAGACGAGTCGTCTTAATGTTTTTGGAGCGGGTAAGCTTTGGACGAGAAACGCGACAAGAAAAAGAGGCCGCCTGACGATAAGATTGAGTGGAGGCGCGCAACGAAGACTCTTTACATCTTTCTTCTCGTTGCGGCGGCCCTGATCGTCCTTTCGCAGATCCGATCGGGTGAGCGAGAGGAGTCTATTCCTTATGTCCGTTTTGAACAACTGGTGGATGATGGAAAAGTGGACCGAGGAGTAATCCTCGATCAGATTTTCTACGGCGTCTTGAGGTCGGGAGGTCGGTTCCGTACAACCTTGCCGCCTTACATGGACAACTCGATGCTGAGCCATTGGCGCGAAAAGGGCGTCTCTTACGAATTCCGTGTCAAGCGCTCGGACTTGGGGATCCACCTGCTCAACATGCTTCCGTGGATTCTTCTCCTGGTTTTTGGATTGCTTATTTTGCGCCGAATGCAGAGTGGGGGTGCACCACGCGGGATCTTCTCTTTTGGCAAAAGCCGCGCCAAACTTTTTGTAGAAAACAAGTCGCTCGTGACTTTCGCCAATGTCGCGGGCGCCGATGAGGCGAAAGAGGAATTGCAGGAGATTATTGAGTTCCTGCGCAATCCCAAAAAATTTCAGAAGCTGGGAGGGCGAATTCCGCGCGGAGCGCTGCTTCTTGGCCCCCCCGGGACAGGCAAAACGCTCTTGGCGCGAGCCGTAGCGGGAGAAGCGGATGTGCCTTTCTTTTCAATGAGCGGCGCCGACTTTGTTGAAATGTTTGTTGGGGTGGGAGCGAGTCGAGTGCGCGATTTGTTTGAGCAAGGCAAGAAACACGCGCCTTGCATTATTTTCATTGACGAGATTGACGCCGTAGGCCGCCAGCGGGGCGCAGGATTGGGTGGGGGGCATGATGAACGCGAGCAGACGCTCAACCAGCTTCTGGTAGAAATGGACGGCTTCGATCCGAATGAAGGAGTCATTCTACTGGCTGCAACAAACCGGCCTGACATTCTCGATCCGGCGCTTACCCGGCCCGGCCGCTTCGACAGGCAGATTATCGTAGACCGCCCCGATGTTCGTGGGCGTGAAGGGATTCTGCGCGTCCATACGAAAAACATTCCGCTGGGAGAAGATGTGGACATGGTCGTGCTGGCAAAGGGAACACCCGGTCTTGCGGGTGCGGAGCTGGCGAATCTTGTGAATGAAGCCGCCCTCATTGGGGCACGGCGAAATGCTGATTTCGTTACCATGGCCGACATGGAACAAGCCAAAGATAAGGTCATGATGGGCGCTGAACGCAAGTCTCTCCTTATCAGCCCCGTTGAGAAGCGCTCAACGGCTTACCACGAGGCAGGCCATGTACTGGTGGCCAAACTCATTCCCAATAGCGATCCGGTGCACAAGGTTACGATTATTCCTCGCGGTCGGGCTCTGGGACTGACACATTTCCTGCCTCTCGATGAGAAGCACAACTACCCTCGCAGCTATCTCGAAAGTCTGTTGGCTCGCCTGTTGGGAGGGCGCGCCGCCGAGCTTCTCGTTTTTAGCGAAACGACAACCGGTGCTGGAGATGATCTTGAAAAGGCAACCCAGATTGCCCGCAAAATGGTCTGCGAATGGGGGATGTCTCCGGAATTGGGGCCCTTGACTTTCGGTCAAAAGGAGGAAGAGATATTCATCGGACGCGAAATCGCTCAAGTCCGCGACTATAGCGAGCAAACGGCAGAGCTTATTGATGCGGAAATCCGTCGCATCGTCAGCGGTGCGGATGAAATCGCTCATGGGCTGCTTCGTGAGCAGCGCGAACGACTCGATAAGCTGGCGAATGCTCTCCTCGAACGCGAAAACCTGGATGGTGATGAGATTGACGAAATACTGCAGCTCTCACAACAAGATTCCCCCGCAACATCTTAGAAGGAACCGAGGAGATTCTTGCTAATCATGATGCATACTGGGACTCTCCCGCGTGGTTGACCAAGAGAAGATAAAGCAGGCTGTCCGCCTATTGATTGAAGGGATTGGAGAAGATCCTTCACGCACCGGTCTCATCGAGACGCCGGAGCGTGTGGCGCGCATGTATGATGAGATTTACAATGGCGTCGGCAGCAATCCATCCGAAGAGGTGCAACTTTTTCACACTGAGAACGAGGACGAGATGATTATTGTTCGCGATTTGCCGTTCTACTCTATGTGCGAACATCATCTCCTGCCGTTCTGGGGTACCGTCTCGATTGCGTACATCCCCAAAAATAACCTGGTGACAGGTTTTTCGAATTTGGCGCGCATCATCCATCTTTTTGCCGCACGCCCGCAGCTCCAAGAGCGCATGACGGTGGAAATTGCGGAGACTCTCATGGCGACGCTGAAGCCCTTGGGCGTTTTTGTGGTTCTTCACGCGCAACACCTGTGCCTCATGATGCGCGGGGAAAGAGTCCATGGAACATGGACAGTAACTTCTGCCATGCGAGGTGCAATGCGCCGTGAGGCGACACGGCTGGAAGCCCTGCATCTCATGGACCATAAGTAAGCCATGTCTGTTTTTTCCCCAGTGAAAAGCAAGGTCCCTTTGTCAGAACGGACAAAGGTTCGCGTTTTTCGCCATGCAGGCGGCGAACTTCCAATTGGCCGCCGGACTTTGTTGATGGGCGTAGTCAATGTTACGCCCGATTCGTTTTCCGATGGCGGTCTTTTTCTGAGTCCGGAAGCCGCCGTGCGCCAAGCCCTTCTCTTGGCGGAGCAGGGAGCTGACATCCTTGATATAGGAGCTGAATCAACGCGCCCCGGGAGCGCACCCATTTCCGCCGCGAGCGAGCTTGAGCGTCTTCTGCCGATTATCGAATCAATCGCATTGAAGACGGAAGTTCCGATTTCAGTGGATACATATAAGGCACATGTCGCTGACGAAGCGCTCAAAGCCGGAGCGGGCATCGTCAACGATATTTCGGGATTCCATTTTGATGAAGCTATGCCCGAAGTCTGCGCACGGCACAAGGCGGGCGTTGTTCTCATGCACATCAAGGGAACCCCGCGCGATATGCAACTCGACCCAATCTATGGGGATCTTCTTGGAGAAATCATTGCCTATTTGAAGGAGGGTTTGCAGCGAGCCGAGGCTGCCGGTGTCGAAAGAGAGAGAATTCTGCTTGATCCCGGCATCGGTTTCGGTAAGACTTTTGACGACAACTATCGGCTGATTTCTGGATTGCGAAAATTGGCTGCGCTGGGCTTTCCCGTGCTTATTGGGCCTTCGCGCAAGGGTTTCACAGGGCAGTTCAGCGGTCTGCCGCCGCACAAACGGCAGTTCGCAACGGCCGCCGCTGTCAGTCTCTCGATTCTTAACGGCGCATCGGTTGTGCGTGTGCACGATGTGGCGGAAATGAAGGAAGTCGCTGCCATTGTGGACCGTTTTCTCCAGGTAGTAGATAATGATTGAGAATCCGGTACAAATCGCACCAATGACAGGTGAACATCTCTCTGAAATCCTTGCGATCGAGAAGTCGTCTTTTCATGATCCTTGGTCTCCCGTGAGTTTTCTTGATTCTATGGGAGACCCTCCGGCAAGCTGGGTGGCGCTCGAAAATGGGCATGTGGCCGGGTACTTGGTGACTCTGTGGGTCTGTGACGAGATACACATTCTGAATTTTGCTGTGCGAGAAGACCTTCGTCAGCGTGGCATTGGCACTAGTCTCATGGATTTTCTGCTTCAAAAAGTCCACACTCAAGGAATTCGGGCGATTCTCCTCGAAGTGCGCCGCTCGAATCAAGCCGCCATTGAGTTCTATCGGAAGAACGGATTTCAACCACTCTATCATCGCAAGGCATACTATAGCGATGGCGAGGATGCTTGCATAATGGAATGCCGAATTCACCAGAGAAGTGACTCCGCTGACGAAATGGCTAAGTTGCATCAGAATCGGACGAGTCTTTCGAGGTAGCAGCGCGCATGGATTGGTTCCGAAAAGGTCGGGAAGGTTTGACGCCACAGGCGAAACGGGAAACTCCCGATGGCCTTTGGGTCAAATGCGATACCTGCGGCGAGATTATTTTCCGTCGTGAGCTGGAAAAGCTCTTCCTTGTCTGCCCCAAATGCCGCTTTCATTTCCCGATGGAAAGCTCCCAGTACATTTCCCTTCTCATTGACGAAGGAACTTGGGAAGAAATGGATGCCAACTTGCGCCCGCAAGACCCGCTGCTTTTTCGTGATACCCAGAAATATCCCGAGCGCGTTGCGAAAGCGGTCAAAAGTACGGGACACCAAGAAGCCATCACCACGGGCGTAGGCGGATTGTCCGAACATCGCGTGGCACTTGGAGTCATGGATTTTAGTTTCTTCGGAGGCTCGGTCGGCTCTGTGGTCGGCGAGAAGATTGCTCGCGCCGTGGACCGCGCGATTGGCGAGCAACGAGCCGTCATTGTGATCAGCTCTTCGGGCGGAATGCGGATGCAGGAGGGAATGGTTTCCTTGATGCAAATGGCGAAAGTCAGTGTCAAGTTCAGCCAGCTTGCGGCGGCGAAGCTTCCTTACATTTCGATGTTGACGAATCCCACGACGGGCGGAACGACAGCATCCTTCTCAATGCAAGGGGATGTTATTATGGCTGAGCCGCGAGCGCTCATTGGTTTTGCGGGGCCTCGGGTGATCAAGCAGACCATCGGCCAAGATCTGCCGGAGGGGTTCCAGCGCTCCGAGTTTCTATTGGAGCATGGATTCATTGACCGAATTGTTGAACGCAAAGACATGAAGAAAGAGTTGGCGCAAATTCTGTATTTTTTTACCGGTGAGAACTCGAAGTGAGAATTCTTCTTTCCAATGATGATGGAATCGAGTCTGTGGGACTGCGCGCTCTGGCGCAAGGCGTGAGCGGATTGGGGGAAATCTGGGTTGTCGCGCCGGACCGTGAGCAGTCGTCGGTTGGACACGCGATTACGCTCTCTGATCCGATATGGCTTCGGCCCTATCCCTTTGATGGAGTACATGCCGCATTTTCCGTGGGAGGCACTCCGGCCGATTGTGTAAAACTCGCGCTAACCGCCTTGATGCCGCAGCGACCGGATGTCATTCTATCTGGAATCAATCGCGGCGAGAACACGGGCATTTCCACCATTTATTCCGGCACCGTGTCCGCGGCAACGGAAGGAACGATTAGCGGGGTTCCTTCTCTCGCGATTTCGCTGGATTCGTTCACTTCGAATCGCTTTGATTTTGCCGCGAGGATGGCTCGCCATTTGGCAAAGCTGGTCGAACGGCACGGGCTTCCAACCGGAACGCTCCTGAGTGTCAATGTTCCCGACTTGCCGGAAGCACAAATCCGAGGCATTCGCATTACTCGACAAGGACGCGCTCGCTGGAAGGAGACTTTCGAGAAACGCATTGATCCCAGAGGTCGCACCTATTTCTGGATGGACGGTCACAAGGTCGCACTCGAGGAACCATTGGATACGGACGGCCGGGCGCTGTCAGATGGATTTGTTGCCGTGACGCCGATTCGCCTTGACATGACTCATCATGAGTTTATCGCCGAACTGAAAGCCTGGCCTCTGGAGCTGCCCGACACAAATCCCGTTCTCATTCCTGAAACATAGGAGAATTCTCCATCGAGCGAATTGTCGTTCTGGATTTCGGCTCGCAGACGACCCAGCTAATTGCCCGTCGTGTCCGCGAGGCGGGAGTCTACTGTGAGATATTGCCCCATCGCGTTGCTCTAAGCGAGATTGTCGGCAAGCAGACGCGCGGGATTATTCTTTCGGGCAGTCCATCCAGCACGAGGTCTCGCAAATCGCCTCGTCCCCCCGATGGGCTTTTTGAATTGGACCTGCCGATTCTGGGAATTTGCTACGGGATGCAATTAATTGGGCAACACTTTGGGGTGGAGGTGCTCACGCGGGATCAACGCGAGTTCGGTCGGGCTCGACTTCACTTGACCGGTGAGTGCCCGCTTTGGAAAGACCTTGAGCCGCAGCAAGTCGTTTGGATGAGCCACGGGGACTATCTACCGGAACCTCCCACTGATTTCATACAGATTGCGGAAACCGACGGCAAAGCTGTTTCGGCACTGATGCACAAAACGCGACCGGTCTTTGGTGTGCAGTTTCATCCGGAGGTTTCGCATACTCTTCAGGGCAACCGAATTCTCGCCAATTTTGTCTATGAGATTTGCCGGTGTGCCAGCGGATGGGGAGCTGCCGCATTTTTGGAGCGTGTGATTCCCGAGATCCGAGAAAAGATCGGGGACAAGCGAGTCCTTTGCGGGCTTTCGGGCGGAGTGGATTCGGCAGTCACGGCGATGCTCATCGCTCGCGCGGTCGGAAATCGGTTGGTCTGCGTTCTTGTGGACAATGGTCTCTTGCGTGAAGACGAAGCGTCACAGGTTGTCAACACTTTCAGTGCGCAGCATCAAGTGGATCTTCTCGTTGTTGATGCTCGCGAGCGATTTCTGAAGCGGCTTGAAGGAGTCATTGATCCTGAGCAGAAACGCAAGATTATTGGCGAGGAATTTGTTGCGGTTTTTCAGGAAGAGGCCGCGAAGATTGAGGGCCTTGATTTTCTTGCTCAAGGAACTCTTTACCCCGATGTCATTGAGAGCACCTCGGTGCGAGGGCCGTCGGCAACGATCAAGTCTCATCATAATGTCGGAGGACTTCCTGAAGCGCTGCATTTGAAACTTGTCGAACCGCTGCGAGAGCTCTTTAAGGACGAAGTGCGGGCCGTGGGCCGCCTGTTGGAGTTGCCGCCTGAGATTGTCGGACGACATCCCTTTCCCGGTCCAGGTTTGGCTGTTCGCATCATCGGTGAAGTGACGCCCGACAGATTGGAGATTCTGCGCCAAGCCGATGCGATTTTTCTCGAGGAGCTGCATCGCTCCGGATGGTACGAGCGCGTTGCTCAGGCCTTTGCCATCTTGCTTCCCGTTCAGACAGTCGGCGTCATGGGAGATGAACGGACCTATGAGTCCGTTGTCGCCTTGCGTGCGGTAGATACATCGGATTTCATGACGGCGGATTTCTCACGGATTCCTTGGGACATTCTCGCCCGTGTCGCCAGCCGAATTGCGAACGAAGTGCGCGGAGTCAACCGCGTTGTTTTTGATGTGACGACCAAACCCCCCGCTACCGTGGAATGGGAATAGGTAGCAAGGGTTCTGCGGAGACCAGGAAGCCATTGGAGTCTCTCCTTTGGGCATAAGATTTTCCAAAGCGAAGTAGTTGTTCATTTCGATCAGGGACAAAGCTGCGCATGTGTGGAATCATCGGATATGTCGGGCATCGGGAAGTCATTCCCTTGCTCATTCAAGGCTTGAAGCGGATGGAGTACCGCGGCTATGATTCGGCTGGAATCGGCCTTTTGGGTCCCGACGGATTTGTGGTGAAGAAAGACAAAGGAAAAGTTGCCGATTTGGAGTCGGTTCTGAGCGCGGTTCGCGTCGAAAGTCATGCAGGAATCGGCCATACGCGATGGGCGACGCACGGTGTGCCAAATGCCGTCAACGCCCATCCACACATGGACGACAAAGGTTTCATCATTTTGGCTCACAACGGCATTATCGAAAACTATGAGGCGTTGCGCGAGGAACTGACTCGCAGCGGCCACCACTTTGTGAGTGATACGGATACCGAGACCGTTGCCCATCTCATCGAGGAGGTCTATGATGGAGATCTTCTGGTGGCGGTTCAACGAGCGTTGCGCCTTGTTCGAGGAACTTATGGTCTCGTGATCATGTGCGCCGAGGCGCCGGATCAAATCGTGGCGGCGCGGCTTGGCAGTCCTCTGATTATTGGCCATGGCAAAGGAGAGAACTTCGTCGCGTCGGATCTGGCGGCATTTATCGAGTACACGCGAGATGTCACCTACATGGAGGATGGAGAAGTTGCCCTGATTACGAAGGACAAGATTGTCCACAAGACTCTGGCTGATCAGCTTGTTCCCAAGAAGGTCGAAAAGATTTCTTTTGATATTGAGCAAATCGAAAAGGGCGGCTTTGCTCACTTCATGCTCAAAGAGATCAACGAGCAACCTCGCACGCTTGCGGACGCCATGCGAGGCCGATTGCTGGTTGAGGAGGGAACGGTTCGCTTCGGCGGGATGAGCGAGCGGGAGAAGCAATTCGCCGGGGCCAAGCGCGCCATATTTGTCGCTTGTGGAACTTCGTGGCATGCGGCGCTCGTCGGGGAGTACCTTTTTGAGGAACTGGCCGGATTGCCCGTCGAAGTCGAATATGCTTCAGAGTTCCGCTATCGAAGTCCCATTCTTGATGATCATACGGTTGTCTTTGCCATTTCTCAGTCGGGTGAAACGGCGGATACCTTGGCGGCGATTCGTGAAGCGAAAAGCCGCGGAGCCACCGTTTTCGGCATCTGCAATGTTGTGGGCTCATCTATTGCACGGGAGACGCATGCGGGCGTTTTTCTTCACGCAGGACCCGAAATCGGCGTTGCCTCAACCAAGGCATTCACGTCTCAAATCGCGGTGCTTTCAATGCTGGCGCTCAGCTTGGGGCGTCGCCGGTGCATCTCGGCCGCAGACGGCCGCCGTCTCATCGAAGAATTGCGTGCCATTCCACGCAAAGTGGCAAGCATCCTTGATAGTGGAGCTGAGATTCAGGCCATCGCTCAGCAGTATGGAAACCATCGCAACTTCCTCTATCTGGGGCGGGGGGTCAATTTTCCGGTGGCGCTCGAAGGCGCATTGAAGCTGAAAGAAATCTCCTACATTCATGCTGAAGGGTATCCCGCTGCGGAGATGAAACACGGGCCGATCGCTTTGATTGATGAGGCAATGCCTGTCGTTTTCATCGCGATTCGTGATGGGACTTATGAGAAAATTCTCTCCAATATCGCCGAAGTGCGGGCTCGCCGCGGACACGTTATTGCGGTCGCAACCGAGGGAGATCATGACATCGCTGGAAAGGTGGATCATGTCATCTATGTGCCTGAGACGCATCCCATGCTAAGCCCGCTTTTGACCGTGATTCCACTCCAACTTCTGGCCTATCATATTGCGGTTCTGCGCGGCTGCAATGTGGACATGCCTCGCAATCTTGCCAAGAGTGTTACCGTTGAGTAAGAACAGACCATTTCTTTTCACAGGCGCCTTCCCTACGCGGGTGCCACGAGGCCTCCTGAGTGCCGTTTGGGGCAGCCTCGTGATTTTCCTGCTGTCCTGCGGGATGTTTGCCGGACCTCTATTGGATGAAGCATTGGAGTCTTTCCGCCGAGGCGATTTCAGTCATGCGCAGAGGGTGCTCGAAGAGATGCTAAGCCGGCCCTCGCCTCCCGAGGAAGATGCGGTGATGTTCCTGCTTGTGCGAGTCCATTTGGCTCGCAATGATGGAGCGAAGGCAGCCGACCTGGCCGAACGATTGCTGAAGCGATTTCCTGAAAGCCGTTACGTGGATGATGCGCATTATGCTCGGGCGGAGGCGCTCTTTTTGGAAAAGGAACTGGTCGCCTGTGCCCAGGAGCTTGTTTGGGTGGTTGAGAATGCCGCGGATGGCCGCCTGCGAGAGAAAGCCTTGGGGGTCTTGCCCCGCTTGACTGAGAAATCGCGGACCGCTCAAGAGAGAAAACGACTATCGGAAATCGTGGTGCAGGTGCCTGAGGAGCTGCCAATTCCTCCGTCGGCCGTCGTAGTGTTACTTGCTTTTCCTGAAGGAGAAGCTCCGGAAGCTCGAGCTCTTCGGCAGTCCATGGAATTTACCCTGCAGCATAGTTCTCCGCGCGTCTCGATCGTTTTCAAGGAAGTTGGCAGCACCTACGAGTGCGCGCAAACGGCCCGTCAGATTCTGGCCGATGAAAAAACTCAGCTTCTGGTCTTTGCCGGTGATGAAGGCTCGGCGAGCACGCTGGCTCTTCTCTCTGATAGATACCAAATCCCTGTTTTGATGCTCACGGGTTATGCCCATTCGTTCACCGACTTGAGCGACTATGTTTTTGAGTTTCTTCCGAGCCGCTTCACACAAAGCTCGGCGTTGGCCCAGTTTGCCACAAAAGATTTGCAGATTCGCTCGTTCCTTGAATTGGTCGCGTCTGACGACGAAGGCCATGCCCTTGAAGAGGGATTTCGAAGGGGCGTCGAACGAGCGGGGGGCGCGGTCAAAGCCGTGGAATGGTATTCTCCTCGGGCGCCTTCGGTGCGTGCGCCTCTTCGTTCTCTTTTTGCCACATCCAAGGGAGACTCCAAAGACGACGCCCAACTCAGCGCTGCTCTCACGGATTCGGAGTTGACGGCGCTCTGGGGTGGGAGCGAGGGGGAAGTGCTTTTGCTGAACCGAGAAGACAGCCTGCAGGTCCTCACTGAACGAGCGAAAGACGCTCTTTTCTTTGCCATTCCAACAGGGCGCGTTGCGGATATGGCCTCCCAAATGGGTTCGCTGCCGTCTCAGACCATTCTCTTGGGCAACAGTGCATGGATTGACGACCAAGCATTGGAGCAGTTTCCGGAGGTCAGTAAAGGGCTGATTGTAGCCGCCCCACTTATTCCTGAGATTGACGAGCCCGGATTTTTGCAGCAACTCTATGAGGATTCCGTGGCGCGAAAGGCGGGCCTGTGGGAGCTCTTGGGCATGGATGCGGCGACTTTCATTGCCACGGTGATGACAAGGCAACCTGCCTCGCGGCAAGCGATGAAAGATGCTTTGCGGGATATCAGTCCGTTTGAAGGATCGTCGGTTCGGCTCGATTTTCAAGAAGGTCGCGAGAATCAGACTGTGCGCATTCTGCGATATGAAGAGGGAGTCTTCGAAGTATTGAAATGAAGCTGGCTTTCCTCCTTCAGAAGGAGAGAAGTAGCATGAAAATAACCGCAAATTCACAAAGTAGAGTGGTTTATCTTGACATTCTTTGACGCTGTTTTCTTGGGGATTGTTCAGGGCTTGACAGAGTTCTTGCCCGTTTCAAGTTCGGGTCACTTGGTCGTTTTGCAGTCTCTTCTGGGATTTCGCGAGCCGCTGCTCGCCTTTGACATCATGGTGCATCTGGGGACGCTTCTTGCAGTCATTACCTTTTTCCGCCGATATTTCGTCGGCATGTTTGCCTCCATTTTTGTTCCCCGCCTGCGGCGCAGCGAGGAGTGGAACTTGCTGAAAATGGTCATCATCGGCACGATTCCAACCGGCTTCATCGGCCTGGTCTTCAAAGAGCCCTTGGAGGAACTTTTCGGTTCGCCATCAGCCGTGGGTTTCTTCTGGCTGATGACGGGTCTCCTACTCTATATGGCAGACCGCTGGCTATGGAACGGCAAGGACCTCTCGCGCGGCACCTTGCAGGACGCTTTGGCTGTCGGATTCTTCCAAGGGCTGGCTATCATCCCGGGCATTTCACGCTCGGGAGCTACCATCAGCATGGGCATTTTCCGCCAGTTTTCGGGAGCCAATGCGGCGCGGTTCTCCTTCATTCTCTCAGTGCCGGCCGTCCTGGGAGCCACTATCCTTGAGGCGAAGGATATCACGGAGGTGAAATCGAACGAGCTTATCATCTATTTGATCGGACTGGTCACTGCAGCGGTAGCCGGCTATGCGGCTATCGCCCTTCTAATCCGCTTGCTCAAAGCCCGTCGGCTTGCCATTTTTTCATATTACTGCTTTGCGGCGGGCGCCATTACCCTTGTCACCTTAATTGCCACAGGTAAGTTCTGAATCAACGCTGTCAATCCGTGAGTGTGAATTGGCTCGTGCCAGGAAAACCACAGGAAAATTAAGTACCCACGAGTTTCGCGCCGCCATCAAAGCAGGTGAGAGCTTTCCGTGCGTGCTCCTTATGGGTCCCGAAGAATATCTTAAGCGAATGGACGCAGAGCAGTACATTGACAGCCTCGTATCAGCATCTCATCGAGATTTTAATCTAACTTGGATTGATGGAGATAAATTGGATGTGAAGGATCTGCGAGAAGCTCTTACTCGGCTTCCCATCGCAGGGCCCTATTGTGTTCTTTGTATCGACAATGCTGGTGATTTAAAAAAGAAGAAAAAGGGCGTTCCGGGAAAAGAGAAGGAGAAGCCCAAGGACGAGGCAATCGACGTCCTGAAGACCTACCTGAAGAATCCCAATCCGGCGCTGCGGTTGTTGTTACTCGATTCCATAAAGAGACTGAAGGAGGAACCTCTTAAGGAGCTCTTGGAATATCTTGTATCCGTTAGCTATCAGTATCTGGAAGAGAGTCAGCGTATTGATTGGATAATCAATTATTTACAGCAGCAGCACAAGAGAATCACGGACGAGGCTGCCCGCTACTTGGTCCTAAATTCGACCGAGTCGCTCTCTGAACTGGCTTCAAAGCTCGACCATGCCGCTCTATATGCCGGCGAGTCGGCCGAAATTGATATCTTAACCGTGCAACGAATTGCGGGCATTACCTCTCAGGTATCAGTATTCGATCTTGAGCACGCTCTCCACAAGGGATCGCTGCAGGAGAGTCTGCGCATAGCTCGACGGCTTTTGGAAGGTGGTGAGAGCGTCCTGAAGCTTGTGGCTTATCTTCATCGGAGTCTGATACTCATCTGGCAGATCATGAGAATACTCCGCAGCAAGGATGAGGACCAAGAACTACGCAGGATTTTGGGAAACCGGTATTTCGTAAAGAACGAAGAGAAGAAACTTTTCGTTCGGGACAGCTTTGTCATGGCGGCCAAAGTGATGCGGATGCCGACAATAGAACGAGCTCTCTTGGGCCTCTTGGATTTGGAAATCACCCTAAAAACGCGGACTGTCGAGGAGGACATCCTGTTCTATCACTGGCTTTGGCAGGTGATGACCCCAAAATATAGAACGCCGGAACCTCTCTCGGAGACGGGGAGTTAATAAGGTGGCACGATGACAAACGGCGCCGCAAAATCGCCGACGGACGAGGAACTTATTTTCGCTTTTCAGAAGGGCGATGTTGGGGCCTTTGAGGAAATCGTGCGGCGTTACAAAGACCCGCTGTACAATTTCACAAACCGGCTTCTGGGTGATTCTGTCTTCAGTGAGGATATTGTCCAGGAAACTTTTCTGCGGGTCTATCGTAACAAGAATAGGTACCATCAGATCGCCAAGTTCTCCACATGGATCTATACCATTGCTTCGAACTTGGCCAAGACGGAGCTGCGGCGGCGCAAGATCCGTAATTTCTTTTCAATTAGCTCCCGAGGCGCGGATGAGCGCGATTACGACATCGCAGATTCGGCCTCGGATGTCGAGCGAGATGTTGACGGTGCTTTGAAAAACGATATTATTCTTCGCGAAATCAACGCTTTACCGGTGCATTTTCGCGAAGCCGTGTTGTTACGCGATGTTCAGAATTTTTCTTACGAAGAAATAAGTGAAATCTTGAAAGTTCCATTGGGAACGGTTAAATCGCGGGTAAACAGGGGAAGAGGTCGTTTGCAAAAGAGGCTAAGATTCTTGGTCTCGGATGGTTCGGAGGGTCGAAGTGGAGGGAATGAGGAGAAATAGACATAGCTTTGTCAGGAGCGGGATCGAGGAGACTGATCTTGACCCGCTGTGCCGGGCGATTCGGGCATTGCTGATGGCTCTGCCGCATATTGATGCGCCGCTTGGTTTGGAGTCTCGCTTGTGGAAGCGTATCGCTCAGATCGGGTCCCGCCGATTAGGATTGAGCTGGGATTTGTGGATTCATACGCGCAGATGGCTATCCGTCGGATTGGGTGTCGCAACGGCAGTTGTGATTGGATTAGTTTTCTTTGGGTCACAACAGACGGACATGCCATCCACCACTTTCTCCGAAAAGATGGAGCAAAGTGTGCCGCCATCGCCCGGTGCTTTGTCGGAAGCCACTCCCGTCAATGAAGGCAACGCGCAAGACCGCTCTTTCACGGGAAGTCCGGAGCGGGAGACGAGCTTTGAGATGGTGGCCGCCAGCGATAGGCAAGATGACAGTTTGAAGCGCGAGTTCAATCCCCCCAGCGGCCATTTTGAGAGCGTGGGAGGCAATAGTCCAGTTCGCGGGAAATAGTCCGTATTTTTCCTGTAAGCACAGAGACTGTGAGGGAAAGTGGAGCGCCGAGAAGAAAGCGGCGCTTTTTGTTGTCTGTACCATGCGAGGGGGATGCGGTCGTTCTCAGGGGCAGCGCTTGACTTTATGCTTGAGATGCGATATATTTTGATTCGAAAGAAAGAGCGGAAGGAGCTAAATCGTGGCCAAAAGACAGACTTTTGCCGATAAGGTGGCGAAAGTGAAGGGTGCGGGAGCCCCGCACTGTCCGGTTTGTAACGAAATTCTCGTCGTGGTGAAGGTGTGCCAGTCGGAGCACAATCCCGCCACAAGTCGGACGCGTGTGGTTGAAAAGTTCGTGAAAGTCTGCAAGTGTAATTCTGCAGAGGTTTTCGGATAGATTGAATCGCATTCTCGTTATCGCGACGCGAAATCCCGATAAACTCCGCGAGATAACGCACTTCATTCAAAACCTCCCCGTTGATGTGCGTGATCTCGCGGGGTTTTTGTCTCTGCCGCCTGTTGTCGAGGATCGGCCCACCATCCATGAAAACGCCCTCAAGAAGGCGACGGAAGTGGCACGGCAGGTTCGACAATGGGTGCTGGCAGATGATACGGCACTGGAAGTCGAAGAATTGGGTGGGGCGCCGGGCGTGCATTCAGCTCGATACTCAGGCCCCGGTGCGACCTATGAAAGCAATCGGAAGAAACTGCTCGCCGAGCTCAGGGGGCTTCCCGAAGACCGACGCACGGCTCTCTTTCGGACGGTTGTCGCTCTGCGGGCCGAGAATAGCCTGCATCTTTTTGAAGGAGTTCTGCACGGCCGAATTGCGTTGTCCCCGCGAGGGCATCATGGCTTCGGATACGATTCACTATTCGAGTTGCCGGATGGTAGAACGCTTGCCGAGGTCGAATTAGATGAGAAGAATCGGATCAGCCATCGTGCTCAGGCTCTTCAACGGGCAAGGGACTTTCTGGAATGGTTCCTGGCGAGTCAACCTTGTCGTCAGGTTGATTTCTAACTTGAGGGTCGTGCTCTGATTTCGGTTCGGCGAGAAATGCTTGCATCATGTGTCCAACCTCTTCGATATCGAAGGGTTTCTGCAGGAAACCGTCCGGGGGATAGGTGCATGTTTCCAACATAGCGCGGAATCGGACATATCCTGTCATGAGGATGACCTTGGCAGTCTTGTCACTCTTTTTTATGCTCGAGAGGAGTTGCATGCCATTCATTTTGGGCATATAGATATCTGAGATCGTCAAGGTTGGTTTGATCTCTTGATATAGAATCCATCCGTCCTCGCCGTTTTCGGCTTCGGTGGTCTCGAAGCCGAAGTAATTGTTGACCCGCCGCAAGAGTTCACGGACAGCCGGTTCATCGTCCACAACCAGGACTCTCGGTCTTCCTTCCACAACACCTCCTATCCGAAGTCTTCTAATAGCAGTTTTTCGAGCAATATTGATGCCAATAGAATGCAACACCAGGGAATCTTATAGAATCTCTTGAAGTGTGGTTCATGGGTGTGACCCACGCGGGAACTCCCAAGGCCGTTTCCTGCATTTGCTGCGTTCGCATTGACAACGCTCCGTCTGTGAAAATGTTCTATTTCGGGACCAGATGAGCCAAAGTGTCGGCTTGATTCCTCTGTGCAAATTCAGTATATTGGGAAAAAAGAGATTGCGCGAAAATGCATTGTGTTTAAGTCCCGGCATCTCATCAGATCTCTCTTTTGTCAGCAGGCGAAGCGTGTCATGCACTGCAAGATCAAATAGGGAAGGTTCTCTTCATGCACTATATTCCGAACACAGAGGAAGATCGAGCAGCCATGTTGTCAACTATCGGCGTAAAGGATTTTGAGGAGCTTCTGCAGGCCATCCCTCGAGAACTGCGTCTCGTAAAACCTCTCGCACTTCCTCGAGCAAAATCCGAGTGGGAGCTGCGCGAGCGGATGCTCTCCTATGCCCAAGAGAACAAGGATATGGCGGGACAGGTCAGTTTCATGGGGGCAGGGAGCTATGACCATTATGTTCCCGCGGCTGTTAGAGCCCTCGCTGCTCGCTCGGAAATCTACACAGCTTATACACCGTATCAGCCGGAGGTCTCGCAAGGGACAATTCAAATCATCTATGAATTTCAGTCCATGATTTGCGAGCTTTTCGGAATGGATGCGGCGAATGCCTCGCTTTACGATGGTGCAACGGCCTTGGCGGAGGCGGTGTTGCTCGCGCACTCTCACATGAATCGCTCGAAAATTCTCTGGCCCGTGACCGTGCATCCTCACTATCGCCGAGTGGCTGAGACTATCAGCAAATCGCTGGGCCTTCAAACTCAAATGATTGCTTCACCGAATGGAATCGTGTCAAGGGCCGACTTGCGAGACAAATTGTCTGACGATACGGCAGCGGTTGTCTTGCAGTACCCAAACTTCTTGGGAATTATTGAAGAGATCGAGCCGCTCATCGAGGCGGCGCACGAGCGAGGGGCGACGGCGATTGTAGTGGCAGACCCGATTGCTATGGGGATACTGGAGCCCCCCGGTGCTTGGGGAGCCGATATTGTCGTCGGGGAAGGACAGGCTCTGGGAATTGCTGCATCCTACGGAGGACCCGTGCTTGGATTGTTTGCCGCCAAAGGAGAGCTTGTGCGAAGAATACCCGGTCGCATTGCAGGGGTGACGAAGGATCGCCAAAACCAACGAGGCTTTGTTCTGACGCTCCAGACCCGGGAACAACATATTCGCCGTGAACGCGCCACCTCAAATATCTGCACCAATGAAGGTCTTTGCGCAACCATGGCGGCCATCTATTTGTCTTTAGTTGGTCCCAAAGGTCTGCGCGAAATCGCTCAGGCTTGCATGGGCAAGGCACACTATTTGGCTGAGGAGCTCTCGAAGATTCGCGGTGTTGCACTGGCTTTTCCGCATCCCTTTTTCAAAGAATTCGCGGTGCGATTTCCCGTGTCTGCATCACAGATTGCGGATCATCTGCTGGAGCGAGGAATCCTTGCCGGAGTACCACTTCGGCACTTTCAAATGGGACTGGATGATTTGCTCCTTGTGGCGGTGACGGAGCAGCGTACCAAGGATGAAATGGATGCTTATGTTGGAGCGGTGCGGGAAGTCATCTCATCTTGAAGGATTGCGGCGGCGACGCATGGAAGTGAATCTGATTTCTTGAAGGAATTTCCGATATGAACCTCATTTTTGAACTCTCCAAGAAAGGACGAGAAGGGTTTCTGGCCCCTCCGATTGATGTACCTCAGGCGGCGGTTGCCTCGCCTTTGCGGCGAAAAGCGTCGCTTCGCCTGCCCGAAGTGACGGAGAACCAGGTGGTGCGGCATTATGTCAATCTTTCCACAATGAATCATCATGTGGACAAAGACCTCTATCCTTTGGGCTCCTGCACGATGAAGTACAGTCCCAAAATAAATGACGAAATCGCGGCGCATCCCGGATTCTCGGCGCTTCACCCCATGCAACCTGCTTCAACGGTGCAAGGAGCTTTGCAGGTCCTGCATGCACTCTCGCAGGCGCTCTGCGAAATCGCGGGAATGGATGCGATTACTCTTCAACCCGCGGCGGGAGCGCAGGGAGAGTTGACCGCATTGCTGATATTTCGCGCCTATCTTATGAAGCGAGATGGCCATCCGCGCCGCAAAGTGATTATACCCGACAGCGCTCATGGAACCAATCCCGCCTCTATCGCCATGGCCGGTTATGAAGTTGTGCAGATTGCATCGGGGCCGGATGGTCTCTTGGATATTGGAGGGTTGGAGAAAGTCGTGGATGCCGACACGGCCGCCCTAATGGTTACGAATCCTAACACCCTGGGACTCTTTGAATCTCGAATTTCGGAGGCGGTTGCTTGCGTGCATAATGCGGGTGGTCTTGTCTATATGGATGGCGCCAATCTGAATGCGCTGATGGGAATCACGCGACCGGGAGACATGGGATTCGATGCCTGTCACCTGAATCTGCATAAAACCTTCTCCACCCCGCACGGTGGTGGTGGTCCGGGGAGTGGCCCCGTGGCAGTCAAGAGGCACTTGGAGCCGTTTCTACCCGTGCCCGTGCTCAGCACGAAAGACGGAGGCTATTTCTGGGAGTGGAACAGGCCGGATTCCATGGGGCAAATGCACGGCTTCTACGGCAACTTCGGCGTCGCAGTGAGAGCCTTGGCCTATATCCTGATGATGGGGAGTGACGGGCTTTATGCTGTATCAGAAAATGCCATTATCAACGCCAACTATCTGCGCGCCCGACTTGCGTATCACTATGATTTACCCTACAGTCAACCCTGCATGCACGAGGTGGTTTTTTCAGGTAATCGCCAAAAAGCCCACGGTGTCAAAACGCTCGACATCGCCAAACGGCTCTTGGATTTTGGCTTTCATCCTCCAACAGTCTACTTCCCTCTCATCGTTCATGAAGCTCTCATGATAGAACCGACGGAAACGGAATCGAAAGAGACACTGGACCGGTTCGTCGAGGCCATGATTCAAATTGACCACGAATCGCAAGCGGAGCCCGAGCGAGTGCGAGACGCCCCTATAAACACTCCTGTTCGGAGACTGGATGAGGTCGGTGCTGCGCGGAATCTAAATATCAACTACTTTGCACAAACGCACGGCTCCTAAGCAGATGGAGGCTCAGACGGAAGAGAAGGGTGCAGAGTCTCTCAATTGGCTCTCTGACCTTGGATTGCATGAGTTCGTGGCTCTTGATTTGGAAACGACCGGCTTGGACGCGGAGCGCAATCAGATTATAGAAGTGGGTGCGCTCCGTTTTCGAGATGGGAAAGAAGCTGAGCGCTTCGAGCAGTTGATAGACCCGGCAGAGCCTCTTGAGCCATTTATTGTGGCTTTGACAGGGCTCACGGATAATGATCTGCGCGGTCAGCCGACCTTCCCGACTATTGCGCCAAGCCTGCTGGAATTCATTGGCAATTCTCCTCTTGTTGGGCAGAATGTCTCTTTTGATCTGGATTTCTTGGCTGCCGCAGGAAAACGCCTTTCGGGCCCTCGAAGCCGCGCAAATCCGTTTGTCTTTGCCGCTCATGAGGTTCTCGACACCGCACAACTTGGCCGCATTTTTTGGCCTGAATGGCCAAGATTTGGACTGGCGAGTATGGCGGAGCGATTTGGCGTCAAGCAAGAAGTCGCACACCGTGCATTGGCTGACGCGGGCACCGCAGGTCATGTTCTTTGCCGAATGATTGAGATGCTGCCGGAGCGTGTTTGGGAGGCGATGGCCAGGGACTTGGCGTTCCTCATCGGAGGCACTTTCAATCGGTCAGAACACTTTTTCGGACGCCTTGCTACGGCGGTCGAGGGTCGGAAGGCGCCTATCGAGAGTCGTTTCGAGAAAGGCGGGATTGATGCCACAGAGAAATATGCCGATGTCACTCCGCCTTCTCCCAAAGAGATTTTCGGCCAGGACGGGCGCTTAAAAAAGGTGTTGGCCGGCTTCGAATGGCGACCGGCACAGCTTCAGATGGCTGAAGCAATGCAAATGGCCTTGGAGCGAAATCAGATACTTCTGTGCGAAGCTCCCACAGGAATCGGCAAGTCATTGGCCTATCTGGTCGCGTCGGCTCTTTGGACCACGGAGGCTCGCGGAGAAGGGCGACAAGTTATTGTCTCATCGCATACAAAGGCGCTTCAAGAACAGCTTCATCGTAAGGAAATGCAGACCGTTCAGGGATTGGGAATTCCAGTCGGAAGTGCTGTTCTGAAGGGGCGCGAAAACTATCTATGCCGTCGCAGGCTGCAGAACCTCATTCATGAGGCTCCGCTGCGTCTGCCGGACGAGGATCGCGTGCGCTTGATGCCGCTTGTCCGCTGGGCGGCGATGACCACAATGGGTGACATCTCGGAAATCGGCGGCTTTCAGCCGAGTGTAGCGCCTTGGCTTTGGTCTCAAGTGTGCAATGATGCCACAAGCTGCTCCGGTTCCTCTTGCGGAGCGGCCAAAGGCTGTTTCTTCCAGAGGGCCAAGGAGAGAGCGGCCAATGCACAGATCGTCTTCATCAATCATGCGCTGCTCTTCAGCGATCCGTCGCGCTTTCTACAGAAGCCGACTCCTCTGAGGAAACTTGTCCTTGATGAAGGTCACCATATTGAGCGTGCTGTGGTCAGTGCCTCCCGCATCGAACTTAATTCCTTCAATCTGCGCAGTCGTTTGATGAGGCTAATCGAGGAGCGAGGGGAACGCGGATTTCTGATGCGGCTCGGATCTCCGGGTACTCGCAAGAGAAAACACGGCGATGAGACAACGGAACTTCTGGCCGAACTTCACGATAAGGTTCGCCGTCTGTATTCGACGATACGCTCCTGCTTTGAAGAATTGGCCTTGTCATTGCCGCGTGAGGACGGAAACGGCCTATCGAAAATCCGCTTTCGACAGGGCGATGCCATTTCCGAAATCATTGCTGCACGAGGTGCGCTCCTGCTCAGCGAGTGGCGCGAACTGCTGGAGAAGTTGCAGCAACTTTTGCGCTTGCTTCAAGAATCCCGTGATGACGGCAGATTACCGAAGGAGCTTCTGCTTGAATTACGAAGTTCTATTGATAGCCTGGCAGAGAGCGAAAAAGGTCTGAGCAAGGTCTTGGAGGCCAGCGATGACGAATGGGTGTTCTGGATTCAAATCTATGGGGGAGATGGGCGCACGGTGTCACTCCATGCCTGCCCGATTTTCATTGGCTCTGATTTGCAGAAATCCTTCTGGCCATTGACGGACTCGGCGGCTATCACATCGGCGACCTTGTCAACGCAAGGAAATTTCGCCCATTGCAGAGAAAGCCTCGGCCTTGAGGAACTGCCTCCAGAACGCCTGCATGAGGAAATCCTGCCAAATCCGTTCGCTCTTTCAAAGCAAATGCGGCTTCTGATTCCGGTTTATCTTCCTCATCCTCGACGAGACTCGGCGAGCTGGATTTCCGGCATTGAGACGATGACCGCAGAGATCGTGCGGAGATTTCGCCGGGGAACTCTGATATTGACAACTTCGCTGGAGCTTGTTGATCATTTGGGAGCGAGTTTAATGCCGGTGGCGCAGGCATCTCGACGCACTGTCCTGGTACAGGGACGTGATGGCGCACCTGCCGAGCTCCTTGAGGAATTTCGTCAGCGGAAGGATGCTGTTCTCGTTGGCGCCGCCAATTTTTGGGAAGGCATTGATGTGATTGGCGAGGCATTGGAAATACTCATTGTCACACGCTTGCCCTTTGATGTCCCCACGGAACCCTGGATAGCTGCCCGTATGGAAAAACTCGCCGATGAAGGAAAAGATGCCTTCTACCATTTCAGTCTTCCAGAAGCGCTGTTGCGTCTTCGGCAGGGGTTGGGCCGGCTGATTCGGCATCGGCAAGATCGTGGCATCGCCCTCATCGCCGATTCGCGAGTCTTCTCGACGAGATTCGGTGCCATCATTCGAGAAGGTTTGCCCGTGGTGCCAGAAGCCGTCACTTCACCCTCCGAGCTTTGGCAATTGTGCTACGAGTTTTTTGGAGAGAACGAAAGCGCACAGAGACTTTCGGATTGCAGGGAATGACAATCATGGGACAAGATGCTCCTCTTTCTTTTTCCGGCATTGACCACATCGGGATTGCCGTGGCTGATTTGGAGGCAGCGACAAGGCTCTGGCGCGATACGCTGTCGCTTCCGTTCAAGGGAATCGAAGAGATTCCCGAGCAGAAAGTGAAGGTGGCGATTTTTGAAGTGGGTGGAACGCGAATTGAGTTGCTCGCGCCGACAGCAGCGGATTCGCCCATCGCCAAATTCTTGGTTCACCAGGGGGAGGGATTGCATCACATCGCGCTCCGCACGGGGAATTGCCAGGCTGCGTTGGAGGAGCTGGAGAAGCGCGGCATGTTGCTCCTGGATAAAGAGGCTCGCTCCGGAGCCGAAGGAACGCGCATCGGATTTCTCCATCCCCAATCGCTGCGCGGAGTCCTTGTGGAAATCACAGAACGGTGAAGACAAATGATCCTGATGCCGGTTTCTCAAATGACTGCCTCGTCATGAATCCACAAGTGCCGAGCGACGAAAGTTAAGCTCGGTTAATCGCCGTCGGGGTCTCCAGAACCATGATGGCGCCATTGCCGGTCTGGAGACCGACAACGGCGGCGAATGATTCGCTCCAACCGAACTAGCCCCCACCGTCCTCGGTGGGGGGCATGCAGGACGATGGAGCGTCACTTCGAGAGATTTTAGATAAGAAAGGAAGAATAGGAATGGTCAAGCGAAATTGGGGTTTTGCGACCCTCGCTGTTCACGGCTCGGGAGGAGTCTGTCCTCACACGGGCGCCGTTTCGATGCCGATTTACCAGAGTTCGACTTTCGCTTTTCACTCCGCGGAGCATGGGGAGAAGCTCTTTGCTGGTGAGGAGACAGGCTACATTTACTCACGCCTGTCGAATCCAACGATTGACGCTCTGCAGAGAGAAATGGCTTCGTTGGAGAAGGGCGAGGCTGCACTGGCATTCGGTTCAGGAATGGCAGCGAGCACGGCGGCCGTGCTTGGATTCTGTCAATCGGGTGACAGTGTTCTTTGCACGAAAGTCGTCTATGGAGGCACGCATGCACTCTTCGCCCACATTCTTCCGCGCTTGGGCATCGAGACAATTTTCGTGGACGGCACGAACCTTGACGAAATTGAACGCGCCGTCAAGCCGAATACGAAAGTTCTTTTTATTGAGACTCCGGCGAATCCAACATTGGATATTGTGGATATTGAAGGATGCGTTGCCATTGCCCGGCGCCACGGGATGGCTCTTGCGGTGGACAACACCTTTGTTACGCCTTACTATCAGCAACCCTTGACATTGGGTGCCGACCTTGTTGTCCACAGCGCGACGAAATACATTGGCGGTCATGGGGATACCGTCGCAGGACTCATTGTTTCCAATAAGGAAATCATCCAGAAAATTCATGACGAGGTTTTGGTGGACATGGGTGCTGTGATTAGCCCGTTTAATGCCTGGCTCTTGTTGCGCGGATTGAAGACTCTGCCTGTCCGCATGGATCGCCATTCCACCAACGGCATGCGAGTCGCGCAGTTCCTCAGCTTTCATCCAAAAGTGGAACGCGTTTACTATCCGGGACTTTCGATCCATCCGCAACATGAGCTTGCCAAGAAACAGATGACAAATTTTGGCGGGATGGTCAGTTTTGATCTGAAAGCAGATCAAACGCAGATCCGCCGATTCCTCGATTCCCTTGAATTGTGCACTCTCGCCGTATCGCTGGGAGATTGCGACACGCTCATCTGCCATCCCGCTTCCACCACTCATTCCACTTATTCCTCCGAGGAATTGAAAGACGCACGCATCAACGAGAAGCTGATTCGCCTCTCAGTCGGTGTGGAAGATCCGAAAGATATTATTGACGATTTGCATCAAGCATTGCGCAAAATTTAGCATTTGATGAGAAGCAATCTGCAGGAAAAACTTCATGCCCTGCCTCAATCGCCGGGTGTTTATATTTTTCGCGACAGAGCGGGCAGGGTTATCTATATCGGCAAGGCTCGGGTATTGCGCAGGCGAGTGCGCCAATATTTTCAGCGGAATCATGACGGGCGCTATCAGTTCGACGCGCTGGTTTCGCGCATCGCGGATGTCGAAGTAATTGCAACCGATGGAGAATTGGAAGCACTGATTCTTGAAAATAATCTCGTCCGCGAGAAGAAGCCTCGCTACAATATCGAACTGCGTGATGACAAGTCCTTTCCCTTCCTGCAAATTACACGCGAACCGTTTCCGCGAATTTTTCTGACGCGAAAGCCGGTTCAGGACGGTTCGCTCTATTTCGGCCCGTTCTCCAATTTGGTGCAACTCAAGCCACTGATTCATGTTCTCAGAGGACTCCTGAAAATCCGGACCTGCAATCTGCCGCTCACCGCCGAGGGGATTGCCGCCGGAAAATTCAAGAAATGCATCGAATATGACATTGGTCGCTGCAACGCCCCTTGCATCGCCCTTGAAACCGAAGAAACCTACAACGAGCATATCCGTGACTATCTGCAGGTTCTTCACGGCCACGGAGATGATGTCGTCGAAGCTCTGCAGCATCGAATCGAAGCGCTGGCAGATGAATTGAAATTTGAGGAAGCGGGGCTGCTGCGTGACCAGCTTCGTTCGCTGACTCAACTGTCACAACGCCAGAAGGTCATCAGTCCACATCCTATTGATTCTGACACCATTTCTTTGGCTATCGAGGACCACGAGGGCTGCGCCGTCGTGTTTCAGGTTCGTTCCGGGCGCATGATTGGACGGTTGCACTACATCCTGCGCCACTTGCGGGATAAAGAAGAAGCGGAGGCCATGACGCAGTTCCTTGAGCAGTACTACACGGTAACCACTCTTGTTCCACAGGAAATTCTCCTTGGAACGGAGATTTCGGATCCTGCTCTCCTGAGTCGGTGGCTTTCGGAAAAGTGCGGCCACAAGGTCGGAATTCATGCGCCGAAACGCGGAGACAAAGCGCGCTTTCTAAACCTGGCGTATCGAAACGCCCAACTTCTGTTGGGTGAATACAAGCGGAGCCAAGCCCGCAAAGAGAGAATTCCGAAAGCACTTGCGGAACTCCAAAGGATTCTGCATCTCCCGACTTTGCCACGGCATATCGAGGCGTTTGACATCTCGACTTCACAAGGTCGAGAAAAAGTAGGTTCATTAGTGGTTTTTGAGGAAGGGAAGCCGGCGAAGAGCCAATATCGGCGCTTCGCGATAAAGGGTATTGAGGGTCTCGATGATTTCGCCTGCATGAAGCAGGTGGTCCAAAGGCGGTTTGCTCGCCTTGTTCGTGAAAAGCGAAAATTGCCCGACCTTCTGTTGGTGGATGGAGGTAAGGGGCAACTCTCTGCAGCGCGCGATGCTCTCAGTTCGCTTGGAATAACGGGACAGCCCATCATCGGTCTTGCGAAGCGCTTGGAGGAAGTCTTCGTGCCGGATGACCCGCTTCCGCAGAATATTCCTCGCACATCGTCAGCATTGAAACTTCTCCAGTCAGTTCGTGATGAAGCTCACCGTTTCGCGGTTACCTACCACCGTCTGCTGCGTAAGAGAAAGACCCTTGAGTCTGTGCTCGATGAAATACCGGGTGTCGGGCCGGCGCGCCGTCGGGCTTTGTTGAATCATTTCGGAACAATGGCGCGACTCCGTAGTGCCGATATTCATGATATCGAGGCGACATCTGGCATCTCGCCGAAGCTTGCGCGCGCTATTCATGACTTTCTTCACAGGATTCCCGAACAACAACCCTCGAACCGCCATGCGTGAGCTGTTCTCGCGGCCTTTCTTCTTCGTCTTGGCATTGGGTGGTCTTGCGCTGCGTGTGGCGCTTGTCCTCTTGCGCCCGGGGATTCTGGGCACAGATGAGGTCATCTACGATCCTTTGGGCTGGGCGCTTGCGACAAGCGGCCGATACATGCTCGACGGCATGCCTGCGACCTGGCCGCCCGGCTATCCTGCATTTCTTGCTCTAATTTACTCTCTTTTTGGTCATTCAATCGTTGCAGCGGGTGTTGTCCAGAGCCTGCTTGATATTATTACCGGAGGCGTCTTGGCTGGATTTGGAACGAGACGCTTTGGATTGCGAGCAGGCAAAGCAGTTTTTGCTCTCTGGATGCTTCTGCCAATGCGTGCTCTTCTGCCCTCCTTGTTGATCAGCGAAGCGACTTTCATTCCTCTCTTCGTTGTCGCCTTGGTGGTCTTCAGCTTGCGAGGTTGGACTGCTGCGATTCTGAATGGCGTCCTATGGGCTGCGATTCTCTATACGCGGCCCGTAGCGATGGCGGCAGTGATTGTGCTTGGTCTCGGCCGCTTGAGCTACGAAAAATGGCGTACGCTTATTCCCATCGGCCTGACCGGGCTCTTGCTTCTACCTTATGCCTTTTGGAATCTGCAGAAACATGGAGCTTTTACGATCTACACTGGGGCGGGCATCAATTTCTACATGGGGCATAACTCTCAATCATCAGGGGGCTACGGATTTCCCGGAGGGCAACTCCCCTGGGACACGCTGGCAGTATCACGGGAGATGGCTGTCAATAAAGTTGCATTGAACGCGGGAGTCCGTGATGTGTTGGCCCGTCCGTGGCATGAGGCAGAGTTGCTTGTGCGCAAAACCGCGCTTTTTTTCATGTCGAATACACCTGCCTTGCTCATTTATTCGCCGCGCTCGGAGGATTCTCAGATGTCTCTGCGCCGCCAAATTGCGGCCCGGCCAATTGGGACTCGGGTGCTCATTTCCATCCCTTATATCGCTATCATCCTATTGGCCTGGACGGGATTTTTCTATCTGAAATCTTGGGAAGGATATCGCGTTTGGTGGGCAAGCGCGGCGACATTCTTTCTTGCCTCGCTTATTTTCGTCGCAGTTCCTCGCTATCATGAACCGCTCATACCGCTATTCATCTTGCAGGCAGGGGCGTTCCTGGCATTGCCCAAACAAGCCCGGCGGCAACCCGGTGTGCTCGCATCTCGTGTCTGGCTCATCGGTTCGCTTGGCTTCATTTTCATCTGGATCGCGGAGTGGGCGGTGGTTTTGTCGGCATCATGAGTTAGAGCGTTCAATCTACATGTTCATTTTGGAGAGACGCGTTGGAGGAGAAATCCGTCACTTTGGAACTTGCCCTTGAACACGGGCTTTCATCAGAAGAATATCAGCACATCCATGACTTGTTAGGAAGGACTCCGACTTTCACGGAACTGGGGCTTTACTCGGTGATGTGGTCGGAGCATTGTTCGTACAAGAGCTCGATATTGGAGCTGAAAACATTGCCCCGGCGTGGAGAACGGCTGCTGGTTGAGGCGGGCGAAGAGAATGCCGGGCTGGTGGACATTGGGGATGGCCTGGCAGTCTGCTTCAAAATCGAGAGCCATAATCATCCTTCGGCTATTGAGCCGTATCAGGGTGCTGCAACGGGTGTCGGTGGAATCCTGCGTGATATTTTCACGATGGGAGCGCGGCCCATTGCTGCTTTGAATTCACTGCATTTTGGACCGCTTTCCGAACCGCACCAGCGTGCTCTCATGCGTGGCGTTGTGCGAGGGATTGGTGACTACGGCAACTGCTTTGGAGTGCCGACGGTTGCAGGCGAAGTGTACTTTGACCCAGGCTATAGCGGTAATCTTCTCGTGAATGCCATGGCTGTCGGCGTTGTTTCCGTGCATAAAATCGCCCGCGCAGTTGCCAAGGGTGCCGGAAATCCAGTCTTCATTGTGGGTTCTTCAACGGGACGCGACGGAATTCATGGTGCAACTTTCGCCTCGGAGGAGCTTTCCGAGCGATCATGCGAGCGCAGACCTTCCGTGCAGATCGGTGATCCCTTCAAGGAGAAACTGTTGCTCGAAGCGAGCTTGGAGCTTATCGAATCCGGCTGTCTCGTCGGCATTCAGGATATGGGAGCCGCAGGGATTGTCTGCTCCTGTAGTGAGACGGCCGCTCGCGGCAAGGCTGGCATTGAAATTGATGTTGCGAAAGTGCCTTTGCGTGAGCCGGGAATGATTCCCTATGAAATTTGCCTGTCTGAATCGCAAGAACGCATGTTGGTCATCGTGGAGAAGGGTAGAGAAGAGGTCGCGAAAAGAATCTTTGAGAAATGGGATTTACATGCTGAGCCTATCGGCATTGTCACTGAAAATGGGCGCTTCGTCGTCAAAAAGGATGGGCAGGAGGTAGCGAATGTGCCCGCGTCAAGTCTCGTCTTGGGAGGCGAGGCACCCCAGTATGTGCGTCCGCACCGGAAACCGTCGGAATTGGAAGCTCATGAACGATTTGATTTCAGTCTTTTGCCGGACCCGACGGATTACTCGGAGGTTTTGCGGCGGCTCTTGGCATCGCCCAACATCGCGTCAAAGCGGTGGGTTTTCGAGCAATATGACCACACAATCGGAGCGAATACAATCATCGGGCCGGGTCACTCGGACGCTGCCGTAGTTCGCGTGCCGGGAACGGAGAAGGCTTTGGCGTTGTCGGTGGACGGGAGCGGTCGTCTTGTATCCTTGAATCCGCGCTGGGGAGCAGCCTTAGCGGTCTGTGAAGCGGCTCGCAATATCGCTTGCTCAGGAGCACGGCCTCTTGGTTTGACGAACTGCCTGAATTTCGGCAATCCTCTCAATGAGGAAGTCTATTACTTCTTCCATGAAGCTGTCGCCGGAATGGGCGAGGCTTGTCGAGCGTTGGAGATTCCTGTTACGGGCGGCAATGTCTCCTTCTATAACGAGGTGAACGGCCAGGCTATTCTTCCGACGCCTGTCATGGGCATGGTGGGTCTCTTGGACGATCTCGCCCGTGCCGTGCCGGCGGGTTTTCAAGAGGAAGGGGACTTCGTCGCATTGCTCGGGACGCTTGGACCTGATCTCGGAGGAAGCGAGTATTTGAGCGTTATCCACGGTCTTGCAACCGGTGCTTTGACTCCAATTGATTTCGAACGGCACAAGTCCGTGCTGGAGCTCCTGGCATGCCTGGCGGACCGTCATCTCATCCGCTCAGCTCATGATCTTTCAGAGGGAGGACTCGCGGTCTGTTTGGCTGAGGCGTGCATGGCAAATCACATGGGTGCTGTACTCACTTTTCCGTGGGAAGGACGACCGCTCGAAGTCCTATTCGCCGAGAGCGCTCCATGTGTCGTTGTATCCGTGAGAGGAAGCGATTGGAGAGATTTTCGTGAAGCATGCGCGGCGCACGGTGTTCCGGTTCAAATGCTCGGCCGCGTGGGGACGGATAGTCTCATCATCAACCACTGGATTGTTCTTTCGGTAGAGGAAATGGAACGAATTTACGAGACGACTCTTCCGAGAATAATGGAGCAAGTTGAGGAGTTGTCTATCTGAGTTCTGTTGAAGACAGGCGGGAAAACAAAAAAGCTGCGCGGTGCATTCCGCGCAGCTTTTTTGTTTTGTCGTTCGGCAGGAAGCTACTTCATCAGCACCATTTTGTGTGCGGCGCTGAATCCATTGACATTCATGCGATAGACATAGACACCGGAGGGGAGGGTCGAACCGTTAAATGTGACGGAGTAGACTCCCACCGGCTGGAACTCGTTGACAAGCGTCGCTTCTTCACGACCGGTGATGCTGAAGACCTTGATTGTCACGAGGCCGGCCTCTTTCAGCGTATAGCCGAAGCTTGTGGTTGGATTGAAAGGATTCGGATAATTCTGTGTCAGGTTGTACTCGGCCACCATCTCCGGTCCATACGGAGTTGCGCTCGCGATGCGCTCGTAGATATGATGAGCACCGCCGATATCCACGCTGCCCAGCCGATAATAATAGGTCTTTCCGGCTACAAGATGACCATCCGTGTAGCTGTAGCTCTTCGTCGTCTGGCTGGTTCCACTTCCGGCGATCTCAGCGATTTCATTCCAAGTCGCGTTGTCAAGTGAGCGTTCAATCGTGAAATGCTGATTGTCTTTTTCGCTGGCGGTGCTCCAATCCAGACGAATCGCCTCAACCAGCGCCGTTGCCTCAAAGGTTGAGAGCTCCACCGGTAAGATTTGGTCAATCGTCATGGTGAAACAGCCGCCGTGAGTTCCGGGAACTCGAGGCAAGCAAATGCGAAGAACATACTGCCCCGGAGAGAGAGGCACTATTTCCCAAGATGGATCTCCAGCCCCAGGAGCGCAGGGCACGCCGCCGATGTCGCATCCCGGCACAAAGAGAATGGAAGGGATAATCGGCGGATCAAAGGGCACATTGAGCGGGATGTCAAGGTACTCGTTGCAATGACAAGGCCAGATGCAAAAAGACCCGGGACCTGTTATTTCCATCGATGGTTCCGGTGTGCAACAGTCCCAATTGTCCCAGGTATCTATGGGGAGTATCTGAGTCGGCGAGGAATCGTCAATAACGAAGCTCCGATTCCCAATGCTTTCCCAATCGCAGCTACCTTTGTTGTACTTATATTGGATTGAGGGATTGCAACCTCCGGGAAAAGTGAACTGACCCTCGTAGATGAGGTCACCGTCGGGATCACTCATCTGGCGGGACGGGTCGCAGGGCACCCAATTCCAACCCGGG
>Ga0315289_10001787_pt1 | contig 33433 bp, 41 predicted proteins | sample YL17G11_40_MG_FD_203452 | JGI IMG/M metagenome (GOLD analysis project Ga0315289, IMG submission 203452) | Sediment microbial communities from Yellowstone Lake, YNP, Wyoming, USA - YL17G11_40 | ecosystem: Environmental > Aquatic > Freshwater > Lake > Sediment | place: USA: Wyoming | collected... | reverse complement strand
GTTGTTGTTGTTGTTATTTCTTTTTCTTTATATTTTATTTTATTTAATAATTCTATTGGAAAATTATTAATTTCATTATATGAATCATTTAAAAATTCATATTTCCCATGTTTATTTCTAGCAGGAGGAATAACAATGTATCCTCCCTTTCCACGGACATCAACTTTGTTTTCTATTAAACTTACAGAATTTTTTATTAAAAAATCACTCCAATACCAAAAATGATATCCACCACTACCAGTTTTATAATAAAATGTTTTAGGTAAAACACTTAAAATCGTATGTTCACTAGCATCTACATCTATTACAATTAAATATTTTTTAGTTTGTTCGGAATATGTACCAGTCAATAAAGCAAAATTAATATTTTTATATTCATTTTTCCATTTTTTAATTGTTTCTGTGTTTGTAGTAGCATATTTTTTCCAGCTTCCTTTTAATACAGGATGTTTGCCAGCAGAATTGCATTTTGTGTTTTTACAAGTACAATGATTTTCATCATCAACAGAGTTTAGTGGAAAAACTCTAAAACCAAAAGAAGAAATATATTCAAAAATTAAATTATTATCCATTCACATAGAGTGACCGAATTATAATAGCTTTTATACTCTCTATCTATTGGTCATCTTCCATAGTAATATATATAAAATCAAAGTGGAGTTGTTGGTATAAAGAGCATTCCTAAACAGTCATAATCAAGAGTACGGGAAGTATTTCCTGCGCTTTTTGAAATGTGGCAATTTATACCTGTTGCTCTAGTAATTCCGGTTGGAATACTAGCGGTTACATTAGCAACATTGGTTCCATTAATATAATAACTTGCTGTGGTTCCAACATTGTTAACTTCAATTTCAAAAGTCTGATAAGAAGCAGTAACAGCAGAACCAGAAATTTCGCTATCTAAAGCAGATTCAGCACTATTTGAACGTGCCACACATTGCCATTTACCCGAGTTAACAGAATCAGTATATCTAAAATAGACACCATCAACAGCATCAACAGGTACAGTGGCAGAACAATCATTAAATCCAAGTCTTATTCCAAACGTGTTGGTACCATCACTAACAGCACTTAATAATACATCTGTTCTGAATCTATAAACTCCAGAACCAAATACTATAGAAGACACACCACCTGAATAACAAACAGAACCAGATTGTGAAGTTAATGTTGCTTGTCTTGCAATTCCAAACCTACCAGCAGTTGCAGTGCCTACTTGCGAAGCACCACCATTGTTTGCGTTTGCTGTAAATGGCACTAGTCCTTGTACGGTATTAAAAAAATCTGTCCACATTGAAAAATATTTCATTGTTCCATAACTTGGAAATGTTCCTAATAATGGAACAGTAGAAGAAGTTATTTCAATTTGTTGTAATGAATTTGTTGTAACATTTATACCAGGGCCAGCAGAAATATAAGCATTTCCATTAATAGTTTTTTGAAGTGAACCAGTTAATCCACCAGAAATAATTGTTTTATATGTTGAACTACCTAATAATATTGTATCATTACTTTGACAGGTAATACCTTCCCCAACAATTAAAGAATTTGTTGAGTTGATAATAGTGCTCGGAGAACCTGCACCTAAACCTAGTATCATTGAACCAAAACTATTTGTTATTGTATTGGATGAACCGTTTATAATAACAGCATATTGTGAATTGTGAATTTTACCAAGTGCTGTATTTAAAGCAACATTAATTCCCGAAGTGTCTGCTGAACCATATCCACTTATTTCTGAAAATACAGAATTCACCAATGCTGAATATTGTGAATTATCAATTGCATTAGCAGCGCCCCCCAAAATAGAATTATTTGTTCTTAAAGAGAATGCACCATCTAATAAACTAGTTCCAGAAATATATGATGTGGCAGTATTTAAAATTGTAGAAAATGCATTGTTTACAATATATGAACTATTTCCACCAATTATCATACTGTTACCAGAATCTACATTATTTATATAAGAATTAGGTGTTGCTCCTATTATTAAAACATTAGAAGCACCCGAAATAATTGAACCATTTCCTCCAATAATCATGGAGTTTACTGAACTAGAAATAATTGAGTGATCATAGCCGCCAATAATAGTAGCATAATCAGAAGAATCTTTTATAATTTGATTTGTACCAACGATTATACTTCCAGAAATATATACATCACCACCAAACCCAGCAGTTTTAGTATTGGTATATTTAGAACCTGATACATAAAAGAAAATATTGCTTCCATAATTTTGAGCAAATAAAGCATCAGAACTTATTGATAGTGAAGCCGATGTTCTTAATCTTGGGCTTGGAGAACCTTCCACCCAATTTCCAGCACCAACAGAGCCAGTAATTTCCACTTGTCCAAGAGAGTTTGTGTTTACAGTAATATTATTTCCACCAATAATATATGACTTGCCACCTATTGTTCTTTGTAAAGAACCAGTTAAACCACCTGAGACAATTATTTGATAATTAGAACCACCTAAAATAATAGAATTAGCAACATTAGATACAAGTCCAGTACCAATTAATATAGAACTGTTGGCACTTTCTGATATTGTATTAGAACTTCCTCCAATGATAACAGAATTAGTACTCGAACTAATTTTATTGGTAGTTCCACCTAAAATAACAGAATTTGTAGAAGTTGCATTGATTATATTTGACAAACCACCTATTATAGTGGCTCTTGCAGAACCAGATATATTATTTGTGTTTCCACCCAATATTGACGATTGGGCACTTCCTGTAATAGCACTTGAAGCTCCACCTGCAATAGTCGCATCTGCTGATGAAGTAATTATATGTAGTGTTCCGCCAGCTATAATTGCATCTGTACTTGAGTCTTTTATAGTATTAGTTTGTCCGCCAATGATTGTAGCAGTTTGGGAAGCGGAGATTGTGTTTATACTTCCAGCAAAAATACCTGCATGAGAAGCGGCAATTAAAATTGAATTTGAATTTCCTCCCGCGATGACTCCACGCACAGTACCAGATATAGTATTTGTAAAACCTCCAATAATTGCCGAGTTTCCAGAAACGTCTTTGATTACATTTGTTGATCCTCCAACAATAGAACCTTGTGAAGATGCAGAAACAATATTTAATGTTCCGCCAAGAATTGCACCATTTGTAGAAGCTGCATTTAATGTATTTGTTATTCCACCGACAATAACTGCTGTTGTAGAAGCCGAAATGCTATTGGCTCCCCCAGCAAATATTCCCGCATGACTTGAATCATTAATAATAGAATTTGCTGAGCCACCAACAATTGCAGCACGAATAGAACTTGTTATAAGATTTGTTATTCCGCCAGCTATTATTGAGTTTGTACTTGTATCTTTTATAGTATTTGTATTTCCACCAACAATAGAACCTTGCAAAGAAGCAGAAATAATATTTATTGTTCCACCAGCAATAATAGCATTAGTGCTAGTTTCTCTTACAATATTTGCCGTACCAGCTATTATAGAAGATTGAATAGAAGAAGAAATAGTATTGGTTACACCACCGCCAATAAAGTTATTTGAATTTGTTGCCGTTGTTCCTGTTAATACATGAGTCGTTCCAATTAACATATTTCCAGAAACATGAACGTCGCCACCAAAAACAGATGTTTTTAGATTATCAAATTTAGAGCCAGAACTAAAAAAATAATTATTAGAACCCATTTGGTTTGCATACAAACCTGTGCTATGTATAGAAATAGACGCCGTAGCAACCATTCGGTTGCCACCATCTGTCCATTCATTGAATTCAGAACCGCTAACAATAATTGAAGCTGTTATGAACTTTGTTCCATCCCACTCAATTATTTCATCTGCATTATTTGGTTTGCCTAAATATGTCATATTTGTTAGATATAACTATTAGGCAAACCAATAATTTATATCACATTAAGCCCCAAGTGTTACCACCAGCTGTTATACTAAAACAAACAAGTGTTGCGGCACCATAATTTGCAGATATGGTATAATTTGTTGAATTATCAATCTTTCCAAAACTAGAAGAAATTATTATGTTTTTAACGTTAGCAGAGCCACCAACATCTTTAATAACCAATATACGTCCTCTTTCAACAATTGAGGAAGGTAATACAACAGTAACACTTCCACCAGCACCAGCAGTATCTATTGGTATTATATAATCACTTAATGAGGCAGTGTATGCAATTGTTTTAAAAGTTGAAATGTGCTCATAATGTGAACCAGAAATCTTAACACCAAGAGTAGCAGAAAGAACAAGTGTATTATTAGTTCCACCCAAATATACTGAATTAGCTAAACTTGAAGTAAGACCAGTACCTATTAGGATAGAATTATTTGCTGTAAGATTATTGGTACTTCCACCAAGAATTGCACCATTTGTTGTACTTGTTATTTTGTTGTTTGAACCACCAAGAATTAATGAACCAGTAGATGCAGTTATTAAATTTGTATCTCCACCTATAATTGCAGTTTTTAATGAAGTTCTTAATACGTTATTTCCACCAGCATTTATTATTGAAGAAACAGAACCCGATATACTATTGGTTCCACCTCCAACAATTACAGAATTTAATGACGAACCACTTAATCCATTTGAGGTACCACCAAGAATTGCAGCGGCATTAGAAGAGTTTAGAATATTTGATCCACCTCCAAGCATTATACTTTGTTGAGTTGCAAGTGCGTTATGTGATAGCAAAGAGTTTACAAGGCCACCAACCATACCTGATTCATTAATACCCGAACCAAAGATATTACTCATACCTCCAAGAGAATATCCGTTAATAAGACCTGCGGGTCCATATGTGTTGGTTACACCACCAAGTATGGAAATTGCAAAATTATCTGTAACTGTTGGTATTAATTGTGTCCCAGATATTGTTATAATTGGTTGATATGCGCCTAATATCGAAAGATTGCTTATGATGGCACCATCATTATTTAAAACGGCTGTTGAACCACCCAATATAACTGTATTTGCTGTTTGATTTGTTGAAATTAACGAATCAGACACATTATTTCTTATTTCGTTGAAATTACCTCCGATTATTAAATTTAAATTTGCCCCAGCACTCAAAAACACATCATTGGCGTCAGAATTGTAAATTTTCGAAGAATATCCTCCAATAATACCGTTGCCAACTTGTGCTTTTTTAATATCACCATTTACTGCTCCAAGCATAAAAGCATAAGATGAACTGTTTTGAATTATAGAAGTATCAGAACCAATTAAAGTTGAATATTTAGAGCCAGAAATAGTACTTGTGTTTGAATTTAATATAGTATTACCAGCATTAATACTCTGGGAAATTAATGATCCACTTGAGCCAATAATGACAATTTGATCACCCGTAGCACTTAATGTATTAATGGATGACCCAGTTGAGCCAAGAATTACAAGATTATTATTTGCTGCGTTTACTGTAATGGTTGCGTTCGCAGAAGCAATGATTGCAGAATCCAAATTTGTTTGTGGTAAATTACCAGTAATTAAATTTGTTGCACCCTGAATAAGATTTCCTGAGATTTGTGTATCATTTAAAACAGAATATCTCGCCAAAACAGAATTGTTAGGCATCCACTTAGAACCGGATACATAAAAGAATATATTTGATCCAAAATCTTGTGCGAAGCTTGTTCCTGTTCCAATAGCAACAGAAGCAGTAGTTCTAAGTCTTGGACTTGGAGAACCTTCTACCCAAGTACCAGTTATAGAAAGCGCAACAGGATTAATGGATATTGTATAAGCACCATTAGCACCAGCATCAGAGGCAGTCAAGCCAGTTCCTATAGCAATGGTGCGTTCTGCTGTAAGTGTGGAATCTGTGGTTATTGTAAGATACGAAGCTGTCGAAGGAGCAAGACCAGTAACCCCAATAGTAATCTGACCGTTTGATGCCGTAGCGGTTGTAATATTGGTTCCACCAATAATATACGCAGAACCATCAAGGGTTTTTTGTAAAGAACCAGTTAAACCACCAGAAGTTATTAAATTTCCAGAAACAGTTACGTCGCCACCAAAAACAGATTTGCCTGATGTTGTGCCTTTGGCACCAGATACATAAAAGAATATATCTGTACCAAAATCTTGTGCGAACCCTGTTCCAGAACCAATAGCAACAGAAGCACTTGTTCTTAATCTTGGACTTGGAGAACCTTCAATCCAAGTACCAGTGACGTTAACAGTAACACTTGAAGAAATAGCAAAACTATTACTTACCTGATTTATTGTAATACCTGGACCTGCGAGCAAAGATGCTGAAATAGCAACAGCATTGTTAGCACCATAATCTGTTATAAAAATACCTGGTCCAGCAGTTAAAATTCTTTCATTGGCCAATGAAGCCGTTGGCCCCAGAGTAATGTATGACGCATTAGCATCAAAGGATTGTCCAGTATTAACGATGGTAATTTTGCCATCTGCGGTTGAGCTTGCAGATAATCCTGTGCCAACTAAAACGCTAGCTGATAGTGGAATGAAAAATTCACCATTCCACAAAGAACCTGAAACCCAATCTGATTTACCTGTAAATGACATTTTTTAATCCCCTTGATAGCTAGATTAAAAAATACTCCAGTAGCTACCAAAATTAATTATATTAATACTTTGGTAATTCGATAAAATAAAATAATTTACTTTTCCGTCTATTAGTCTGCCATTTCCATTTATTCTTATATTATATGTCTGGGCATTGCCCGCTACATCCTTAAAAATAAATGTTTGTCCAACAGCAGGACTTGCTGGCATTGTTAATAGTAATGTACTAGATGCAGAAATTCCAACAATATGATTACTATTAATAACAGAATACGAACTTGTAACTACGATTGGATTATAAACAACGCCTTGTTGCATTGTTATTGAACCACTATTATAAAAAGCACCAGAAACAAACAAGTCACCACCAAAAACAGTAGCACCTTTTATATTTGTATTAATTGAATTAATGGCACCAGAAACAAATAAAAATGTGTCTTTTTGATTTATTTGAGTGAGAAGTTTAGCATCTGTTATAGTACCAACATTTAAAGAAGCCCCAGGTGTATCTATACTATATATGGCAAGTTTACCACCGAGAGAACCAGTGGCTATAATTTTTCCTGTTTGTATTTGGGAACTTCTGAAATCGGCCATATTTTATTTTGCCTTTTTCCATAAGTTTTCATTACTTTTTAATATTTTAAGATTTTTTTTGTTATCTATCAATATTAAACTAGTATGTTTTTTTACTTTTTTTGGTTCTGTAGCCATTTAGTAATAAATTCTGCCTAAATTGTAAATATACATTTAGTATTTTTTATATATTTATTTTAAAACCAAATAATGTCTAAATTCAGTTTTTGTTTACTAAATACTAAATCTTTAAAATGATATACTTGATAAAAGTGCCGAAGAACCAGATGTTAAATTACTGGTTGTCGCTATAACAATTCCAATTCTATGTTTTGTGGACGTAATCCAATTTGAAATGAAACTAGAAAATTTATTCCATATCTGTTAGATTTACAATTTATAACTCCTACCATGCTTCCACTATCAAATAAATGCGAAACTCATATCACTCATTAATATTGAAGAACCCGATGTTAGTGCTGAATTTGCTTGAACATAAATTCCAATTCTATTTCTTTGAGTGTTAACCCAACTTGCACTAAAAGTAGGATAAATAGAATTTATTGTACATGCGGCAGCAACCGAACTTGTTGTAGGAAATCCAGATGAATTTAAAACACCAACAAGTACTGGATATAAAACACCTGTAGTTGCTGCAACATAACCATTAAATTCAAATTTTGTTACTCTTGCATATGTTGCTGGACAAGATAAATTCATTACAAGTGAACCTGTTCCAACAAATCCATTACCCACTGCAACACCAACTGCATCATCTCCAATTAAATCAAAAGTTTGAAACATTGCTATTGTATGTCCCTTTGTTATATCGGAACAAAAATTTAAACCAGCGGAAAGTTTATTTGATGCTGTTAATCCAGTATTATTACTTCCCGAATCTGGGTAAGTTGTCATTGATATTTTCAATGATTGATGTGGAACCACAGTTTTAATTGGAATAAACGCACCGGCACCATTAATTGTTCCAGACGGAAATCCAAGTCTAATAACTTTTGTTCCTGTTCCGTAAGGTTCATCTATAACTGATGCTGTTACAGCTGTTGCTCCACCATATAAAATTGGTGATTCAAATTGAATTAAATCATCACCATTCCATTTCCAAATTAAATTTGGATTTTTTGTAAAATATGACATATTAAATAATTCCCCATCCTGCTGTCGCTGATGAACTCATGTAAACAACTTCAACTGAGCCATAATTTATATTTAAAGTGAATATAGAACTGCCATCAATTGTACTATTTGAACTTGAAATGATAATATTATTAGATAAACAATTGCCAGCTTTATCTTTAAAAATAAGTGATTGTCCTTCACTGGGGTTTGTTGGTAATGACATGGTAACTGGAACAGAAGCACTAATATAAATTAATCGTTCATTTATTGTTGCTGTATAACTTGATGTTTTGAACGTTGTGAAATGTTTATATCCATTAGAACTACTAATTTCTATCTGTCCAAGACTGTTTGTGTTAACATTTATATTTGCTCCACCAACAATATATGCTAAATCACCTATTGTTCTTTGTAAAGAGCCGGTTAATCCACCAGAAATAATCGTTTTATATCCAGAACCACCAAGAATTATTGTATTGTTAAGAGAAGAACTAAGTCCTCCTCCTATTAAAATTGTTCCAGACAAACTTGTTATTTTATTAAATTTACCACCAACGATAATAGAATTATAGGAACTATTCATTGAAGAAGTTAAAGAACCTAGAATAACAGAACATCTTGTTGCGTCTGGAACAAGAGACGATGAAATGGTGCTATAGGCACTGGCAATAATTGAACTATGATCCATTGAACCAAGAATTTGATTATTGGAACCACCAATTATTGTATTTCCAAAACCAGTATTAGCAATATCAGAACCACTTATTGAATTTTGAGAACCAGCAATAGTTACAGAGTATGAATTTTGTTCTATAAGATTACTTGAACCACCAAGCATTACAGAATAATGAACATCTTTCATTGCTTGTGTAGTTCCACCCACTATAGCACTGTTACGAGAACCATATGTGCTACTACCTGACATAATAGGGAAATCAGTTCCAATAGTTATACACTGAAGAGTATCACCTTGATAAAACGCTGTTGTTGTTCCGATTGCTGAATTTGTACTACCATTATCAAATGTACAACCCACCGAAGAAATTGCTGATGTTTGGGAAGAACTATTGAAAACATTATTTCTGCCAGCTATAACAGCAGACCATGTTCCTTGAGAAGCACCTTTACCAGTTATTGTATTTCCATCACCAGCTATAACAGCAGACTTACCAAGTCCATTAATATTATCATAAAATAGATTTGAGTCACCAGCAATAACAACTGATTTTCTAGTTTTGTCTATAATGTTTGAATCGCCAGCAATGATAACTGTTTGATTAGATTGTGTTAGTGTGTTTGTATTTGAAGCTATAGTAGCTACTTGATTTGTTACTTTTATTGTATTTTTACTTGTGCTTAATTCTTGTATGAAATTTCCATTAACATGCAAATCTCCACCAAATAAAGATATTACAGTCTCGGTAAATTTTGATCCTGATACATAAAAGAAAGCACTTCCGGTTATTTGTTGAGCAAATGAAGCATCAGAGCCAATAGCAACCGAAGCACTTGTTCTTAATCTTGGACTTGGAGAACCTTCAATCCAAATTCCAGCAGTTGCGCCACCAGCAGAACCAGATATTTCTATTTGTCCAAGACTATTAGTAGTAATGGTAATATTTGGACCAGCAATTATATAGTCATTTCCATCAAAAGTCTTTTGTAATGAACCAGTTAATCCACCAGAAACAATTAAAACACCTGAAACAATAGTTTGAAACCCAGTACCACCAAGTATAATAGTATTATTAATATTATTAGCAACTAATTCTGAACCAATCAAAGTTACATAATCTGAAAAATTAATAGAATTGTTAGCTCCACCTAAAATAGTAGATTTTGTAGAACTGCTAATAACAGAATTATAAGAATAAACAATTCCTGATGTATCTGTATCTGTAATTGTATTATTTAACCCACCCAGTATGCCTGAGTATGTTGATTGTTCAATGTTTGAATCACTTGTTCCTAATAATGTATTATTTTGAGAAGAATTATATAAAGAACCTGTTATTGTTGAATTTGATGAACCAATTATAGTAGAATGTTCACCTGGGCCTAATATTGAACTTAAATTAGATGCAATAATAGATTTATATTTACTATTTGCTGGATTGCTATTTTGTAAAATATTACTATTTCTTGAACTTATAATAGAAGATTTTGAGGAACCAGAGGTTGTTGAGTTTAATGATCCAATAACAGCTATTGTTTCACCATTTTCTACAGTAGAAGAACGTGATCCTAAAACAGCAACGGTATATGAATTAGAAACAACAGTTCCAGCGCAACCACCAACTAATATAGAATCATTAACTTCATCATTGTTAGATATTATAGTAGTATCAGTACCAGCTATAATTGCGCTATATAATAATGTATTATTTGATCCTTGAATAGAAGAACTTATTGTAGATATTCCTGCTGCTGCTACAAATATTCTTTCTCCATTAGTAATTGTTGTAGTATGTGAACCTAAAACTGTTCCTTGAGAAACAGTAATTAATGAAGATGTTGCTGAATTAGCTATAAATGTTGTGGCAGAAGAAGTTATTGTGTTTGAATACCCTCCTAAAATCGAACTTTCTGTAGTATTTCCTTCAATTACATTTATATTTCCACCAATAATAGAATTCGCTGATACAATATAATTATTAAAATCTTCTTCGCTGCCAGATAATATATTTAGGGTTCCTCCCATCAAAACTGAAGTGTTTGTATTTAATATAATACTATCTTCACTGGCCAATAAAACGTTTCTATTTCCATTTGTAATCTCAGCACCTTTACTAGCTCCAACAAGATTTGTTGAAGTAGAATCAGACGCATCATAAGAACCAGAAATAATACAACCATCAGTTGATAAAATTGTATTATTTGCAGCACTATAATAAACATAAGAATCTTTAGACGCACCAACGAAAACTAATTGTCCTTGTGGACTAGTAGTACGATCTATTAAATGAACATCATTAGAAGCAACAATGGAAGAATTTTGTGTCCCAGAAATTGTTGAATTTTGTGTTGAAATAGTAGAAGAATAACCAGAATTTTTTATTGTTACATTGCTTGCGGCGAAAACTGCACTTATTAAAGAAGATGAAATTTCTACAAACCCCGAAGCACCTACATTTATAGCAGAACAATCACTTAAAATTACTATACCTGAACCATCAACAGCAACATATTCAGAGTTTGAAACAGATACATTACCAGAACCAATAACACCAACAAATGATGACGTAAGCGAAGAGACGTTATCTGTTGTTAAGATATTATCTGTGTGTAAAACACCAGAAACCATTGTATCCCCACCAAATACTGTGGTTGATCTGGCACCAGCATTTTTCTCCCCTACACCACCAGAAATATATAAAAATACATCTTGTCCATCAAGAGAACCTGTGTTGAAAATATTTTGATCTATTTCGCCTGTATTATTAGGACTTCCTTGTGCTTCAATTGGATAAATTACAAGTCTAGCTCCACCAAAACCACTTCCCAGAGAGCCGGAAGAAATAATCTGTTTGGTTTGTAGTTGTTTAGTACGAAAATCACTGCTCATTAATTCACCAATTAACTTTTCTTAGTTATCAACTACTAAATATGTAAAACAAATAATCTTTAATTAAATGGTTGGTAAAAATTCATATTCTAAGCAAAATGGATTAAGTAAATATACATTTCTATTAGAAACACCAGCTATTTTGCTTAAAGCACCAGGTATGATTTTCATAGGTTTTGAAGTTTTTGGAACATCAAGGCAAGCAACTAAGATTTTATCAATCCAAAAATTAGCTTTTCCATTGTTATTAATTTCTGTTTCAAGTACATAATTTTGTAACGCATTAACTTTTACATGTGTGTGGTTGGTTGTAGAACCTATACAACTCCAATTGCCCGCATTATTAGTGTGATTGTAATAAAAATAACATCCAAGTCCAGATAAACCAACATTTACAGGGAAATTAGCATTAATAAATCCTGAATAAAATTGAAAGTTCTGTGAGACAGAAGATAAAGAATCTAATTTTATAGTATTTCTCATTCTAACAGTATAACCGTCATTAAGTATAATACTTCCACAATCATCAGTTACAACGGATGAAATTCCAGAATAACCGTCAGTTTCTATGCCAGTTGATAATTTTACTGGTATACCAGGCGGATTTCCTTTTGAAACAGATGTACTTAAATCAACACAAGATTCTTTTCCATTAAAAATAGGTGTATATAAATTTCCGATTGTTGTTTGTGGGGTTAAAACAAAAACCTCGTGTGTGATTTTAGACAAAGTGCCATGAGATGGCATTTTAGTTCCAAATGAAATATCAACAGTGCCCAAATCTGATTCTGTATATTTGTTTCCATCCCAAGATGGAGCCGTAGAAGATTCTTTTAATTTACCTAAATATGACATAATTTTTATATAACTCCCCAAATACTAGTTCCAAAATATGCAATTCTAATAGAACCATAGTTAAAAGAAATTGTCGAAGTAGCATTACCATCAATTTGATAATTACTAGAAGAAATACATATGTTATTAACACTTGCATTACCACTTATATCTTTTATTTCATACGTCCTGCCATTAGTTGGATTTGTTGGTAATGACATTGTAACGATAGAAACTGCATTGACAGCAATTAAATAATCTTCATTTTGGTTTAATTGATAACTTAAAGTTTTTGTTTTGTAATTTGTTATTCCTGGAGTTATATTAAACCAATCAGTATCATAAAGTCCCCCTTTAGATATATACACAAAACCATTTGTTCCATCAATAGCTAGAGAACCAGATGATGCTGAAATGACTGTGTTTGGATTTCCATTTACTGTGAAAATATCAACTGTTTTAAGTTGTGTTACATTGGAAGCGGATGTACTTAATTTTATTTGATGTGCCCAAATAAATGAATTATTTAAACTTTTACTTAGTGGATATGTTATTATCTTACCGTGTTCATCATAATAACCATTGTCGGTAACGCCTTGAAAGCCGTCGAATGTTCTAGAACCAGAACCAAGAGTAATACTTATTGAACCTCCATTGGCAATTCCGCCAAATACGTTACCATTGCCCGCTAACAACTCTATGTCGCCGCCGTCAGTGTTTCTTGAGTGTCCGGCTGCTATACGTATATTTCCCGCTACACCCCCTCCTACAGAGCTTGTAACGCTACCTGCATACAAATTAACATTACCAGCAATATAACAAGCATCTCCAGCATTAAATTCTATTTTACCACCAACACCATTGTTTGCTAATGAACCACCAGCACTTAATACTATATCTCCACCACTTCCTGAATTTTCTGTGTCACCCTCACCAGTAATTATTTCAATATTTCCGGCATGTTGTACATTACCAAGAGTTGATATATAAAAAGTTGAACTGATTGAATTTGATCCAGCTCTAATACCTTGGGGAGTTAATTTATATTCTGAATTAGCTCCTGACATATAAAGACCAACAATAGAATCCGAGGTTGGTTTTAATAATATTGTACCAGAAACAACGACTTTTTCAATATCTAAAGAACGAGAAACCATTGAGCCGAATGTGGAACCATTTCCCAATCCCATCTCGGCAGAAACATCAACAACTGTTTGCGCTGTATTATTCCATTCGCCCGAAGGCAATATAGTGTTACTATACGGTAAGACCACCGCGTCGATTTTTGCTGCTCCGACACTTCCACTTGTTCTTGTTGGTAAAAAAGTTAATCCCATGATTGTTAATTATGCTCCAAAATAGAAACCGAACGAATACATAAAACCATTTCCAAAAGATCCTGAAGGATCTGACATAACTATGAAGTCAATTTGATTACTGTATGGCGCAGAAAGCGCAGAAGAAATATAGTTATTTGTAACCGTTTCAGTATTAATGCTTATATCAGATGTATTATTTGTTGGATCCCATGCGGTTTGATAAACAAACCCTGGTATACCTTGAAAAACGCCAAACATAGAATAATACTGTTCAGCATTAGTAACCGTGACACTCCCAGCTGATGCTGTTATATAAGACATTGTGTACGCACTAGTGACATAAGCTGGATATGATGGCGCACGAATTGCTCTGTATCTTACATTTCCACTAAATGGTGCAGAAATTCCTATATAAACACCAGTGGTGCTATATGAAATTCCATAAGCCATGATGTTTGATAAATTAGTTCCATCATCATCAACAGCTAAAGCGACAAATGGATTTGCTGAGAATGTGAAATTAAAGTTTTGATATTTATATTCGCCATCAAGCCAGTCAAAAGGAATAAGTCCTTCATCATATTCTGCATAAGAAGCACTTTGATTTGGCGGAATATAAAGAGAACCAGAAGGAATTTCTTTTATAATAAAATAATCACGATGACGTATGACAGAATCAAGATTTAAAGAATATGATACTAAACTAATCTGATCTACTAAATCAACAATATTTGGTTTAGAAATAGAATATCCATAAGATTTCCTCCAAAGATTTCTATTTCTTCCATATTTGTTGTTACTGTCGTTACTCACAATGCTTAATTATCTAAAATATTTAATATTGCACTATACATTCGTCAAAAGAAATTTCTAATGTGTTTATAAAATCTCAGAAGCCAAAGTAGCTAGTTTTGATCTTTCGCCTTTTTCTAGAATTATATTGCCAGATAAATCACTGTCTTTAAATTTTTCTATTACATTGGCCAAACCATTTGTATTTTTATCAAGATTTAAAGAGTCTATTTGGTCAAGATCGCCCAAAAGTACGATTTTAGAATTTTCTCCAACTCTTGTAAGAATTGTTTTCATTTCATGATTATTAATATTTTGACATTCATCGATAATAATAAATGAATTTGCTATACTTCGACCACGCATAAAAGTAATTGCAGCCATTTCTATTGTTCCAGATTCAAAATAATATTGTAAAACACGCTCTGACTCAGGATCTTTTCTTCCTTTATTTAAAAGGTAACGAATATTATCTTTAAAAGGCATAAGCCAGTGTGACATTTTCTCTTCTAAACCACCAGGCATGAAACCAATAGCTTGTTCTCCAATGTCAATGACAGGTTTCGTAATTACCAAAGAGTCATATTTTTGTGTTTTTGTTCTTCTAGGTTGTTTGTTGGAATTATTTAAACCAACACCTGTTTGAGACAAAGAAACCTGCTCAAGACCTGCGGCTATAGCCAATAAAGATTTTCCAGATCCGGCCTTTCCAGATATTGAGCATAAAATAATCTCTGGATTCATTAACATATCTAGAGCTATTTTTTGTTCCATATTTCTTGGAGAATAATTATTAATTTTTGGTTCTAACAATTTAACAAATCCATCTTTTTTTGCATCATATCTAAATGGGCCTATTTTTTTACCAGTACTTGTTTGAAAACAAACATAGGTATTTGGAAAAATCTGATAATCAATTAAAACATTTTCGTCGAAATCCTCAATTAAGTCATTTACAGTAATAACTGTTGTTTTATCTTCATAGTTAATATATATTTTTTGAACCAAATAATCTGATATAGAAACTTCCTCTACTTTACCAGTATAAATTGTTTCATCTCTTTTTATAGCAGCATCACGTTTATAATCCTCTGAAGGTATTATAAGTGCATTACACTTAATTCTTAATAAAATATCTCTTGTAACAAGAATAGCATTTTCAAATTTAGGTTCGTATTTTAACTTACGAACAAATTCAATTATAAGATTATCTCCTTTTTTATTATCTTGAAAATCAAAAACCTCATCATAAGATGATTTTTTATAAGAAGTTAAATCAGCAAAAGAAAAAACATATAAAGTAGAATTATTTCTTAGTTCTATTCCATTTATTAATTCTTTACCGCCATCACGAATATACTCTGACAATTTTCTTGCAACGCTTCTGGCATTTGCACCACATATGTCTTTTCTATCTTTGTGTCTATCTAGTTCTTCGATTACAATAAAAGGAATTACTATATTACAATCATCGAAAACATTTATTGAATTTGGGTCATCTAAAAGAATATTGGTATCAAGAATATAAGTTTTTTTCATTTGACAAAACAAGTCCTTAATATCTTAAGAAAGATATTTGTTAATACGATTCTGTTTCTATTATTTTATATTATTTCAAGATTTTTGTTTTCTTGATTTTTTAATAAATAAATCTTCCGAGTCATTAGATTGTTTTTCAACAATATGTTCGAGAACAATTTCTGGTTCGGGAACAATTTCTGGTTCGGGAACAATTTCTGGTTCGGGAACAATTTCTGGTTCGGGAACAATTTCTGGTTCGAGAACAATTTCTGGTTCGGGAACAATTTCTGGTTCGGGAACAATTTCTGGTTCGGGAACAATTTCTGGTTGAGTAGAAATGGCTCCTGTAAATGTTCCATTAACATCTAAATCACTATGTGGGTAAGTAAAATCTAAACCCTTATTAATCATATCTTGTATAATTGCTGGATGTACCGTCATACCTTTAAATATATCAATTTGATAAAATATCCCAAAGAATCTTTGCTAAAGTTCCAAAAAAACCAGTAATAAATAACCATATCATTTTACTTAGGTTTTTTTTTACTTTTATTGTACTGTGTAATTCCTCAAAATTTTCACCAGCAACATTATTAAGCAAAATCATTTTACTGCTAATATCTTCTGTTGTTTTTTTCAACAAATACATTTCTTGTTTGGTATTAGAATGTGCTTTATTTATATCATGTATTTTTTCATCAAGTTGTTCAATTGATTTTTGTGTGTTTTCATTGTTGTTTTCTACTTGTGTAACCCGTAAATAAAGTCCATCTTCTGGGTCATAAATTCTATCAATTTTATCTTCTACTCGTTTAAAATTACTTTTAAAGTGCTCTACTTCGTAACTAACTTTATTAATATCTTCTTTTGTAGCTGTTTGAATGTCCTTTAATTCTGTTATACTTTCCTGTAGTCTATCAAAACCACCATTTAAAGCAGACGAATTAGATAATCTTTCTAGTAATTGTAAATAATCAAATTGTTTTGGGTCATCTGTTTTTATCATAAAATCTCTAGTTAATACAAAAATAAATATATAAGAAATAATGGTATTATATGAAATCGAAAACATTTTATTCAAATAAAGAAAAAATATTTGAAACAATCGAAAAAACAAGCTTAAATTTATTGGAAAAATTTTCTAAAATAAATACAACTTATAATTCTAAAGGATATTTTGTAGATAAAAATAGTTTTCATTTTATAAGTGAACTTTTAATACCAAAAAACAAAATAGAAGAAACTTTTTTCAAAGTTATCATGAATAATATGATTAAAACAGAAAAATTTTCTGGCAATAGTATAGAAATATCTTTTTTGTTTACTTGTTTATTAATGAAAAATTTAATTAATTCTAGTGAATTATTAAATAATATAAATTCAAATGATTTAAAAAAATATTTTGAAGATTACATTGAAACAATTAAAGATAAAATACAAGAAAATTCTAATGTAACAAATATAAAAATATTAGATAATCAAATTGAAAATAATATTCGTGACACTATTCTTTCCGAAGTGATAAAAGAGAGTTTATATTTGTCAGGATTTGATGGCAAATTATATATTGAAGACGGGAAACAACAAAATTTTATAATAGAAAAAACAAACGGATTTAACTTTAATGGCTTTCCTTTTAAGTTTTTTTTAAATCAAACAAATACAACTTGGGAAAAAAATAATTGCAAAATTGTTTTAATAGATGGAATGTTGGAGAAAGTATCTGAAATAGACCAATTATTAAACAAAGCAATAGAAACACAACAACCTATGGCTATTTTTGCTAGAGCATTTTCTGAAGAAGTTATAGCAACATTAAAAATGAACTGTGATAAAAAAATATTTGACGTGATTCCAATTAAAATCAATTCAGATTTAGAATCAATGAATATGTTATTTGATATCGGAGCCGCAACAAATAGCAGTATAACATCTTCTCTTACTGGTGATTTAGTATCTTTAATAAATTGGGATAGCCTAAAAGAAGTAAGAAAAATTAGATGTAGTTTGGGAAATGTTACAATAGAAGAAGAAAAAAATTTAAAAATCGTAAATAATCAAATTATTTCTTTATTGGAAAAAAGAATTAATAATATTAATGTTGATGATATTGTTACTTTATTAGATAAAAGAATAAAAGCACTTACAAGCAGCTCAGTAATAATACACCTTCCAAATGTTTCTAATATTGAAAATAATACAATAAGAGCAAAATTAGATACAACTTTGAGATTATGTAAAACAGTTATAAATAATGGCGTTATAGATTATGACCAATTTATAAAAACAATCAATAAGCCAACAAATGAAATTGAAAAAATAATATATAATTCTTTAGTTGAAATAAATGATTATATTACAATAAATCAAATTCCTTCTTTGTCTTTATTTTTATCTATAAAAATATTGGGAGGAGTTTGCTTTTCTATAATAAGTTCAAATGGTATGATTAATTTAGATGATTAAATCACATCATTAGATCGTTTTTTTATACTCTTCTTGCTGATGGTCGCGCGCCTGCTGCTGGTGCTCCTGCTGGTGCTGCTGCTGGTGCTCCTGCTGGTGCTGCTGCTGGTGCTCCTGCTGGTGCTGCTGCTGGTTTTGCTGCTGCTGGTGCTCCTGCTGGTGCTGCTGCTGGTGCTGCTGCTGCTGCTGGTTTTGCTGCTGGTTTTGCTACTGTTTTTGGAGCAATCCAACCAGCTACCTTCAGTTCGGCAGCAAGTTTACTAGCCTTAGCGGAATTAGATGCATCATTACCACCAATCGATTTTGTAAGTACTGCTGTTAAAGAAGAAATATCATCTTCCTGTTCCCCAGCTTCTCCACTTGTTGGTAGTTCGGTAGATTTAGTAGTAGCTGTCGCAGTCGTTTGTCCAGGTTGTCCAGGAGGATTTGTATTTTGTGCTTGACTTGGCCCTGGTGAAGATGTAGGTATTTGAATACTAGAAATAGCTGAGCTTGCTATTTGTTCTAAAGCAATTTTTGCATTATTTGGGTCTTTTTTTGCTAAATTAATTATATCAGTTATTATCTTATCAGTTTCAAGTCCTGGAAATGGCTTTGTTCCAAAAAATGAACTTATTTTACTTAAGATTCCACCTTTAAGAGCACCACGTAAAGTTTGTTGTAAAGAGCTAAAATTATCAGCTTTTAATTCAGGTTGCATAAAAACTGGCAATAATTCTGGAATGATTTCTTTTATTTGTTCAAAAGTCTTTAAAGCCATCTCACTTTGTTTAATTACTTGACCAGCGGTGGAACCGTCTTGGGAGGCATTTTTACCTATCATTCCCCAGAATTCTTTGGCGCTTGCCATTTTTTGTTTAAAAAATCCCTGTTGAGATAAATCCCTAACTGCATTTGATTGTGCCTTGGCTAAATTACTAATAGCACGTTCTGTAGTTACAAGACCTTTTCCTCGAATAGCATTTTGTAATTCTATCATTGATTGAGTTAATTTTTTTACAACATTAATATCAAAAGCTTCATTCAAATATGCTTCGAATAAAACATCTTCTGTTAACAAAGAAGAAGAATTTGAAATATTTTCAACCACAGGAGTCGCAGAAACAACTTCTACATTAGCTGTCGAACCTGGGCTGCCCACCGGAGAAACTGAAACACTTTGTTCTTTTGGTCTTTCAGGTTCGGATGCAATTAATGGCACTTTTTCCATTGCTTGCAAACCTTTAAGGTCATTTAAGGTTAAATTGACAAGCTCAAAAGCAATGGTATTAATATCCAACTCTGGTAATGTAGAGTTTTTATAAATTGCTTTGAGCAGTTTTGCTCTGGCTCCATCTGGCCTTAAAGCAGTTTTAAATGCCGCAATCATATCTTTATAATTAGATAAATCCTTCATTGGAATATCAGGATTTGTTACAGCCAAAGAAAAAACAGGAGTTAAACAAAGAATATTAACATCATGTTGGAAAAAAGAACTTAAAGTATTATAAACAAAAGACATATATTTTAACATGTCTCCAGCATTAGCGGTTTTTCTTTTTCCTGTAATAATATCATGTAATCCTGATTCTACAGTATCAAGACTTTTTTTGATTGAAGGAACTTTTTCATAACAACATTCAAATGTTTTTTGAAAATCAGCTATAGCAGATACAAGTCTTTCTATGTCTTTACGGTTTATTTTTTCATTTAATAGAATAACATTGGATTTAACCCAACCAACAGCAGCTTCTGACACAACTTTATTTTTTGCTTGTTTGGTTTTTTCATATTCTTCGCGAAGTGTTGACATTTTTTATACCTTTTTTTACAATATATATTATTAAATAGAATCTTTATGCCCAAAATAGAAATAAAATCTTCTGGTAGAACCCTAGACATAAGTAGTGTTTTAAATTCAAATGAAGAAGTATATGAGAATCCTATAAAAGAAAAAAAAGAAAAAAGAACTTATGAGCAAAAAAGAGAGTCAAAAAAAGAAGCCAGATATTATTTGCCAGTATTATATCTGAATGATCCAACACAATGGGAATCAAAACCTCTCTCTGAAAGAAAACATTTTACTGACGAAGTTGCAAAAAATACTTGTCTTGGTAATTGTTGTGGTCATGAAGGACTAAAATCAGGATGTTGTAACTTAGACCCAGATGACCTTGAACACGTTCTTGGTCCCATTGAAGAAGAGTGGATTAAAAAAACGATTAAATCATTTAAAACTAAAGGAATGTCATTGGGAAGACATGATTTAGTAATAGACTTGGAAGAAGGTAAATTAATCGGAAGCAAATTTTTCAATGATCATCCTGTTTTTAATTCACCAGACTCTTATCCAATGCTCAGAATTCAGGCCAATGGTGTACGATTTGCGTGTAAATTTTTAAATGTTTCTAGTGGAATGTGTACAATTTATGAACAAAGACCAAATATGTGTAGAGATTATTTATGTCAATATGTTCGTAAAAACTTTTTAGTTAGATTATCAAATTCACCCAATAAATATATTAAATTAGAATAATGTTTACTTCTAAACACATACAGGAAATTATCATGATTGAAGAAATTTTAAAAATAAAATGGACAGAAGCGGACAAACACGGTATTTACTATACCTTACAAGACATTTATAATGTTATCGAGAAACGTATGGAAGCACATCAAGATACCGATACTAGAATTATGGTCGGAACAGATAGCCATGGAATTCGCAATACATTTCACTTTGTCACAGTTTTAGGCATTTGGAATGTAGGTAAGGGCGGCACATATTTTCACTTTTCAAGTTTTGAGCCAAAAAAACAATATTTTGGAGTTGAAAAACTAAGACTTCAAAATGAAGTTAATAAAAGTCTTGAAATAGCTTTTGCTATAGAAGAAAAATTTGGATTAAAACCCGAAGTTCATATTGATATTTCAACACAAGAAAAAGAAAATTTTTCTTCTTCAATGAGTGAATTGTTAAAAGGTTATGTACTTTCTAGTGGTTATCAACCTATACTAAAGCCAGATGGTTTTATGGCTAGTGCTATTGCAGACAAACACACAAAAAAGAAAATTAGAAAAATTAGAAAAGAATTAGGAGATAAATAAAATGGATCGAAAACAACTTGAAACTTTAATTGAAAAAGAAGCTTATTTCTTTATGCAGATGATTAAAGAATCGGCAGCAGACTCAGTAATGTTATGGACACAAAGAAATAAAGTAGAAATCGACTATACTCTATTGAATCGTATTCTAGACCAATACAAGGCTTCACTTGAAAACGAGTGGATGGGTAAAGTTGATCACTTGCTTAAAAAACTAGACAGCGGCCTAGAGGATTATACAAGCCAAGAAAACCCTACGCAACTCACAAAAAAATTGAAGAACAAATCAGAGTAAATAAAAAAGAAAAATTTAAAAAAATATTTAAATTTTCAATAGTTTCTTTTTTTGTTTTAACTTTTTTTGTGTTAATGTATTTTTTATTATGACCAATGAAAACAAAGACTATGTAAAACACCTGATAAAATGTCAGTGTTTTTTACCTCAATTTGAGTCGATGGCTAATCCCCCGGCACATAAATTTATTGTGTTCTCAGAACTAGACTATCAGGGTTTGGTAATAAGCTCTTTTTCTCAATGTCCAAATTGCGGTTTAATACATAAAGTTTTAGAAGTAGGACATAGCCAGTTAATGAAAAAGGAAAGTCTGTCCTCTATTCCTACAATAAAAGAAATAAAATCACAATTACCTGAAAAATTAATTGATCTCATGTATCCATATAATTTGGATCTTGCCACCTGGCAAGAAATACAATGGATTTATAATAATTTTATGTGGGGGAAAAGTGTGATTTTATCAAAAGAAACTATAGATGGTATTCAAACAGGAAAATTTATCCAATTTTTCTCTGAAATTAATTGGAGAATAAATTCTTTTACACTTGAAGAAGGAGTCATTAGTAATGAGTGAAGATTTTTTAGAAGAAGAACAAGAGGGCAGGTCTTATATAAGACCAAATTTAGAAATGAAACTAACTCCGCAAAAAAAACAAGAATGTAGAGAGATAGTCGCAGGAATTAAAGAATTTAAAATAAGTCAAAGACAACTTTTATTTATTATGGAACTTTTATCTTTAGAACTAGATAACATGGAACACATAAAAAAGATTAAAGAATCAATAAACAATTGTAGAGAAACAACTTACGATTCTCCTATTATTATTTCTAAATAATAATTTGTTGTTCAAGTTGTTCAAGACTATAAAATAGTTGATTTTTTTCAGTGTTTTTTTCAAAATTATAAGAATCTAGAAAGTAAACTTGTAAATCAGGAAACAATCCCAATTTGCTTTTAAACTCGAATTTCTTAACACCAGTAATGAAATAACTATATCCGTTTATTTCATTTTTGCTTTCATAAGACTTGCTGATTGTAATCAAATTACCATTATAATAATCTAAGTCTTGTGAGGTTTTTATTAAATTTGTTTCCAAAATATCAACATGAGTACTTCCACTAAAATAGTTAACTTTTAACTTATTATCTGAAAAGGTTACAAGGTTTTGTTTTAGAAACGAAGTCTTTGAAATTTTATGTGTTTTATTTCTTTGAAATAAAAATGAAAAAGGGAAACCAATTATCTCCCTGTTGGTGTATGTGTCTTTATATTGAAACGTTAGTTCATTATTAATGATATAATAACTTCCATTAATATTTACAAAAAATGATCCTAACGTTGTTAGGATATTTTTAAGATGTTCGTCAACTTCATCTATATTTGAATATTTCATATTTTTCACATAACCAAATCTATAAACATGTTTTCATAGTAACCAAGCGATATTCTAATCTTTTTTGATTCTAAAAGTTTTTTAATTTGAGTTTTTGTTAAGACTAAAAAAACACTATTTTTTGTATTGTCTGTTAAATTATAACTTGAGTATTTCGCATAGGGTTCAAATTCTATTAAGGAAATCTCATCTATACAATATACAAGAACATTGTGAAAAGTAGTTTTTGTTGTATTTGTAAGAATTATTTCATGTTCTATGTTTAATATACAATTAACGAGTTTATTAAACTCTGAATATTGAGGATTTGTTTGCATACTATAGGATAGCACACACAAACATCAAGTCAAGTAATTACTTAATTGTTTCTTTTGCGTTTTCATAACCCAAGTCAATAAATTTTTGTATTAAATTTTTATTAAAATTCAAAACGCTAGAAAAATTTGTTAAAGAGAGTAAATTAACTTTAGGTGAGATTATATTGATTTTTAAGTCAATATCAAGTTCTTTTGTTTCGGTTTGAATTTCTTTAAACATATCACGAGTATTAATAACGTTAACCTCTGAATATAAAATTTTATGAGCCAAAATTTCCAAGGTTCTATATGCAATCCCGTAAATCGTTCGCAATTCCCCAGGACTCATCTCAAGTTCCTCTTCCTTTGGAACCAAGACGATTACGTCTACAACATCATATTCCCCGGTCTCCAAAATAGCCTTCAGGGGCGTGTTGCTTCTAATTCCACCATCTACATATTGAATGCCATCAATCTCTATAGGGGCAAATATAACGGGAATACTACACGATGCAGAAATGAAAGTTTTTAACTTAGGATTCATTTTATCTTTTACAATGAATCTACCAGTTGCTAATTCTGTCACACCAATAAGAAGTTCTGTATCAGACTCGTGGAAATTTCTATGAAAATTTTTATCAATTAAACGACTTAGTGGAGATAAGTCTAACAGTGATGGTTTTATCCCAAATAAAGATAATATGGCAGATGATACAATTGAATTATTCCAAAACGAGTAAACATCTTCTTTTTTTATGTTTTTCCATAAGTTTTCAAGATTTTTTATTGCAATATCTTGTTCATTTTTATTATATTGTGATAAAAATGAAGCATTTAAAGCCCCAACAGAAACTCCAATGATGGTATCATACCTTCTGTTCTTATTTAAAATAAGGTGTTTTAACACACCCACTTCATATGCGCCTCGATTTCCACCACCACTTAAAACTAATGCTCTTTTTTTATTTAACATGTTATGTATAAATATAAAAATATTTATAAACAAACAGAAGTATTTTGTTCTAAAAATAATTTAAGTTGATATTCAAGAACAATAAAATTTGAATGCAAATTTTTATTAATATTAAATGTATATAAAACATAAAAGTGCGTCGATTCATATTTTATTTCTTTTATATCTTTTATAATAAAATTATCATCTTTATATTCATTAGAGGCTAAAAAATAAGGATTTATATTAATATCTTCAACCTTTTTGTTTCCAAGAAAGTTATTAAAAGAAAAAATATTGTCTTTTATAAATTCTATATCGTTTTTATTCATTATTTTTTAATTCTTGTTCCTAGTACATAATCCATTAATGGAAAGGTAACACACCAATTATGACTTTGATTGCCAACCATGTGATGGTCATAGTGCCATCTTAAATATTTTTTTCCCCACTCGGGATTCATGTGGCTTTTTTTATGAAGTTGATAATATAAAATTGTTCCAAAAGATATCGTGAAATAGAATATCGGATTAAGAAAAACTAGCGGAAAGTGAGCAATCCACAACAACCAAAGACTAATCAATTCAGAGCTTTTTGAATTTATTTTATAAAATGGCAGCAAATAATCTTTATCATAAAAGTTGTTTTTTCTTACCGTATTATGATGAATTTTCCAGTGGAATGAAAATTTACTTCTCTTTTTTTTCCCAAGTCCGTGCAATACATACTTGTGTAATACCCACTCCATTATGTTTTGATATAATATTGCAAAAATAATACTTAAAATAATGTATGCCATATAACATTAAGTAATGTTATCGAATAGAAATTAACCTACGAGTAATTCCATCTGGAAAAAGAAAAGTATATTCACCATCCAGAGTTCGTTCGTTTGCTAATGCTTCTTTATAAAATCTACCAGGAATTGACTTGTCTAGTTTTGATGATAGTTTTGTGCCATCACTATCATAATAGTGTAAAAAGTGCAACATAAATTCCTGATAAATCACTGGTTGTTGTCCGTATGGAGTAACAGGACGAAAAGTTCGTTCTAATCCCGTAGACATTCTTGGTATTTTCATTAGTAGTAGTTTCCTTTTTATAGTTTAAGCAATTTTTATTTGCTTGTATTTTATTATTGCATCATTTATATCTTTAAATGATATTTTTTCTTTTATTTTTATAGATAAGTCTTTTTTGGAAATGTTATTTTTTTCTAAATATCTAAAAGGAGCAAGATAAATATCTCGCTCGTCTGCAAAGGGTATGATTACTAATACCTTTGAATTATTTTTAAATAAAATTCTGGCACATGAAACAATAGCTAAATTAATATTTCTTTCTAAAGAGGAATTAATAAAAAAATCATTTATTTTCTCTTTTGACTCCATGTTTGTTTTACATAACTTTTGTGATTCGAAAAACAAATGAACTTTTTCTTTCTCAGCTTCACTTGAAATATATTCAAGAATAATTTCACAAACAAAATTATCAAGTTTTTCTCTTTCAAAAGAGATTCTACTTAGAAGATAAATAAGCCACTCTGAATTTTCACAAGCATCCCATGCCTCTTCGCTAGAAATTATATTTTGTTGCGTTGACCAATCATATGGTTCAATACAAGAAGCTATAATGTTTAAAGAGTCATTTAAGTCTACTTCTTTTTCCATATAAATATTTTATGAAACCAAACCATAAAATGCACAACAAAAAATTATTAATAATATTATCGTGCAAATTATAAAAAACCATGTTGTGTTAGAAACAACACTGGAAACACTTGCTGCAAAAATAAAAGCACCCAAAGTAAAAAGTATTACTATAAAGCCTATTAACATCATAATTGCCATGATTACTTTAAAAATTCCCGCTATAAATTCCATAATATTTTAATCTCCTGTTAGGTTGTTTGTCTGTGTATTAATACTATAGCAGACAAAACTAACAAGGCAAGAGAAAACAATCACGTATAAAATGTAAATCGTTCATCCGTAAGCATACAATTTTGGATTTCTGTGGGAATCATACCAGATTCAATTTTCATTATTTCTAATTGTTTTTTCATTTCATCAATAATGATTTTTACTCCAAGTTCATGTGTTTTTTGATTGTATAACATCATAACCGGAACACCAATCGTGAAAGAAAAAATAAGTAATAGAACCTTGTTTGTATTGAATTTGTTTTTAAGTTCTTCTGGCAAAACTGAATTTTTAATTTCATCAATTAAAAGCTCATAAGTAATCGCCTTACAAACATACCATAAATAAACCCCAGACATAATTGCATATAAAATAATCATGTTTTATTCGTTCCTTTTCATAAACCGAATTTAATTGACATAGAGATTTTCGTCTCCAATTTTGGAATTCCAATATGATTGGCTATGTTGTGCTCCATGCATTCTTCAGCAGTCAAAAACCAATCTGCATTTTTTCTTTTTTCCATCTCTGTTAAAAAGTAATTTTTTGACTGCCCACAGTTTTCGGCAATCATTTTAAACACTTTTTTATTAACAATATCTGTATGTTTGGTGCGCGACTTAATTTCTTCCAGTTTCCCTTTAATTCCGAAACTAACTTCGTGAAACATAAGAGTAGCGTTCTTGCCCATATATCTATGACCTTCTTTACCAAAGGTAAACAAGATAGCTCCTGCACTCATTGCCTTGCCTTCAAGAATGGTCGCAACAGGTAAAGGACATGCTTCAATGGCATCAATCATAGAAAACAAGGCAGTCACATCTCCTCCATATGAATCAATAATAATAGGAATAATCTTTTGCTCACTGGCCAACGCCAAGCTCTCAGCGTGCATCAAACTTCGTCTAAAGTCCCTAGCTGACTCCTCTGTAACGTCACCAGAAAGACGAACATAGGAAGGAAGGCACCCTATTTCATTTGGCTTGTTTAGGTCAGCAAAAACACGCTTATCACATTCAACAATATATTTCATAGTTCCTCCTTAAAATTAAATGAGCCCTAGCACTATGCCTAAGCCCATAAGTGTCTTACTATCTTACCAGTATAACATCATTTATCTCTAACGCAAGGGATTTCTTCAAATCAATATAGTTGTTATTTTCACATAGATTTCATCAAAAAAATCTTCCTCAACTAAAATTCTCTCTTTTATTAAAAGATTAATCTCAGATTTTGGATAGATGAAGTCCACTTTGGAATTTTGTTCTAAATTGTAAAAGTCTAGCCTTATTCCAGTTTCTTTTTCAATAAGAAAATATTTTTCAACTATTTCCGTGTCCAGTATAATATATTTTTTTTCAAATATATTTTGCTTGTCTATTTCAGTTTTTATAATAAACCAAGTCCCAATCAATTCTTTTTGATAAAATTCATTAGTATTCTTGTTGACATCTTTATACACATAATTAAATAATCTCGTAACAAATGTTTATTCTTTTTATTTTATCGCCGAGAGTATTACTATACTTACTCTCGGAACACAAGGCATCAAAAACGTCAGAAGAAATAACCTCAGTATGTGTTTTGTTATCATTTAAATTATAACACTTTAAACTATAGTTTTTTCTTATTTGATTATAGTCACACGCAGAAACAATAAGATTAACACTCCTTAGTTGTTGTTTAACATTCTCTTCGCATTCTTCTAACTCAAGCTCACATCTTAAAATTTTCCCTAGAATGCTGTCATTGTTAGTCGAATATAAGTTCATAGTCATACTATTGAATATAAGTATAACAAAGTTTAAATTAAAAATTCAATTTGATATTTTCTCGAATCAGAATAACAAACCACTATTGTTTCTTTAATCAAAAATTCCGCAAGTTCCTTTTCGGAAATAAATAAATTTAATTTTTCGTTTGTTAATAAACCATATAAATTTAAAAGTACACCACTTTGCACATATTGATTAAAAGGATTTACACTAATGTCGTAAATTATATATAAGTTATTTTCTATGTTGTTGTCTTTTGTTTGTTCTTTGTGATAAGAACCATAAAAGGTAGATTGAAATTTATATACATAAACTTGTTCTCCAATTAGTTTTTTTAAAAACTTATTTGAAAGTTTTTCGAAGTTTTTTGACTCAAGTAAAGGTTTCATGTTAAAATTATTTCTTGTTCTTTTGCTTTTTTTTATTTGTGGCAGATATGTTGTATAAGTCATTTGTGGTTAATAACTTTTTTGTTTCCTCGGAATCTAGAGGTAAACAAAGTTGATCATTGGTTTTGAGATTATAACATAATAAAACTTTAGTTGAATTGAAATCTCCACTTGCTAAAATTATATCAATCTTTAAAAGAGAATATATAATATAAAGAGAATCTTCTGGCTCTGGAATAACCTTGGAATAATAATAAGTGTCTCGTCTTGGCTTTGTAGTATACAGTTGAAACATTCTTCCAAGATATGTGTGTTTCTTAATTTTTGTTATAGCCTTCACACGCATGGGTAATTCCGATGCTCCATTTTTTACAATCTCAGCAAAATCATTAAAATTAGTGTTTGTAATTCCTCTGTAAAACAAATCATCAAGTTGGGAACAAGAAGTAGTATTTTGACATTCTAAGTCGTTATTTTTAAAAGAATAATCTTCTTTTACAAGTTCATTCATAGTTGCAAAATTTTTAGACTCTATAAAAAATGGAAATCTAATACCAAAACTATTGAGCGGATTCTCATAAATCTTAGTCCCAAGAATAAAACAAGGTAAGTATATTATTTTATTACTAAAATAACCATTAGAACTCAATGAACTATGACTACTATAGGAAAAACACCGTACCCAAGTGATAGAATTATCAAGTGACACAGCATCCGTTGTATCACAGCCAGAATTTATTAGATGATTTAGGTCATCTAGTTCTTGTAAAGTATATTGTTTTATTCCATTGGCCATATCATAACACTAACACAAGGTCATATCAAAGTCAACTAAACTAGTTGATACGTTATATAACCACAATATTTTTCTGGCAAAAAAGGTACTGCATGATTAGAACGATATGTTAAAACTACCTTCTTTGCTATTAGTTCGCGAAGCAAGTAACTTTCAAAGTCACTGTCAACTATAAAAGAATTTAATGTATAATTAAATAGGGTTACACTCCAAATGGTTCTGGTTTTATTTATTGAAGTATTTATGTCAGTTATTAAACTAACACTTTTTTCTTTTGCTATGTTCTCTTCAATAATAAGAGAATTAACAAGTTTTGACTTGAAGAATTCAAGGTTCATCTCGTCAGTGGGATATTGGTTTTGTAAGGGCATAATAACAACAACATTATCTTTCTTTTATATTAAAGACTATTTTAAATTCATAAATCCATAAATGCCGTCGTTGCGACAAAATTTATCAGGTTCTCGAAAACATATAAATTTGTTTTCATACTCTTTTTGACCAGCCAACCACACAAGCTCTAAATTGCTTCCTGGTATTAGTGTTTGAAATACTGTCTCATTACTTTCTAAACAAAATAATTCCCACGTATAATAATTCATGATCCAAAATTCATTTTGGACATAAGCATTCTTTATAAAAAAACCTGTTTTTGTTATTCCATCCTCGTTATCTTTGGCGTCTTTTTTTATTAACATTTGTTTTCTAACAATAAAAAAATTATTATTAATGCTTTCTATTATTTCTTTTATGCTTGGAAACTTATATATTTCATAATCTATGATTATTGTTTTTTGTTCGTCGCTCATAATAGTGCCTTTAAAAAATATCCAGTGTGTTCATCAGGAACACCAAGATTGTTTTCTATGCAAAATTTTTCCAAACTACAAAAGTCGCCATTATTTGTTTTGAATAACAAAACCGACAAATAAAACCATTCGACCTTGACATAACTGTGTGACATATTTTGATTCTCAAAAAAACAAAAATAAGTTAAATAAAAAGGAAAGTTTTGTGATATTGTTTTTTCTATTCCTTTAATCATTATGAGACTTGGCGGTTGCTCACCATTGTTAATGAACATAAACTTATTTTCCAATGTTTCTTTAATAAACGAAAGAGAATGCATATGGGTCAATAAGTTGTTTTTTTCTAATGATAAATTGCAATAAGTCATAATTTATTTTCTCGCACTATAATGCCATTATAGAGTAACTTCTGTCCACATCTTCATCTTGATATTCATATGGACGTTTCTTTAAACCTAATCTTGATAACTCTACATAAGTTCCAATGTTTTCTTCTTGACAAGCCAAAATAGCCAAGTCAAACCAAGTTTTTTGAATATATGTATAGTTTTTCATTAAATTGGTTTGAATGTCAAATGTGTCAACCGTGTAAGTTGAGGGCTCAACTTCATTTGAAGTGTTTTGTTCTATCTTTAAAATAAACATAGGAAGAGTAGATCCCTCAGAAGTTTTAATATACAATATCTTGTCTATAAGATTCTCTCTGTAAAAGTTAATTTGCATACTATTTGTGTTTTCTTTTGTCATAGTTTATAATACCATAATTGCATATTGGGCATCCCAAGAAAAATATTCTGGGTCTATTGCTAACATGGGAACGTAAATTCCCAGGTTTTCTTCACGAGAAGCCAAAATTACTAAGTCTAACCATTGTCTTTTAAGACTTCCATGTTCTATTATAGAGTTGTCTTTAAGGTAATACGCTTTAATCTTATAAGCCTGGTAGCCAGTTAATAGCAATTGTTCTGATTCCTCTTCGATATCCATAACAACTATAGCAATGTCACTTTTATCATAAGTTGTAATATATAACATCTTACCCAGAATATTATCTCTGTAAAAATCAATATTGTTTATATCTGGTAAAGTTGATATTATGGGCATTGGTATTGGCTATATAGAGAGAGTATTATTACACACCCCAAAAAAGAAGCAAGGAAATTCTTTTATAAGAGAGAGAAAGATAAATTACAATAACTCAAACGTAAAAAATTGATTAAAAATGTGAGGTTTTTTCGCCAAAGAAGAAGAACAAGAATAAGAATAAGAAATAGATTCGTTCACCGCGTCATAAACTTTTTTTGTTTCTTCAAAACTCCAATATGCCTCTCGTGTAATATTTTCTTCTAAGTTATAAGACAGAATTTTAATAGCTGAAGTATTTTCCATACTCTGTACACCAATAATCATTCCAACAGCATTAGTATTATACGTAGAATTTTCTGGTTTAATGGCACCAAATTTAATAAAAACACCAGATAATACTCTATTAATATCACAAATACTAGGTTGTATGTTGTTGTTTATTGTAACACCATAATTGCATAGGGGTCATTGTGAAATCTTGAATAATTCATATAAGTTCCAAGGTTTTCTTCTTGACAAGCCAAAACCGCCAAGTCAAGCCAACTACTTGGAACATAAAGAAAATCGTGTTTAGAATTTTTTTCAAGTTCATACATACCAACAGTATATTCTTCTTGTATATCGATTGAAGAATGGTCTATAGATAAAACTACCAATGTACAATTTACAGGTGTTCTATTTTTAATAAACAAGAATTTGTCAACAAGAATTCTTCTATACCTGTCAAGGTCGCCGCTTATTAACGTATTGGTATTGGTCATACAGATCATAATGTTAACATACCTGCGTCCCAGAATCAAGAGATTTCTTTTTTTAGTCGCGATCTTCTCTTTTTCTTGTTCTTGTTCTTTGTAAGAAGCAACTACCACCAAGAATTCATAATCTTCATTGTATCTATGCCACTTGGGGGGTTGTGAACTTTTATAAGTAGTCTGTTTAATAACTTCATTATACATTTTAAAAACAACACCCTTGAGCCAATAATTTGGAATTTTTTCATTGGTGTTTAAATTATATACCATAATACAAGCATGGTTCGACAAGTTCAAATCATCACTGATTATTTTTATATTTAAAATCATAACAAATTGTTCATAATCTTCATAGATGGCTTTGCCTCGGAACTTTATTAACGTTCCAAGTAACACATTGTTGATTTCTACTTCATCATAATAATCCACTATATTCTCTCTCTCCCTCTCTCTGTTTTCCTCAAGAACCAATCATCATAAATTCATAATTACGACTGTACGTTCTCCACTTGTCATATGTGGATAGTGACGCATCTTGGTACATTTGAAGTAAGACACTCTCGGGCCAGAAGTTTATACCCTTTATATTTTCCTCAATATTATAACATAAAACTTCAATGTCCAAAATCTTATCAGGTGTTGAGTTAAGTGCCACATTTAAAATCATTACATCTCGTGCATACTCAGGTACAGAGTTAATTTGACGAAATCTTACTAGTGTGCCCTGTAAAACTGTATTAGCTTCAGCTATGGTAGGCATTCCTATAGTTAATGGTGATCCCGACAGAAGTGGTGGTGATTTTAGTACGTGATGATGATGATGATGATGTGACACTTGCGAAATATCCTTTTTTCTTTCTTTCTTTCTTTTAATTCTGTTCTTATCCACCAAGAGATAACAACTCTATATTTTTATACTTACTCTTATAGGTTCTCCTTGTTCCAAAAATATAAAACCATAATAATATCCTTCTTGCCTCAAAAGTACTTCCTAGACAAAAACTGTAGTTTGAGTTTGTTTCATAACAATACAAGCTTAGTTCAATATTATAAAAATAATCAATAGCATAAACTTTGTGAACACAGGATTGGTTACTATATTTCTTGTTTAGTGGCACAATTACATAAATGCAACTATTTCCAATACTACTACCATC
>Ga0315289_10001786_pt1 | contig 33441 bp, 25 predicted proteins | sample YL17G11_40_MG_FD_203452 | JGI IMG/M metagenome (GOLD analysis project Ga0315289, IMG submission 203452) | Sediment microbial communities from Yellowstone Lake, YNP, Wyoming, USA - YL17G11_40 | ecosystem: Environmental > Aquatic > Freshwater > Lake > Sediment | place: USA: Wyoming | collected... | reverse complement strand
AGGGCAGATGAGTTCTGACTTCGTCCATCTCAACGTCCATTCCCATTACTCCCTCGGCTGGGGGATAACCTCCCCCGAATCCCTGGCCGAGGCCGCCCGGTCCCGGGGAATGACCACGCTGGCCCTGACCGATACCAATAATCTCTGCGGGTCCATCTATTTCCAGAAGGCCTCCCAGGAGCAAGGCCTCCGCCCCCTCATTGGGGCGGAGGTTCAAGCCGAGTCCGGGGAAAAGGAACGGGCCCTCCTCCTGGTCAAATCCCCGGAGGGATACCGCGCCCTCTGCCGGATCATCACCGCCCGGCACCTGGACCCCGGGTTTTCCCTGGGGAAAAGCCTCTCCGAAACCGAGGGGCTCTTCATTCTTTCCGACCATCTTCCCCTGCTCCAGAGCCTGGTCTCCAGCCGGGGCCCCGCCGGGCTCGGCGTGGAACTCCGTCCCGGGGTTTCCCGCCGCCCCCTCCTCAAATTCGCCCGGGAAAACCGCCTGCCCCCGGTCGCCACCAACAACGTCCATTTTCTCCGAGCCCATGAACACGCCCTGCACCGTCTCCTCCGGGCCGCCTTTCTGAACCTGACTTTCTCTACCCTCCCCGCCCCGGAACTCGCGGCCCGGGAATCCTGGCTTAAACCCCCGGAAGAAATGGAAAGGATCTTCCCAGAATGCCCGGAGGCGATCTTCAACACCCAGAGGATCGCCGAGGAATGCCGGTTCGAGATCCCCACCGGCCGGCCGGTTTTCCCCCGCTACGACCCGGGGGTGGATTCCTTTTCCCTCCTTTCCCGGCTGGTTTACCGGGGAGCCCGGGAAAGATACGGAAAAATCTCGCCGGTGGTCGCGAGGCGGATCAGAACCGAGCTCTCCGTGATCCGGGACAAAAATTTTTCCGACTATTTCCTGATCGTCTGGGATATCGCCCGGAACGGGTCCCCCTCCCGGATTACCTGCGGCCGGGGCAGCGCCGCCAACTCCATCGTTTCCTACTGCCTTTTCATCACCCAGGTGGAGCCGCTCAAGGCCAATCTCCTCTTCGAGCGGTTCCTGAACCCGGAAAGGGAAGATCCCCCCGACCTGGACGTGGATTTCCCCTGGGACGAGCGCGACCGGGTTTTGAAATACGTGATCCGGAAATTCGGACCGGAAAAAACCGTCCGGGTGGCGAATCACGTCACCCTGAAAACCCGCGGGGCCATCCGCCGGATCGCCCGGGTCTACGGACTCCCGGAAAAGGAAATCACCCGGCTCACGGAAAGGATCCCCTGGCTGGAAGAACCGGGTGAGGATTTTCCGGACCGGCTTTTAAATTACCCCGGCCTCCAGAGCTTCCGGCTTTCCCCTCCCTGGCCCGAGATCCTGCAACTCGCCGGCCGGGTCCGGGAGATCCCCATTCATCTTTCCGCCCACTGCGGCGGGGTCATCATCACCCCCGGCCCGATTACCGACTACACGCCGGTCCAGCGGTCCGGGGAAGCCGCCCCCGACCCCGATCTCGCCCGGGTCACCCAGTGGGAAAAAGACCAGGTGGAAGAAGCCGGGCTGGTCAAAATCGATCTCCTGGGCAACCGCTCCCTGGCCGTGATCCGGGACGCCCTGAAGCTCGTGGAACGGAACACCGGCCAGGCGCTCGGCTATGCTTCCCTGGATCCCTCCGAAGATGAGTCCACCCGGGCGCTCTTCCGCCGGGGCGAGACCATGGGGGTCTTTTACGCCGAAAGCCCGGCCTCCCGGCTCCTCTGCCGGAAATCCCAGAGCGATTCCTTCGACCTCCTGGTTCTGAACACCTCGATCATCCGGCCAGCCGCCAACCGTTTCATCCGGGAATACCTGGCCCGGCTCTCCGGCCGTCCCTACCGGCCCCTCCACCCCCTCCTCGACGAGGTCCTTTCCGAGACCTTTGGGATCATGGTCTTCCAGGAGGACGTGACGCGGGTTTGCGTGGCCCTGGCCGGGATGAGTCCCAAAGAGGCCGACGACCTCCGTAAAAGCCTGAGCAAAAAAAAGAATTCCCGGGTCTTAAACGCCTACCGGGAGAAATTTTTCGCCGGCGCCCGGACCCGCCGGATCGACCCGGATACCGCCGAAAAAATCTGGGACATGATTCTTTCCTTCTCGGGGTATTCCTTCTGCAAGGGCCACAGCGCTTCCTACATCCTGGTGGCCCAGAAATCCGCCTACCTCCGGGCCAACTACCCGGCCGAATTCATGGCCGGCGTTCTGGCCAACCAGGGTGGATATTACTCTTCCTCCGCTTATCTCTCCGAGTGCGTCCGGATGGGTCTCCAGATCCTTCCCCCGGACGTCAACGAGAGCGACCCCGCTTTCACCGGCCGGGACCGGGCCATCCGGGTCGGGCTCGCCCACCTGAAGGGAATCGGGGAAAAAGCGGTCTCCCGGGTCATCGAGGAGCGTAACCGGGGGGGACGATATTCCTCCTTCCCGGATTTCCTGGACCGCACCCGGGACGGGGTCTCCCCCTCGGAGGTTCGGATCTTGATCCGGGCCGGGGCCCTGGACTCCCTCCGGGGAGAGCACACCCGGCCGGAGCTGCTTCTCCTGCTCGAGCTCCGGGAACGGGGTTTCACCCCGGAAAGAACCTCCCTACCCCGGCTCCGGGAATACCCGCCGGAAGAAATGCTCAGGGCCGAGCATGAAATCCTCGGTTTTTTCACCTCCACCCATCCGCTCAGCTTCTGGCGGGAAGAGATCTCCCGGATTCCCCATTGCCGGGCCCGGGAGCTGGAAGGAAAGATCGGCCAAACCGTAACCCTGGTCGGGATCCAGATTACCCGGAAGGACGTCCTCTCCGGCCGGGGGGAGCCGATGAGCTTCGTCACCTTCGAGGACGAAACCGGCCTGGTCGAAACCGTGCTTTTTCCCGGGGTTTTCCGGAAGGATGGATACCTGCTCTATTCCCCCGGCCCCTTCGCCTTCTGCGGGAAGGTGGAGGAGGAATTCGGAGCGGTCACGGTCAACGTGCAGGAGTTAAAGCTCCTGACGAAAGCGCGAAGGCCGAAAACCATTTAAGGTTTTCGGCCTTCAGCTGCTTATCAACTTGAAGCTGTTTTTTTATCGGTTTTTTCTGGTTTCCGGCTACCTGCTATCCTGATATCCCGATTTCCACTTCCTGATCACCTGATCGCCTCGGTTTTTTCCAGCCACCCGACCACCCAGCAACATTCTTTTTCTAGTTACTGGTGCCTGACTTATATTCCCATGGCTTTCAGGGCGTTATCCACACGCGGAGGCTTGTTCTCCGCCCGCCGGATCATGCTTAAGCATTCCGTCGGGCAGACCGCCGTGCAGTTGCCGCAACCTATGCAACCGCCCGAATCCACCACAACCACATCATCCTTCATGGAAAGGGCGTCGACCGGGCAGCGGTCTATGCAGGTTTCACAACCATTACAATCCTCCGCGTCAACCTTGACCACGAAGTTGGAAGAAGCCAGCATGGCGTCGGTTTTAAATTTCTTCAGGGGGCGTAAGAATCCGCAGCAGCAGCCGCAGCAATTGCACATGAATACCGTCCCGTTGATGAAATTGTTGACGTTGTGCACCAACCCGGCCTCGGCGCAGGCTTTGGCGATCTGGAGGGATTCTTCCTTGGTGACGCGTTTGCCGAATCCCCGGTCCACGACGTAATCGGCTACCTTGCCGAACATCAGGCAGGAATACTCGGGAATGCCCTTGACCTGGCAGTCCCGATTGACCAGGTGAGCATGATGGCGGCAGTAGCATTTGGCCGCGGAAAAAGAGGTTTCCTGCGAAATCAACTCGGAGGCCTTCTCAAAGGGATAAATATTCGAACCGGAGGGAAGTTCTTTTTCAATGGTGATGGTCCGGGCCGGGGGATAAGGAATCATCTGTTTCGCGGTTTCCTTATCAGACAGCACCGCCCGCATCAGATCGGCCATCTCCCCTTCCATCAGCTCTTCAAAGGCGGCGGCCATGCGCCGGTCGCGGGGGGTATCGGTGGCCCGCATCAACTGGAACTCCACCACCCCGGGGACAAACGGGGTCAGGGAATAACGGGTAACCCCTTTATCTTTAATGGTAAACAAGGTTCCCTGGTTGGCCATTTTTTCCAGCAGGACCCCCAATATTTTTTCATCCCGGTTCAGCAGCTTGGCCGCCTCCGGGAGGGTATGAGAACCCAGGGGAAATTCCGATCCCAGTTGAGCTTCCTCCTCGGTATAAATCTCCCGCAAGACCCGGAGGAACGACTCCACCAGGAGCATTTTGAGTGGATATTCGTTGAGTCTCATCCCCAGCTTGTAAAAAACATTCTCTTCCATTTTTCCTCCTTCGGAAAGTTAATTTACCGGCTCTATCATTAAGGTAGTCAGGGATTCGATCCGGGTTGAACCCACCGACTGATTTAATATATCTACCATTTCAGAAGGAATTTTGAAAATCATCTCCACGTTTCGTTCCTCCGGATGGCCCTCCCCCCCGGCCGTCTGCTCTCCGGTTTGGACATCATAAAGGGAAAGCGACCGGGATCGATAAGTCAAGGTGCCCTCGGGGGAATTATGATCCACCATGGTCGAGAATATCGATCCGGTGCCGTTCCCGTTGTTCACGATTTCCATAATTCGGGCTTGCTGGGGATAATCAGCCAGCGAGGGGGCTTCTACCTCCCAGTAACCCTCCCCCGGATTACTTCCCGGGCGCGGAACAATCTTGTTTTCGTGGCCGTGACCGATCAGGTGCAGGATGACGTTCGGATATGAACTCAGGGTGGAAATCAATTCATCCCCGGAAATCTCGGAGCCCAGAAAATCCCCGGGGGGGTGGTGGGAGACGATTGTAACCAGTTTTTTTCCCGCTCGGGCCTGATCCAATTCGGGGATCAGGAAATTTTCAAACTGGGTTCGATCCATTGAGCCGGCCCAGCCGCCCTGGGGGCGGTAAGTTTCCAGGACAATAAAGCGAACCGGGATTCCCGCCGCGGGGTCAAAGCAGTAATAACCGAACCCTCCATCCCGGCCGGCTTGGGTGAATCCATGCCCGACCGGCAGGGAAGAGGTGTGAAAAAATTCCTCGATGAAGTCCCGGGGACTCTGGTTCATCCCCAGAAGCCGCCGGTCCGGATCCGCGGGCACCTTGCCGTCATGGATTATCCCCGCTTCCGCGGTCGAACCGTCCCTGGTCCCCCCAAAAACCTCGCTTCCGGTCGCGGTCTGGTCATAATTCACCGTCGGAGAAAGATTGCCCTGGATCAAGCCGTCGTGGTTCCCAATGACCGTGTACCAGGGAACCCGGGGATCCAACCCCCAAGCAAGGAAGGGGTCGCTGAAATCATTCCCTCCCCCGGGTATTGGATCATCGTCCGCCCCAGTGTCCGGGTCAACCACCTGTCCGTCAAAGGTATCAATAAGCCAGCGAACCTCGTTCCATTGGTCATTGTCGATCGAATCACCGGTATTTAATAAAAAGTCAAATGGTCTTTCATCGCTGAAATGATTCAAGGTTCGAATCATCGCATCTAAAACCTGGACGCTGAGGTTATCCTGTGGACGAAAAGCTGCCTGCGTCGGGCCGGGGAAATCTATATTCGTCATCCGCATCGGGGATTCATCATCGCATAAATGAATATCGCTCAGATGGGCAAAATATAAAAGCGAAGCCCTGGCTTCCGTTCCACCTCCCCCAACCCCGAGATCATCCCGGAGGAGATGGGGTTCGCCCTCGCCTTCAAGTAAAACCCCCAGATCCGTCTGAGCGGTCGGGGAATTGGAATAACTCAGCCAGACCGCCGGGAGAAGCGGCTTCCAGGTCTGAACCAGGGTGGTTCGATAGGGAGGAATCTCCGTCCCGGCGCGGGGGAGATGCGGGGCATTACTTCCCCCCTTCCCGCATCCGAAACCCATCCACCCCCAGAAGAGAGCCAGGCAGATTAATCCCCCGATTTCAATCAAACGGTGGCCGGGGAGAAAAACGGTCGTTCGATAAACCTGGGAACTCCAGCACTCTCGCTTTAAGCTTATGACCCCTCCAATTTATAATTATCCGTAATGGTAAAATCCCGCTAGCAAAATTGAAAGGGTGGAAAGAATTTAAAAAACAGGGGGTACAATCAGAGCAGAAAAACCGATCCCGATCCGGCCGGGACCATCATCTCCCCCACCCGGCGGTGGAACTCGGCCATGGCCCGGAACCCGGTGCAGTGGCAGGGGGCCAGCATTTTTAAACCGGCCTGCCGAAAGAAAGCCACGGTTTTCTCCAGCCTTTCCTCAGAAGCGAAAAGTAGGTGGAATCCCCCGATCAAACCATGGACCTGCGAAGCCCCGGTCAAATGCATGGCATATTTCAAAGTGTTTACCACCCCGGCGTGGGCGCAACCAGTGAGCACAGTGATCCCTTCTTCCCCCTTCAAGATCAAGGCCTGATCCTCTGAAACGGGGTCTGGGACCAGTTCCCCCGCCTTTTTCACCCGCAATATCGGCTCCACCGCTTCAAAATCGGTCGTTCGCGGAATGGGACCGGTGAGTATAATCCCCGGATAAAGTTCACGGGGACCGTCAGTCACTTCAAACCTGGCCCCGCTTTTCTCGAGCAAATCTTGAGCGGCCGGCATCCCGATCCACCTTTCGCTTCCATCCAGCAGCAAAGTGAACTTGTCGGCCCAGGCCTCCGCCCCTAGATAAACCGGGACCTTTTCCATCCGGGAAAGCACGGGGGGGAGCCCCCCGGTGTGATCATAATGGCCGTGGGAAATAACCACCGCGTTAACTTCAGACAGGTTAAGTCCCAGGGACTGCGTATTGGGGATGATCGCCCGACCCGAGCCCGTATCGAAAAGCAGGCGGAAATCATCCGCCTCGACCAGGGCGCTGAAACCGTGTTCTCCCAACAAACTGCTGAGCTGACCGGCGGAATTATCAACCAGGATGGTGATCTTAATCGGCAACCTTTTTCCTTTGGAATATTCCCTCTATCCCCCAGGAACCATCCTCGGCGAAAAAGAGGTAAATGCCGATGAATAGCCAGACAAAATCCCGGATCAGGGTCCCGCTGGTCATCTCCTCCCCCGCGATGGTAGAGGCAAAACAACCGCAACCCATGGAAAGATTGCGATAGAGCGCGGAGGAGATTCCAATTATGAAAATGACCAGCATTCCGATAATGATCAGGCTGTTTTCCCGGGGGCGAAACCCCAGGATCAATCCCAGGCCGGCGAATAGTTCCACCCAGGCCAGGATCAGGGCAAAAATATTGACCAGGGCCAGGGGGAGAAGCTGGTAACTGGCGATGCTCAAGGCAAATTCCCCGGGGTCGAGAACCTTGTAGTAGCAGGCGTAAAGAAAGACCCAGCCGAGGTAGATCCGCAACCCAAGGTTAATGGAGCGAAAAATCTTCTCCTGATTAGACATGCAAATCCAGAGGCTTCAAACCTCAAATCTCAAAGTCCAAACCGCCTTGGTTTTTCTCCAGCCACCTAACAACCAAACCACCTAACAACCTATTTTTCTCCCTTCTTTACCGTCATCCCCGCCTTGACCCAGGCGGGAAAACCTCCTTCGAGATGGGCCACCATGGGAACCCCCTGGTGGTGAAGTCCCTGGGCTAAAGCCACTCCTTCGTCAGGCGAAGTACTCCCGTAAACCACCACCACCCGCTCTCCCTCCTTTATCATCTCCACTGTTTTTGGATCCGGACAGGCCAGGGGATCGTAAGGGAGGGAAATCGCCCCGGGTATGTGCCCTTCCAGATATTCAGGCGTAGGGCGGGAATCGACGATTACCACCCCGGCCACCCTCAGTTCGTTCAATTCCCTACTGGTGATCTTTTTTATCCCCGGGGCCGTTTCTTCCTGGGGGCAGGAAACGTAGATATCGTATGGCTTCGGAGAAAAGTATGGGATGGCCCGGGGATTGACCAGATTTAAAAGCAGACCGGCGATCGCGGCCACGATCACGATGGCCGCCGCTTTCAGACCCAGCGGTAAAAGATTTGAAATCCGCAAAATATCTAAACTTTTAAAGTTCATGTAAATCAAATTATTGCATTTAAGCTTTCCATCCGAAAGTAATATTTACAATCCTGTTGCGATACCAAGTTCAAACCCATTCAGTATTTTGACCATTTACCTTAGTAGAGGGTGTTCCGAGTATTTTCATCAAGTTTTTTATATGGACTGCATCCCGCCCGGGGCGGGATGCGTTGCATTAGTCCCTCCGTTGTCGGGATAAACAAGCTAATGCACTCCATAAAAAAGAACGAGATTAGACCAGATCAAATATTTTCACTTTTCCCTTTAATTTCAAATGTTTAAATTATTACTCGGAACACCCTCTAATAAACGTTTCTTGTTAAGCATAAAGCAGGTTGGAACCGTCTGACCATTTACCCGCCCAAGGGTTTGTATTATATTTTTTGACAATATTTTCGTCATTTAACCGGAGGAACTTTCGATGATTATCCTGATGAAGAAATCGGCCACCGAAACCGAGATTAAAGCGGTAATTGATAAAATCCGGAAGACCGGATTGGAGCCCCATTTGGATAAGGGGATCTCCACCCTGATCGGGATCCGGGGAGATACCGCCCGGCTGGAGGAAAATGAATTCCTCCTGGAAGGAGTCGACCAGGTAAAACGGGTTTCCTCCAAATATAAGGAAGTCAGCCGGGAGTTTCACCCGCAGAATTCCCTGATCAAGGTGGGAGACGTCACCATCGGGGGAGGAAAGCCGGTGATCATGGCCGGCCCCTGCGCCGTGGAAACCCGGGAGCAGCTCCTGGAAAGCGCCCGGGGGGTGAAAGCCGCGGGAGCCCAGATCCTCCGGGGCGGGGCTTTCAAACCCCGCACCAGTCCTTACGCTTTCCAGGGCCTGGGGGAGGAAGGCCTCAAGCTCCTCGCCGAAGCCCGGAAAGAGCTGAAAATCCCCATCGTGACGGAAATCATGAACATCACCCAGATGGATCTTTTCGCCAAATACGACATCGATTGTTACCAGGTCGGCGCCCGGAATATGCAGAACTTCGACCTGCTTAAGGAACTGGGCAAGATCAAGAAGGCCGTGCTCCTGAAACGCGGCCCCTCCGCCACGATCGAGGAATTCCTGCTTTCGGCTGAGTACATCCTGAGCTTCGGTAATCCCCGGGTGGTTCTTTGCGAAAGAGGCATCCGCACCTTTGAAACCGCTTACCGGAATGTCCTGGATCTGAGCGCGGTAGCCATGGTTAAAAACCTGAGCCACCTTCCGATCATCGCCGACCCGAGTCACGCCACCGGGGTCAAGAAGCTGATTCCCCCGATGAGCCGGGCCGCCCTGGCCGCCGGGGCGGACGGGCTCCTGATCGAGGCGCATATCAACCCCAAAACCGCTCTTTGCGACGCCAGCCAGCAACTCACGATCAAGGAATTCCAGGACCTGATGGAACAATTAAAGGGCCTGATGTAATGGGGGGATGACCCTTCCGGGGATTTTTTTCAGCGCCTTCGTAATCGGACTTTCCGGGGCCATGGTCCCCGGGCCGGTCCTGGTTTACGCCATCACCTCGAGTTCCAAGCGGGGTTTCTGGGCCGGTCCCCTCCTCGTCCTGGGGCACGGAATCCTGGAGGGTCTGCTCCTGGTTCTCCTCGTCCTGGGTTTCGCCAAATTCCTCAGTCATGATCTTTTCAACGGGATAATCGCCCTGGCCGGAGCGGTCGTGCTTACGATAATGGGGATCGGGATGATCCGGGAGGCCAGAACCGCCAGCCTCAATCTTGAAACCGATGCCAAGATCTCTTCCCTCCACCCGGTCCCGGCCGGGATCCTGACCTCCATCTCCAATCCTTACTGGATCATCTGGTGGGCCACGATCGGGCTCAACTTCGTCTCACTGTCCCGCGCCCATGGAAACCTGGGAATCCTGACTTTTTTTTCCGGACACATCCTGTCGGATCTTTCCTGGTACAGCCTGATTTCGGCTCTGGTTACCTTCGGGCGCAAGCTGATCAGCGACCCGATTTACCGGGGAATCCTGGTCGGTTGCGCCCTGGCCCTCATCGGTTTCGGAGCATATTTCGGCCTGGCGGGAATCAATCTCCTGTTTCTGAAATATTAACCCTTTCTTTATTTTTTCCGTTGTGTTATAAAATTCCGATAAAAATAGATAATGAAATCTTGGATCGTCCTTAAAGATGGAACTGCATTCGCAGGGGTTAACCATAACCTCCCCGGAAAGGCTTTTGGGGAGGTTGTTTTTTATACGGGGGTGGTCGGCTACCAGGAAACTCTGACCAACCCGGTTTACGCCGGCCAGATCCTGACCCTCACCTATCCCCTGATCGGCAATTGCGGCGTCAATGATGAAGATCCCGAGTCTCCCCGGGCCTGGCCCCGGGCCCTGGTCGTGCGGGACCTCTCACCGATCCACAGCAATTTTCGGGCCCAGAACAGTTTTGACGAATTCCTGGAAAAACACCGGATCGTTTGCATCAAAGACGTTGATACCCGGGCCCTCACTATCCACCTGCGGGAGCACGGGGAAATGACCGGGATCGTGGCCACCGACGGCTCCGACCCGGAAAAATTGAAACAGGAGCTGTCCCAATCGGCCTCTCCCTATGCCCAGAATCTGGCGGCCGAAACCGGGTCCAGGGAAATCCGGGAGGAAAAAGCCTCCGGCAAATATAAAATCGCCATTGTTGATTTCGGGGTCCAGAAATCCCTGCTCGGGCAGCTCCTGGATCTGGGAGCCACCTGGATTTGTTATCCGCCCGGTTCCGGCCCGGAAAAGATCCTCGAAAAAAATCCCGACGGTATTCTCCTCAGCAGCGGCCCGGGCGACCCGGAAAAACTTCCCGAGTCGGTGAAAAACGTGCGCGCGCTCCTCGGAAAGAAACCCATCCTCGGGATCGGCCTCGGCCACCAGCTCCTGGCCCTGGCGGGCGGCGCCCGCACTTTCCGGATGAAACTCGGGCACCGGGGGGTTAATTACCCGGTGGTGGAAACCGGGAAAAAACAATCCCTGATCACCTCCCAGCATCACAGCTTCTGCGTGGACGCCCAGTCCCTGCCCCGAAACCTGGCCGTTACCCACACCCACCTGAACGACAAAACCATCGAGGGAATCGCCTTCACCGACAAGCCGGCTCTCTCGATCCAGTTCTTCCCCACCCGGGATGAATATTATCGTCCAAACCCCTGCCTGCAGAAATTCCTAGAGCTCTGCAAGGGATAGCACCATGCCTAAGCGCAATGACATTCATAAAATTCTGATCATCGGCTCCGGCCCGATCATCATCGGCCAGGCCTGCGAATTTGATTATTCCGGTTCCCAGGCCTGCAAGGCTTTAAGAGAGGAAGGCTACGAGATCGTCCTGATCAACTCGAACCCGGCCACGATCATGACCGACCCGCGAATGGCCGACCGCACCTATATCGAGCCTATCACCCCCGAGATGGTGGAAAAAATTATCGCCCGGGAGCGGCCGGACGCCATCCTTCCCACCCTGGGCGGACAGACCGGCTTGAACCTCGCGGTCTTCCTGGCCCGCGAGGGGGTCTTCGACCGTTACGGAGTGGAAGTGCTCGGGGCCAGCGCCGAGGCGATCAGCCGGGCCGAAGACCGCGAGCTCTTCCGCGACGCCATGCAGGAGATCGGGCTGAAGGTGCCCAAGAGCGGAATCGCCCGTTCCCTGGAAGAGGGAATCAAAATCGCCCAGGAAATCGGTCTGCCGACCATCATCCGCCCGGCTTTTACCTTGGGCGGTTGGGGCGGCTCGATCGTGTACAACGCCCAGGAGCTTGAGCCCGCCCTGAATAAGGGTTTAAACATCAGCCCGATTCACCAGGTCCTGATCGAGCAATCGGTTCTGGGCTGGAAAGAAATTGAATTCGAGGTCCTCCGGGATTCGGTGGACAACGTTATCATCATCACCTCGATGGAAAACGTGGATCCGATGGGGGTGCACACCGGGGATTCCACGGTGGTGGCTCCTTCCCAGACCCTGACCGCGAAGGAATACATGGAATACGTCAATTATTCCAAGCGGATCATCCGCAAAATCGGGATCACCGGAGGGGGGGCCAATATCCAGTTCGCCGGCAACCCCGATAACGGCGAAATCGTGATCATCGAGGTCAACCCCCGGCTCTCCCGCAGCTCGGCCCTGGCTTCTAAGGCCACGGGTTTCCCGATCGCCCGGGTGGCCACCAAGCTGGCGGTTGGTCTCACCCTGGACGAGGTCATGAACGACGTCACCGGCATCACCATGGCCTTCTTTGAACCCACGGTGGATTACTGTGTCTTTAAAATCGCCCGCTTCACTTTCGAGAAATTTCCCCAGGCCGATCCCGTCCTGAATACCGCCATGAAATCCGTGGGTGAGGCTATGGCCATCGGACGCAATTTCAAGGAATCCCTGCAGAAGGGAATCCGATCCCTGGAGATCAGTCGTTACGGTTTCGGTTTCGACGGCAAGGACGTCGACCCCGAAAGCATCGATCAGGTCAAGCTCCGGGAAAAACTCATCGTTCCCAACGCCGATCGTTTCTTTTATATTAAGACCGCGTTAGAAAAGGGGATGCCCGTGGAGGAAATCAGCAACCTTTCCAAGATTGACCGCTGGTTCATATATCAAATGAAGGAAATCGTGGACCTGGCCAAGGAGATCGGCGCTCACCGGGGCCAAGAACTCAATTCCGTCCCCCGGGAAATCCTGCACCGGGCCAAGCGCGACGGGTTTTCGGATATCCAACTCGCTTATCTATTGGGTCGAAAAGAAGATGAGCTCTTCCAGCTCCGGCAGAAATTGGAGATCCGCCCGGTCTACAAGCTTCTGGACACCTGCGCCGGGGAATTCCGCGCCGAGCATCCCTATTTCTATTCCAGCTACGATCAGAAAGACGAAAACCGGGCCAGCGGAAAGCCCAAAGTCATCGTCCTCGGGGGCGGTCCCAACCGGATCGGCCAGGGAATCGAATTCGACTATTGCTGCGTGCACGCCTCCTATGCGATCCAGGAACTCGGGTATGAATCCATCATCATCAACTCCAACCCGGAAACCGTCAGTACCGACTACGACACCTCCACCCGGCTCTACTTCGAACCCCTGACCCGGGAGGATGTTCTCGCCGTGGTGGCGGTCGAAAAACCCCTCGGGGTAATCGTTCAGCTCGGCGGCCAGACTCCCCTGAACCTGGCCGTGCCCCTGGAAAAAGCGGGGGTGAAAATCCTCGGGACCACGCCCGACTCCATCGACCGGGCCGAGGACCGGGAGCGTTTCCGGGCCCTCCTGAAAAAACTGAACCTCTTCCAGGCCCCCAATGCCTCGGCTTTTTCATTCGAGGAAGCCAAGGGGATCGCCAAGGAAATCGGCTACCCGGTGATCGTCCGGCCCTCCTACGTCCTGGGCGGGCGGGCGATGGAAATCGTTTATGATGACAAGGAACTCGAGAAGTTCATGCAGCTCGCCATCAAGGTTACCCCGGAGCACCCGGTGCTGGTGGATAAATTTCTGGATGACGCCATCGAGGTGGACGTGGACGCCATTGCGGACGGCGGAACCGTGGTCATCGCCGGAATCATGGAGCACATCGAGGAGGCCGGGGTCCACTCGGGGGACGCGGCCATGTCCCTTCCCCCCTACTCCCTGGGTCGGAAGATCGTCAACCAGATCCGCGAGCAGACCGTTGCCCTGGCTCTGGAGCTACAGGTTAAAGGTCTGATGAACGTCCAGTTCGCGGTCAAGGATAATCTCATCTATGTCCTCGAGGTCAACCCCCGGGCTTCCCGGACCGTCCCCTTCATCAGCAAGGCGATCGGGGTCTCCCTGGCCAACCTCGCCACCATGGTCATGTGCGGGAAGACCCTGAAAGAACTGAAATTCACTAAGGAAGTGAAGATTGATCACGTGGCCGTGAAGGAATCCGTCTTCCCCTTCATCCGTTTTGCCGGGGTGGACACCATCCTGGGACCGGAAATGAAATCCACCGGCGAGGTCATGGGGATCGACTCTACCTTCGAAATGGCCTATGCCAAGAGCCAGATCGCGGCCGGGACCAACCTGCCGCTTTCCGGCAATGTTTTTATCAGCCTGCGGGACAAGGATAAGCGCCCGATGATTTCCGTCGCCAAGCGCCTCTCCGATCTGGGATTCCAGATCCTGGCCACAGAAGGCACCGCCGAGATTTTCCGGATCAACGATATCCCGGTCAAAGGGGTTTTAAAGGTTTCCGAAGGCCGTCCCAACATTACCGATTACATCAAGAACCGGGAAGTGCACCTGATTATTAACACCCCGAGCGGGAAAACCCCCAAGCAGGACGAAGTCGCCATCCGCACCAACGCGATCGCCTATAGTATTCCCCTGATCACCACCACCGCCGGGGCCGCCGTGGCCGTGGGAGCGATCGAGGCCATGCGCAAAAAAGGCATCACCGTCAAGACCATCCAGGAATACCACGCCGAAATCCCCAAGACGTAGGGGAGGGCCTAGTGCCCTCCCTGAGAAAATGTTCTTCGGGCGGGGATAAACCCCGCCCCTACTGGAAAACAACCTAAAGAAATTTGCTAATATGAAAATCCCAAAAGACTTGCTTCCCCCCTGCGGGCTTTATTGCGGGGTTTGCGGGATCCTGATCGCCGATCGGGATAAAAACCTTAAATTCAAAGAAAGGTTAACCACGGTTTACAACCTGCCCGTGGAGGAGATTCAATGCCGGGGGTGCCTCTCGGACCAGGTATTTACCTACTGCCAGGTCTGTCTCATCAAGGATTGCACCAAACAGAAAGGATATGAGGGTTGCCACCAGTGTCAGGATTTTCCCTGCGAGCACATTGATAATTTCCCCCTGCCGGTAGGCAAGAAGGTGATCCTGCGCGTGGTGCCGAGGTGGCGTGAGATCGGAACCGAAAAAGTAATTGAGGAAGAAGAGAAACGATATGTTTGCCCCGGATGCGGGTACAAGCTATTCCGCGGCGCCAAAACCTGCCGGAACTGCAAAAAACCGGTGGACGTGGATTAGAGCCAAATGCTTCAATCACCACACCCGAAAGAATAAACAACCCTCTATTAAGCAAATCTCCCCTCCCCCTCTTTTACTAAAGAGGGGAAAAATATCCCCCTTTTTCAAAGGGGGATTTCAGGGGGATTAGAAATGTTCTTATTTAATTTCTCGGAATGCAAAGCATTAGCTACCAATTAGCAAGCTAATGCACTCCATAGAAAGCAAACAGCAAAGTATTTATTTAATTTCCACCCGGGCCAGGCTGGTTTTTCCCCGGGAAGCGGCGCCGCGGCTTTTCGCCCGGCGGGACCGCACGTTTTTTTTCCGCGGGCGGCCGGAATTTTGGGGCCCCCGGGCCACCACTTCCTCCAGGGTAATTAAAAAATCCCGCAAAGAATCCAGGGTTCTGACCAGCGATTCACAGACCGGGTTTTCCGACTTGTTCTCCAGGGTTTGGCTGGCCAGGCCGACCAGGCCCACCACCCCTTTTAAAACCTCCTCCTGGGCGCGGAAAAAATGCTCTTGGATTTCCCGTAAATCCTGGACTTGGTCGCGTTCCGCCTGTTTCCGGGCCGGGCTCATTTATCTTCCTCCTTTTGAAAAGAAAGCCGCAGGGTTTGTTCACTGAATTCGGCTTCCGCCATCGAAAGCGAAGCCAGGGTCCGGGGCAAAAATATGTTACGTTTCACCCCCTGAAACTTCAAGACCAATTCATCCCCTTTTCTCCAGAGCTCGATTTCCTCCCGCCGGGCCGCTGGGAGCTTGATCGAAAGTGTGTATCCCCCACTCACCTGCTTGATATTAATCGGTTGTCCTTTGAACATGACCCGGGCCGGGTCTTTATCGCCAAAAAGGGTGTAGGCCACCTCCCGAAGGGAATGAACCCCGAGGATTTCCCCAAACCGGAGTGGCTGAACGAGAACCGGAAGCGGATAAAAACAGGACCGGGCTCTTTCCAGGTAGGTGTTCTGAACCGCCTGCCAGGACTTCAGGGCTTCGCTGCCCTCCGGGTCCTGCAACACCCGGTTGACGATCACCCCGTCCACCGCGTAGCCGAAAAGGCAGAGATAGGTCAGGGCCCGCTCGGTTTCTCGGAGAACGATTTTTTCCGGGTTGGTCACCAGGCGAACCGAGGCCGCCTCCGGGTTGGTTAAAATCTTGGCGGCTTCCTGGACTTCCCGGTAAAGGATCTCCGCCGAATTAATCACCTGGTCGTTGGGAAGCTGGACCTTGCTGATTTTCTCCGCCAGCGGCCGGAATAACCGGAAAAGCATCCGGTCGCGAGGATAAAATTTCTCCATATACCAACGGATCACATCCGGGAAGGAAAGCATCCGGATGGTGTTCCCGGTGGGGGCGCAGTCAATGATCACGACCTCATATTCTTTTTCCCGGACCAGCTGATTCAACTTCAGGAGGGAAAAAAGCTCTTCCAGGCCGGGGAGGATCGCGAACTCTTCCGCGACCAGTTCCTCAAAACCCTGGCTGCGGAGAAAAGTGGAAACGTAATTCTGGATCTCACCCCAGTAGTTGCGAAGCTCGAGGTCCAGATCGATCTCCAGGGCCCGGAGCCCGGGGACCACCTCGGCCGGCGCCCCGGAGAGTTCCACCTCCAGGATATCGGAGAGGCTGTGGGCCTGGTCGGTGGAAATCAGGATAGTTTTATACCCGAGTTCCGCGGCGCGGATGGCGGTGGCCGCCGAGACCGTGGTTTTGCCCACCCCGCCCTTTCCGGAATAAAGAATAACCCGGATTCCCGGTCCCTTCTTACTCGATTTCTTCAAATTGTGACCCGGTAACCGTCAAAATGAACAAAGGCCGTTTCAGTTCTCCCGGCGAAGTGGACTTGATATTCCCGGTAGCCCCGGGGAAGCCCTCCACCCCCAGCAGGCTTTCCCTCAAGGCCTCTCGATCCTTGACCCCGAAATTCCGGACCAGGGTGATGATCAACTTGGCCACGTCAAAAGCCTGGGCAGAAATGATGGTGGGATCCTCCCCGTAGGCCTCCTGGTATTTCTGGCAAAACTCCCGGGTCGAGGGCCGTCTGCTTTCCCGGAAAAAACCATCGGTTATTATCGTCCCGTCAACATAGGGTTTCCCCAAGCGGATATAATCCGGGTGGTCGAAACTGCCGGTTCCTAAAATCCTGATGTCCGACACGCTGTAATAGACAAGCTGGGGGGCGATCAAGCCTCCATTCCGGTAGGAATCCGGGATGAAAACCGCGTCAAAATCGACGATGGGGGTTAGCTCGATCCCGGACTTTTCCAAAAGCTTGGTCTCGTCCGGATTGGGTTCGGAAAGACCGGTTAAGGCCTTGATCTGATCGCCGAAATCGGTGCTCCGGGGGTCATACCCTTCCACTCCCCGGATCTCTCCTCCCCTTTTCTTCACCTCATCCCAGAAACGGAAAATAAAATCCTCTCCGTAAGAATCCTTGGGGTAGAGGATCGCAAACCTCCGCATCCCCAGGGTCTCCATGGCGTAAGTCACCAGGGCTTCAACCTGCTGGGAATGGGTGAGCCCCAGGCGGAAAACATATTGCCGGGTTTTGATCAGGTCTTCTTTCTGGGACAGGGAAATCAAAGGGACCTTCAAGGCCTCCGCCTTCCGGGCCGCCGCCTCGGAGGTAGGCGAAAGCAACGGTCCTACGATCGCCAGGACGTGGTGCTTGAGCACCAGGTTCTCCACCGCCTGGGTAGCCGCCTGGGGATCGCCCTCGGCGTCCTGGATCACCACCTGGATGGTCTCCCCCTGGGGAGAATCCCCGCCAAAAACCCCCGCCGCCATCATGACCCCCTTCAAAGCCTGCTCCCCAAATGGCTGGTAGCGCCCGGAAAGCGGGACGATCAGCCCGATCCGGTTGGGGTTAGCGATATTCCAGTCCTTGATACTGTAAAGAAAAGACGCCACCTCTCCCCGGCGATTGAAAATCGGGGTCCGCTCCAGTTCGCGGGTCAGGAACTTTTCGGCCCCCTTCCAGTCCTGGTGGTCAATTTTACGGTGGGCGAGTTCAATCAAAGCCTCCGCCAGGAAATACTCCGGGTCGAGATCGCCGATTAACCGCTCCAATTCTTCTTCCGACAGCTTGACCCGGATGATCTCCACCACTTTTTTCTGGACTTCGTCCGCCTTTTCGCCTTCCAGCAGGGGCAGGACGTTCTGTAAGGAAAGCAAAGCCTGGCCAAAGCGGCCTAATTTCTCGTAACCCTGGGCCAGGACATAATCCAGGGTCACCCGTTCTTTTTCTCCCACTGATTCCCGGATCTCGGAGAGGATGGAAACCATTTCTTGCTCCTGACCGAGCTGGTGATAGCATAGGGCCTGGCGGACGAGGGCGTCCCGGGCGAGATCGGTCATCGGGTATTTTTGGATAAACTCGGTGAATAACCGCAGGGCTTCCAAATAATTATTCTCGTTCAACCGGATTTCCCCCATCCGGAACAGGGCCTCGTCCGCCAGCTTGCTCTCCGGAAAGGTTTCCCGAAAACGCTGGAACTCCGGGTAGGATTTCGCCCAGTCCTTCAGCTGAAATTTGTCCTCGGCCTGGGCGAAATCCATGGTTGCCGCAATTTCCAGCGGGATTTTCTTGCCGTCCCGGATAATCATTTTTGGTCCGCAGGCCGGGATAGCCGCGGCCAACCAGAGCGCCAGGCCCCAACCCAGAAGGCGAGAAATCTCCCGGGGAAAGCGGCGGAATTCCTGGCTTGACTTAAACATAGCAATGACATAATAATCCGTAAAACTTGGATTTCGCAATTAACCACAAATCATGACTTGATGAAAAGACTCTCCGACAGTGAAATTGATGATTATCTTTGGGGGCCGGGAATGGTGGAGATCGAGATCGAAGACCCGGTCACGGAAGGCGAGATCTTCACTTTCCTGAAAAAGCAGGGTGGTTTTATGGCCACTAAATCCGGGACTTATCGTGTCACCAGGGAAACGCTAAAATTAATCCTGGATCGGGGTTATCCGATCCGGGAAATAACCAAGGAGAGCAAGTGAAAATCCGACTGGCCCTTCCATCCGGAAGTCTTAAAGAAGCCACCCTGAAGCTTTTCCAACAGGCGGGAATCCAGATCTCCGTGCGGGAACGTTCCTATGTTCCCTATTTCACCGATCCCGAGATTGAAGGGTTCCTGCTCCGCGCCCAGGAGATTCCCCGCTATGTCGCCAAAGGGGATTTTGACGCGGGAATTACCGGCCGGGACTGGGTCCGGGAACAGGGGGCCAAGGTCAGGGAGGTGGCCGAGCTGCCCTACGCTAAAACCGGGTTGAACCCCATTCGCTGGATCGTGGCGGTGCCGAAAGATTCCCCCGTCCGGACGATCCGGGACCTGAACGGAAAGCGGATCTCCACCGAAGTGGTCAACCTAACCCGGAAGTTTCTGAAGGCCAATAAAATCCGGGCCGAGGTGGAATTTTCCTGGGGAGCCACCGAGGTAAAACCGCCTTCCCTCGCGGACGCGATCGTGGAACTCACCGAAACCGGGAGTTCCATCCGGGCCCACAATTTGAAAGAGCTCGCCGTGGTCATGATCTCCACCACCGTGGTCATCGCCAACCCCGGCTCTTTTAAAAACCCCGCCAAGCGCGAGAAGATCGAAAACCTGGTTATGCTCCTGTCCGGAGCCTTGGCCGCCCGCTCCCGGGTGGGGCTGAAAATGAACGTCCCCCGGTCCAAACTCAAGCAGGTCATGGCCCTCCTTCCGGCCCTGAAAAACCCGACCATCTCCAGCCTGACCGATCCCAAGTGGGTCAGTCTCGAAGTCATTGCCGACGAGTCCCAGGTCGGCCGGATGATCCCGGATTTAAAACGGGCCGGGGCCACAGGGATCATCGAATATCCATTGAACAAATTGATATATTAAAATTCAGTCCGATGTCTCGGGTTCCCGGTCCTATGTCTCCAGTCCTAAGCATAAAAAATGTAATTAATTCTTCTTTTCCGACTTCGGACATAGGACTGACGACTTCGGACTTCTTTAGGCATCGACCTAGGACTTAGGACTCTACATTTATAGGGGATGATATCTTATGATCCGAGAGCTAAAACCCGCCGAGATCCGCAAAATCTGTGATCCTAACGATGTAGTCTGCCAGAGCACCAAGGAGCTGGGACCCCTGGACCGGGTGATCGCCCAGGAGCGCGCCGTCCGGGCCATCGATTTCGGTCTGGGAGTTACCGAACACGGGTTCAACATCTTTGCCGCCGGCCCCCACGGCACCGGCCGGGTTACCACCGTCAAGGCGGCAGTCGAACGGCTGGCCCAGACCAAGCCCGCACCCGAGGATTGGGTTTACGTCCAGAACTTCTCCAACCCCCTGGCCCCGGAAGCCATCAGCCTGCCCGCCGGTAAAGGCCGGGAATTCAAACGGGACATGGAGAGCCTGGTCTCCGACTTGAAAATCGAGATCGCCCGCGTTTTCGAAAGCGATGAATACGAAAAGCGGAAAAGCCAGATCGCGGAGAGCCTGGCCGAGGAGCGGAACCGGATCGTGCACGAGATCGAGGAAAAAGCCAAGGCCAATGGTTTTACTCTCCAGTCCACCCCGATGGGTTTTGTCGCCCTCCCGGTGGTGGACGGCAAGCCCCTGAGTCAGGAGGAATTTTTCGCCCTCCCCAAGGAAAAACAGGACGAGATCAAGGAGCGGCAGGCCGAGCTCCAGCAGGAAATGAACCAGGGTTTGAAAAAAATCAACCGTTTCGAACGCCAGCTCCGGGACCGGGTCAAGGAACTTGACCGCGAGATCGCCCTGAACGCGGTCGGGCAAATTCTCGACGACCTCGAGGAAAAGTACCACGCCCACCCCAAAATCCCTCCCTACCTGAAGGCGGTGAAAGAGGACATCCTGCAGAATATTGAGGACTTCCGGAAAACCGAGGAGCCCTCCCCCCTGCCCTTCCTAAAAATGTCTCCTTCTTTCGACCGCTATTCGGTTAATCTACTGGTAGATAACGCCGAGCAGAAGGGGCTCCCGATCGTTTACGAATCCAACCCCACTTTCCCCAACCTCTTCGGCCGGGTGGACCGCAAGGCCCAGTTCGGAATGCTGACGACCGATTTCAGCATGATCCGCCCGGGGGCCCTGCACCGGGCCAACGGGGGTTTCCTGATCCTGAACGACCGCGATCTTCTGACCCGTTACTACGCCTGGGAAGGCCTGAAACGCGCCCTCAAGGAAGAGGAAATCCGGATTGAAGATCTTTCCGAACAGCTGGGATTCGCCACCACCGAGACGATCAAGCCCCAGCCCATCCCCTTCAACATCAAGGTGATTATCGTCGGCGAGCCCAAGATCTACTACCTCCTCTACGCCTATGACCCGGACTTCCGGGAACTTTTTAAGATTCATTCCGCCTTCGATTATCAGATGGAGAGAAGCCCCGAGTCGGTCTCCCTTTATGCCGTCTTTATCGCTTCCCGCTGCCGGGAGTTGAACATCCGCCACCTTTCCCGGGAAGCCGTCTCCCGGGTGATCGAATTCGGTTCGGAACTCTCCGATGACCAGGAAAAACTCTCCACCCGCTTCTCCGACATCTCCGATCTCCTCGTGGAATCCAACCTCTGGGCGAAAAGATCCGGGAGCGAAGAAATCCAGGTGGCCAACGTGGAACGGGCCCTGGAGGAAAAGATCTACCGTTCCAGTCTTTATGAAGAACGGGTCCGGGAGATGATCGCCCGGGGCTACATCCTGATGGAAGTGGAAGGGGAAAAGACCGGCCAGATCAATGGGCTCTCGGTCATCTTCCTGGGCAATTACATGTTCGGCCGTCCCAACCGCATCACCGCCCCGGTCTCCCTGGGCCGCGAGGGTATCATCGATATCGAGCGGCGGGCCGACCTGGGGGGGAAAATCCATTCCAAGGGCATCATGATCATCTCCGGGTTCCTGGCCGGCCGTTACGCCCAGGACAAGCCCCTCTCCCTCTCCGCCTCCATCTGCTTCGAGCAGAGTTACGAGGGGGTGGAAGGCGACAGCGCCTCAGCGGCGGAGCTGATCGCCCTGCTTTCCAGCCTTTCCGACGCCCCGATCAAGCAGGGAATCGCCATCACCGGGTCGGTTAACCAAATGGGCGAGATCCAGCCGATCGGGGGGGTGAATAAAAAAATCGAAGGTTTCTTCGAGGTCTGCAAGATCAAGAAGGTCAACGGCGTCCCGGGGGTGATCATCCCCCAGTCCAACGTGAAAAATCTCATGCTCAAGCCAGAGGTGGTCCGGGCCGTCGCCGAGGGAAAATTCCGGATCTTTTCCGTTTCCCATGTTGATGAGGCCCTGGAAGTCCTGACCGGGATCCCGGCCGGCAAACGCACCCCCGAGGGCAAATGGGAGGAAGGTTCTCTCAACGCCCGGGTGGACACCCGCCTCCGGAAGATGTCCGAAGAACTGGCCCGCCTCTCCCGCCCCGCCCATGGGAAGGAAGAAGGGGCCAGAGAAGAAAACAAGAATCCAAAATAGCCCCTCGAGTTAAAAAGCCTCCCCGCGCTAAGCCCGCGGCCTCCACCCCGGTCGCCGATGATATTTCCTCTATTTTCGGCCCGGAAGGCAGGATCTTCGCGGTCATTGCCAGCCCGGAATTCCGCCCGGGGCAGAAAGAAATGGCGGAGCGGGCCCGGGAATTTTTCGCCTCCGGCGGCTTCTCGGTAATCGAAGCGGGTACCGGGGTCGGCAAGAGCTTGGCCTACCTGGTCCCGGCCATCCTGTCCGGAAAAAAAACCATCGTCGCCACGGCCACCAAGAACCTCCAGGACCAGCTTCTGGACCAGGATATCCCGATGCTGAAATCCCTGACCGGGACCAACCCGAACGTGGCCCTGCTCAAGGGCCGGAAAAACTATCTCTGCCTCCGGAAATACCGGGCCCTTTCCCGCCAGCGCTCGCTTTTTTCCGAGTCTGGAGAAATGCTTTCCGAGTTTCTGGCCTGGGGAAGCCTGACCAAAACCGGGGACCGCGCCGAGCTTTCGACCCTCCCGGACAACCTTCCCTTCTGGGAGGAATTCTCCGCCCATCCCGACGCCTGCCTGGGCGGACGCTGCCCCGTTTTCACCGAGTGCTTCCTGATGCGGGCCCGAACCCGGGCGGCCCAGTCCGACCTGATCGTCACCAACCATCACCTTTTGCTCACGGACCTGTCCCTTCGCGAGCAACTCTCCGCCGGACTTTTGCCGGAGGTGGATTTCCTGATTCTTGACGAGGCCCACAACCTGGAGGAAATCGCCAGCGAAATCCTGGGGGTCACCTTCGGCCAGGCTGATCTCCGCCGCCTGCTCGGCCAGGCGCAGAGGATCATCCTCGAAAAGCCGGACAACCTCTGGGGATCGATCCTCTCCCGGGTGGAAAACGCCTGGAAAATTTTCTCCAGTCTCTTCCCTCTCGAGGATTTCCGCCGGCGGCTCGAGCCGGGCAAATCGGCCGAAACGGTGAAAGCCGAGGGTCAAATCCTGGCGGAAGCCCTCCGCGCCCTCTCCTCTCGGGTCAAAATTTTGAAGGTCAAACCCGCCGGGGAAGAAGACCTCGCTCCTCTCTCCGAGCAGGCGGAAAGAACCGCGATCGCCCTGGAAACCATCATCTGGCGGGAGGAGCCGGGCCTGATTTTCTGGGTGGAGCGGCGGGCGCAATTCCTCACCCTCCACGCCACCCCGATCGAAATTTCCTCCGAACTTCAGGAAAAACTTTACCCGCTCTATCCGAACATCCTTTTTACCTCGGCCACCCTTTCCACCCCGGGGGGAAGCCAGGCGGATTTTTCCTACTTTCTCTCCCGCCTGGGCCTGCCCGAAGAAATCGAGGCCCATTCCTTCCCTTCCCCCTTCGACTTCCAAACCCAGGCTTTGCTCTATCTCCCCCGGTCCATGCCGGAGCCCAACCAACCTTCTTACCCGGAAGCGTTGGCTCAAGAGATAGAAAAACTGGTTCAAGCCAGCCGGGGCCGGGCTTTTCTGCTCTTTACCAGCTTCGCCAACCTGAATTACGTGGCGACCTTTCTGGAGGGGAAAATCCCCTATCCGATCCTCATCCAGGGCGAAGCCCCCAAGGCCGAACTCCTGCGCCTGTTCAAGGAAAAAGGCAACGCGATTCTGCTGGCCACCTTCAGTTTCTGGGAAGGGGTGGACGTTCCCGGGGAATCTTTAAGCCTGGTGGTAATTGACCGCCTGCCTTTCGACGTCCCCACCGAACCGATCATCGAGGCCCGGATCGAAAAGATCCGTGAAAATGGGGATGACCCTTTCCGCCATTACCAGCTTCCGGCCGCGGTCCTGCTTCTCCGCCAGGGGGCCGGCCGCCTGATCCGCCGGAAAACCGACCGGGGCGTGATCGCCCTCCTCGATCCCCGCCTCCGCACCAAGGGCTACGGGAAAATCTTCTTAAGAAGCCTGCCCCCCATGACGGTGGTCAGTGATGTAGCGGATGTGGAAAAATTCTTTAAAAAGTCGTAGGGGTATTCGCTCCTGGTAGCTACACAATTATTGAAATGACCAGAGAGCACTTTCGTGCCCTTTTTGTCTGTGCATGTGGATGAGCGTGAATTGACGGGATGACATCTGCTCTCTCACTTAAATTCTATACGATCACACTATTAATGGTCAAAAAGACGATAGCGCCCGGCCTTTATATCCGCTTTGGCTTCGATCAGTTCCCGCAGAAGCTTCTTATCCGCTATCACCTCCAGAGTTTCCACCTCCTCCAAACTCACAAGAACAGCTTTCGCTTTGGACCGCTTCGTAATAATAAAACGCTCCCCGTTCGCCACCCTCTTCAAGAGTTTCGGAAGCTGGCTCCTGGTCTCCATGACCTTGTCCATATTTTTCACCTACCTTGTCAAGCAATCATCTTTCCCTTTTTCCTCTTGGCGTCGCGGGAACCTTTTCGCAAGCGATTGGTCAGTTCTTCGTTGAAGCGGATTCCGGCAGTTTCTGAGTCGTCCTTCCAATTCCACCATTTTAAAAGTTTTGGCTTGGGGTTTGGATTTCCCGCAAAATAAACCGCGCATCTGAAAGAATACAAAACGCATCTGTCAATCTGTTTTTTATTAATTTCACATAATCGCCGGTACAGCAATTCGGGATTTTTCCCTTTTAAATCCCTGACGCTGTTTATTCCGATGCTGATTAATTTCTTCTCCAGACTTGGACCAATGCTGGGAATCGACTGAAGATCTGATCCAGCCTTTAGCTTTTTCATTTTTAATTCTCTTCTTAGTGGTCTTTACTGCATTCAATGTCAAAAAGGCTTTTACATCGTTTATCGTCATTCCTGCGAAAGCAGGAATCCAGGCATCGTCTTCTTAAAAGCAATGGACTAAAGATTCTTTAAAAACATGAAATCCTGGATTCCGCATCAAGTGCGGAATGACGAGAACAAGGCAACCCCCTATTCTTCATGGATTTCCTGGTAAAAATTCCCCGCTCGATCTCAGGATTATGCCGCTTTCTTTATATTTTTTAATGATCTTGTCCCGTTTTTCATCCGTTTGCAGAATATGGCCGTCCCAGAGAACGCTGTCGGTAATAATATTCACGGTATATCCTCTGTTTAAAGCCCCCTGGGCGGTTGCATAAACGCAATATTCGGCGTCCAAACCGACGAGATAAAGATCATTAACCTGATTCTTTATTAAAAATGATCCCAATTCCGGATTGGCAAACGCGTCTCCCTTCGGTTTGGAGAATATATGGTCGGAGGACAGGGAGATGCGCTTATCGATTTCGGCTCCCGGATTTCCTTTGATGGCCGTGCCCTTGGCAAAAACCCTGGAGAAGATCGTTCCCCAAAAACCTGCAAATTCCTGTTTGATATATACGATTACGATATTCTTTCGGGGCGCCTCGGCAATGATTTTATTAACGACAGCGATCAATTTTTCCGAATCCCTAAAAGGAAAGGGAGGTTTCGCCGCCGTACCTGTATAGTCCTCCTGAATATCAATTACCAACAAGGCCTTTTGCGGATTTGAATATTTATCAATCTTCTCGCCTCGCGTCGGTACTACCGTGTAAATAATCCCGCCGGCCAGCAAGCCCACCACGCAAAGAATAATAGCGATCAACGCAATCGATATTTTCTTGACTTTACTCATATTTCATTCCCTCTTTTCTAGATCGATAAAATATTATTTGGAACGCAAATAATAATACACCACGCTGGCGTATTCGGCTTCGACATCGTTGGCGGGGCCGTGCTCGATCGAGAAGCGGATCGAGGACTGGAACGGAATGGTATCGGAAAGATGAAAACGGTAGGCCCCGGTGGCGTCTCCCCCGTTGGAAAGGGAACGATGAACCGGGTTCCCGTGGGTGGGAAGCGAGAATGTCCCGTTCAGGAAATACCAGCCCCCTTCGAAATAATCCTCCGTCCCGGTGCCGTTGAGCACGGGCGAGGTGCTTCCTTCCAGGTAAATATGATGGTCCCCTTCCAGGTAATTGCGATGGGAGTCCCGCAATTCGGCCATGGCGAGAGTAACCCCAACCAACTGGCCTTGCCCTTTTTCATCCAGGATTAAATAATCCGCGCCCGGTGAAGTCGGTTTTTCTTCCCGATATTGAGCGTGAAAGTAGCCAAAATCCGGGGCCGGCTTGTCTTTAACCCAGGAAACCTCGGAAGAGATTGATATCGGTGAGATTCCCCGGTTTTCCAGCTCAATCCAGGCCTTTTTCAAAAACGGCATTAGAAAAAAGCAGGAAAGTGTCCGCGCCCCGGGGTCCATCACGATCGGTCGTGACCTGACCTCTGCCGGTCCAAACCCCGACCCGAATAATATTCCCATCGGCGATAGAACCTGGGCGGTAACTGCATCATCAAAAAAGACGGAAAGGTATAACGAATTCAGGGATTCTTCCGAATAATCCTCCAGGGTGAATTTCAGGCCGTAAATAATTCCATGGCCGGTTAGCTCGAAGAGCTGTTTCTTTTCTCCGACAGAAACCGTTACCTGAGATTTCTCTATTTCTTTCTTCTCCTCCGGGAGGAAATCCGATCCCACCCGTCCAAGGTTTTCCGCCGCTTCTTGAACTTTCTCTTCCCCATTGAAGACGGGCACTTCCGTACCGGGTGGATAAAGGTGGGCGATCACCTGGTAAAAGGTGGGAAGGGTTGAAGCGGCAATGACCAGACGCTCCTGGAAACAAATCGGCAAGTAGGAAAATAATCCCCCGCTGGACCGGGTAAACGAGCCCACCAGGGGAAAAGGCAACCCCGGTGTTTCTCCGGAGAAACCCGTCCCGGAGGGAATCGTCAGGACCGCCGGGGAAGCACCATCCGGATAAAAAGAAAGATCATAGGGAAGGCCGAAGGACATCAGCATGCTGGTAAACCACATTTGGTAAACACAGCCGGGTCCCTGCCGGTCGAAGATTACATATCCTTTCTCATCCCGGTAGAGATAGGAATAAGCCCCGGAGAAACCGTCGTCATTCCCCCCGGTCCGATCATAAGACGATTCCCCGACCACCTGGACGTTTACGGGAACCCGGTAGATTTGATCCAGGCGGGTCAAGCGTTCAATGCCTATGGGTACTTGAGCAGGGTTTAAGCCGGAGCTATTAGAACAACCAAGCTGTAACCCAGCGAGCAGAACGGTTCCGGGTAACAACACCAAATAGAAATGCGAATTATTTTTCTTAAATACTTTATTAACCTCCATAATAATGTCCCCCGAGGTCCCAGACCGTCAGGGGATCCCCTCCCCTGACTCCTTCGTTCACGACCTCGCCGATAAAAACGGTATGGTCGCCGGTTTCGACTGATTGGACCAGCCGGCATTCCACGAATCCGACACATTCCTTCAAGACCGGGGCCCCGGTCTTGAGCTTCTCATAGGAAACACCTTCGATGGTTTTATCATCTATCCTTTTTTCACCCTTGAATAATCCCATCTGGTTGGACTGGTTTTTATCCAATACGCAGAGAGAAAACACCCCGCCTTCTTTGATCAGATCGTGGGAGCGGCGTTCCTTCTTTACCCCCACGGCCACGAGCCGGGGTTGAAACGACACCTGCGTGACCCAGGAAGCGATCATCCCGTTGACGCCGTCACCTGCCCGGCATCCCAGGAAATAGACCCCATAGGTGAGAAGGCGGAGACCATTTCTCTCTCCGTAATTAATCATTATTTTTAGTAAACTGGATTCCGGGTCAAGCCCGGAATGACACCAAAAAGCCTTAAGAATTTCCCTTCAAAATTATTTTTCGCGGCGGAGGATCCCCTCCAGGAGTTCCAGGCGCTTCACCGGGGTGGGCCCGAAAAATGATTCGATCTGCTTGGCGTCGCGCATCCTTTTTTCCTGCCCGTAATCCTCGATGTAGCCGTAACCCCCGAGCACCTGCACCCCGTCGGAGACGGCCCGGCTGGCCAGCTCGGTGGAAAGGATCAGGCCGGTTTCCGCCAAGAGTTCTTCCCGTCCCTCGTCCACGGCCCGGGCCATGGCCCCGAAAAGGGCGCGCCCGGACTCCGCGATCACAGCCACGTTGGAAAGCAGAAGCCGGATCAGTTCGTGTTCGATGATAATCTTGCCGGCCTGGTAACGCTCCTGGGCGTAGGCCTTGGCCGTCTCGTAGGAGCCGGCGGCCACCCCCACGGCCAGGGCCGCGGCGGCCGGACGAAATCTCATCGTGAAACCGGGATATTCCGATCCGGCATCCGGGCAGAGGAGATAATCGGCCGAAACCTCTGATCCCCCGATTTCCAGATCCGCAACCGGGGCGCCCCGGAGACCGAGGCTCAGGATCGGCGCGCTCAAGGATATCCCCGGAGTCGTAAGATCTACCAGGAAAAAAGCAACCTTTTCCGTCCCCTTCAGGACGGCGGGAATCACTGCGGCCTCGGCTACCGGGGCGAGGGCCAGGTATTCCAACTTTCCCTTAAGCACATAGCCACCCCCCTTTTTCTCCGCCTCCACGCCCCGCGGTAGGTTCGCGGGTGAATCATAAACGGGAAAAGCCAGGAGTTTGGCCGACAGGTATTTCTCCTGGAGGGAAGGCTTCCCCCACTTGAGGAGCGCCGATTGCGCCAGGGCATTGATTAGAAGAATCGCGGCGATGCTGGCATCGGCCTGGGCCAGGAAAAAAAGAATCTCACTGAAAACCTCCATCCCCTGGCCGGTACCACCCCTGGCTTCGGGCAGGAGAACCTGCAAAAGCCCCACCTCCCGGGCCGCCTGGACCGCCCCGGCATTGAATTCCGCGTAGGGATATCGGTCAAAGTCGATCGCCCGGGTTTTCAGTTCCTTCTGGGCGAACCTTTGCGCGGTTTCCCGGAAAGCGGCCAGACTGGCTTGATCGGCGGAACCCATGATTACCCCCTTTTTAGTTATTCAAATGAACTGCCCAGCCCGAAAAACGCAGGGCATCGAAATAAACCGGATTCATCAGATTTTCTTGAAATCTTTTTTCACCCTCTCCCTAACCCTCCCCCATCCCCGCCCTTGACGGGGCAAGCGAAGGGGGAGGGAATTAATAAGGAAATATATTCCGCTAAAAAACCTCCACCCCGGAAAGATGCCGGGCGAGGTAATGCGTGAAAATATTCAGGCGATTGAGCTGGTTGGTGCCTTCGAAGATCTGGAGGAGCTTGGCGTCGCGGAAAATCTTCTCCACCCCCTGGTCGTGGCGGAGGCCGGCCTGCCCCAAAAATTCGGTCGCAAGCTGGCAGTTTTCCATCGCCATATCCGAGCCCACCACCTTGGCCAGGGAGGACATAAACTGGACGCGCGCGTCCTGATCCTCCGAGATCGAGGACCTGACATAATCCAGGATTTGTCGGTGCATCCAACGCGAGTGCAGGAATTTCCGGTACCAGTTTTGCCGGAAGAGCCAGGCGAGAATGGAGGAATCACTTATCCATGGCGGAAATCCGGTGACGAGGGGAATTTTCTCGAAACCCCGCATCAGGGCGAACTGCGATTCGAGATAGGCTCCGCGGGCCATCATCACGTTGATGTGCATGTTGGTGAGAAGAGCCTGGGCCCACTGCTGGTGAATCAGGGTCCGGCCCTTGTGCTTGATGCGCTTGGCTAGGTAAAGCGCCCGGTCGAAGGCCCCCCGGGCCGTGCCGGTAGACCAGGCCCCGACCGCGGTCCGGGTAATCCCGAGAACCCCGTGCAGAAGCATCCGGAACTGTTGCTGGAATTTTTCCTCCGGGAACTGGTCCTGGGCGAGCAGGATGTTCTCCTCCGGGACCAGGCAGTTCTCGAAGATCAGCTCGCTCGCGGAGCCGGCCTTCTGTCCCATCTTTCTTTCCATCCGGCCGAGCGAAAACCCCGGGGTACCGTTGGAGACCAGGAAACACCCCATGGTATTGATGGCGTCCTTCTGGTCGAAGGGCATGATCACGACATGATCGGTAGCCATGTGGCCGGTGCTGATGAAAACCTTGCGGCCGTTGAGAACCACCCCGCCGGAGACGCGTTTGGCATGGCACATGAGCCGGGCCTTGGGATAAAGCTCGACCTCCTCCACGTCCGTGCCGGCGGTGGGCTCGGTGATGGCGCAATCGATCACGTAGGGCTTTTCATCGTTTTGATGCGCGGCGATCTGGTCCGCCACCCGCTGGAGGATTTTCATGTTGTAGGTCATGAACACGGCCGCAAGCCCCAGGCCGTGTCCCCCCATCATCCCGCAGAAGGCGCAATCGAGCGCGGCCTGCTCCTCCAGGTTTACCATCATGGACAAACCGAGGGAGTTGCCCAGTCCGCCCATGAATCCGGGTATGTACTGTGACAGGCGGCCGTGCCGGCCGGCGACCCGGAGCATCTCCCAGCTGATGTGATCCGGGTTTTGCGCGTGTTTAAGGTCCTCGGAAAGAACCAGGGGGGACAGGTGCTCGCGGAGAAAATTCCGCTCATCCTCCCAGGACTCCCGGACCCTCTTCACCATCGCGGGTTTATACTTGGCGAGGACCGCGAGACTGGGAAAGTTGCCGTCAAAATCGAAACGCTCGTCCTGGTCGAAGTTAAGTTTATAATTCACGTTTCCCCCCTTGATTACGTTGGCATCCTTTAAAAGATGTCATTCTGAGGCGTCCGCCGAAGAATCTCTGCCTAATCATGGCCTGCCTCAAGTTCAAATTTCAAAGCTCAAATGTCAAATCAAATCCAAAGCTCAAAGTTCAAAGCAAATCCAAAGTTCAAATAAAGTTCAAAAAACAAAAAAATCATAAATCCGATTTTGCTTTTGGGTTTTTGGGGGGTTCATTTGAACTTTGAACTTGGAACTTTGGCATTATTTTGTCATTTGGATTTCTCCAAAATGTGGACGCACATCGCCGCTTCCTCGTTGCCGATGACGCCGCCGCCGTTCTCGGCGAGCGCGATCCGGGCTCCCGCCACCTGCCTTTTCCCGGCCTCGCCTCGCAGCTGGGTTATCAGTTCATGAATCTGCGCAAGTCCGGAAGCCCCGATGGGATGGCCGCGCGACAAAAGACCCCCGGAAGGATTGATCGGGATCTTGCCTCCAATCTTGGTCTCCCCCCGCTCGGCGTTTACCCCGCCCTCGCCCTTGGGAAAGAAACCCAGGTTCTCGGTCTGGGCGAGCTCCCCGAAGGCGGTAGCGTCGTGCACCTCGCAGACGTTGATGTCCCGGGGGCCGAGGCCGGCCTGCTTATAAGCGATTTGGGAAGCCCGCACGGCGATATCGATATCGTCCCATTCCCGCTCCCGCCCGGAGGCCAGGACCGAAGCCCGGATTTTCACCGCCCGAGTGCTTGCCCCCAAGCGCTTCATCACTTCCTCGGAAACCAGGATGGCCGCGGCCGCCCCGTCCCCAATCGGCGCGCACATGCTCCGGGTCAGCGGGTAGGAAACCAGGCGGTCTTTGAGCACATCCTCAATGGAAATGTCGAAGGTGTACTGGGCATTCGGGTTCATGGTGGAATGCCAATGGTTCTTGGCGGCAACGGCGGCGATCTGCCGCTGGGTGGTGCCGTAGGTTTTCATGTGCCGGCGGGCCGCGTAGGCATAGACATCCATGAAGGGAGAGCGGTCACCCTTCATCCCGACCCGGACCACCTTTTTCACCGTGTCATAGCCCAGGGTCTCGCCTAACAAAACGAAGGTGTAGAACTGATACCAATAATCCTGGAGCCGATCCCGTAGAGACTTCGATTTCCGCTCTTTCCTGGTTTTCCGGGCGGCCGTGACCTGCGCGGGAGGGATCTCGGCGGGATCGGGGGCGAACTCCTTCAGGCGGTCGACCGTCTGGGAAAGCGCGTCCACGTCCATCCCCGAGATGAAGCCGGCGAAAACCCCATACTTGTTCCGGTCATATATCTTCTCGGCCCCCAGGGCCAGGGAAATATCGGTCAATCCGAGGGCCACGTCCTTCCAGGCCCCGTGAAAAGCGGTCGAGCCGCCGGCGCAGGCGTTCTCCACGTTTGTGATCGGGATGCCGTCAATCCCGAGGGGCCGGAGGGCCACCTGGCCCCGGATGCAGTGCTGGAAGTTCCGGATCCCCCAGCCGGAATTCGCGAACCAGGCCGACTGGATATCCTTTTTCCCCACCCCGGCGTCCTTGAGGACACCCTCCACCGCCCAGGCGGCGAGCTCGGGGATCTTGTTGTCCAGGTATTTCCCGAACTTGGTCATGTGTACGCCGATCACGTAAACGTCACGCATGGACAACTCCTTTTAACGTTCAAGATCCAATTATCAAATGCCAATCACGCAACATCGTAAGGCAGCCACTTCTTCCCTTGTTTACTCGATCACGATCGCGGCATTATTGTCAAATAATTTTGCTCCATTCAGTCGATACCAAACGGAGCCATTTGGATAATAAATAGTGGTTATGCCCTCCGTGTCCACAACGATCTTGTAACCTCTGAATATCATATCAAGTCGATCAATTACCAATTCGTGAGGCGGATTGGAACGCATTTTTAGAACGATATCTCTTCTGTCCCGCCAAATTGTTAATTCCTTTCCAGTGCTCTTAATGTCCCAATTGGAGACAAAACCTTGCCATTCGTTACTTAATATCCTGCAGGCCATTTTCCCATTCCGATCAAAAAACACAGCATTGATTCTACATGGACCTCTTGGTTCTTCGGGCTTGTCTACGGCAAATAATTTCTCTCCAAACGCTCTGATTAAGGTAGGATTGCCCTTGAAGATAGAGTTTCCGAAAAGGACAGCTGGGAATTTCTCTTCTACATCAAGAGAGAAGTCAGAGAATCCTTTTTCCAAACACTTTGGAGATGCAGCCGACTTTTTTATTGTATCTACTGATAACAACCCTTTTCCGGCCTCTGTATGGTGACCACCACAAAGTAGAACTATACCATCAGCGCAATGTTCTCTTGCTTGGTTGAAAGGAGGATTATAATGGTGATAATCGAAAGGAATTGAGCCGCAAATCACGCAGCCAAATCCGCACCTTTTTCTCACTTCCCTTTTTATATGCTCAGGAATATTATCCCGAGAAAGTCCATATTGATTAACTCTCATATGGATGTGTCTTCCCATATAAAATTCGAAGGATATATTTTCATTTTTCAAG